>LNAP01003760.1_pt1 | contig 27155 bp, 22 predicted proteins | sample 602601 | NCBI WGS metagenome assembly LNAP01 (sample SAMN02440304, study PRJNA202911) | soil metagenome | biome: Subtropical and temperate rainforests or woodlands; isolation source: soil samples (1 kg each in a 20% v/v slurry with milli Q water) were... ... | reverse complement strand
GCGAGGGGCCGGACGCCGGGGCGAAGCGTTTTGCTTACTTTTGGGCGTCTGCAAAAGTGAGTCGCCGTAAGGGCGAAACCGCCAGCCGCCGTTACCGCAGCAATGGATATGCACACCACCACCAAGAACCTGGTCGGCTACCAGGCCGCCAAGTCCTCAAGCCTCAGAGCCTGAAATGCCCGACCATCCCCTTCAACTCAACCCCCAACTGCGCCAACTCGATACTCGACGCCGCATTCCCCTGCATCGCCAAGGAAGACTGATCCGCACTGGCCCGAATACTGGTCACACTGCGGTTGATCTCCTCAGCCACCGAACTCTGCTCCTCCGCAGCCGCCGCGATCTGCTGGTTCATCTGCTGAATCAACGACACCGCCGCCGCAATACTGCCCAAGGCACTTTCGGTCTGTAGCGCATCACTGACCGCCAGCTTCACCAACTCGCCACTGCTCTGAATCTGATGCACCGACGACTGCGCTGCCGAGCGCAAGGCACTGACCAGTCGCTCGATTTCCTCGGTCGATTGCTGAGTCCGCTTCGCCAGGGCCCGCACCTCATCGGCAACCACCGCAAACCCCCTGCCCTGCTCGCCGGCGCGCGCCGCCTCGATGGCCGCGTTAAGCGCCAACAGGTTGGTCTGTTCGGCCACGCTTTTGATGACACTGAGCACCGTGCCGATATTCTGGATTTCCGCACTCAGACTTTCGATGCTCGAACTGGCCGACGACGCCGAGTCCGCCAGTTGCTCGATCCGCGCCATGCTCTGACGCACCACCGCCTGGCCACTTTCGACCTTGCCGTCCGCCGTTTGCGCAGCCTGGGCAGCCTCCTCCGCGTTACGCGCAACGTCGTGCACGGTAGCGGTCATTTGATTCATCGCCGTAGCGACCTGCTCGGTTTCTTCCTTCTGGCTGCTCACTTCAAGATTGGTCTGCTCAGTCACCGCCGACAGCGACTGAGCCGAACTGGCCAACTGCTCGATGCCCGCCTGCAGACCGCTGACAATACTGCTGAGCCCCGCGCCCATCTGCTGCATGGCCTGCATCAATTGGCCGATCTCATCACGACGGGTCACTTCAACCGTCGCACTCAAATCGCCCGCGGCAATCTGCTGAGCGACGCGAATCACACTGCGCAGCGGTCCGACGATCAATCGGGTAATCACCCAAGCCGCGATCAGCCCGACCAGCAAGGCCAGGGCCGACGAACCGATAATCAGCAATGAGTTCTTTTTCAGCTCGGCCTGCATCGACTGGTCTTCGGCGACGTAGGCCTGGTCCACCCGCTCCACGACCTGCGCGGCGCGTTGATGCAACTGCTCGTAAACGGTTTTTTCCTGAGCCAGCAGGCCGGTGTATTCCGCCAGTTTTTCGCTGAAACCGCCGATATGCCCAACCACTTCATTGAGGACAGTCAGGTAGCCTTCATCCTTGACCGTGGTTTTCAATTGCTCGGCCTGAGTCAACGCCTGGTCGGCCTGCTCGATCTTGCCTTGCCCGGCGCTGTCGTCGCCCTTGCGGCTCTGGTCCAGGCGCACACGCGCTTCGTTCATGGCTTGCAGCATCAGCCGCGATACCTGGCTGACCTGATTGGCTTGCTCGATGAACTGGGAACCGTCCTTGCCTTCGGACTCCTTCAGGGCATAGGCGCCATCATCGGCGAGCCCGGCCTGCAACACGTCAAGATTATTGGCCACGCTGGAGACCGACCAACTGGCCATTTCCAGTGCAAGGTCCTTGGCCTGGCTCAGCGAGACGAATTCGTCAAACGCTTTGCGGTAAGCCCCCAATGACTGTTCGACGTCGCTCATCACGGGTACGTTGGCCGGCGATTGCGCCTTCAGCTGATTCGCCAGGACGACCAGGCCATCGACACCCTCGTGCAAGGCCGTGACAATTTTCGGGTTGCCGTGCAAGGCGTACTCCTGCTCGAGCAGGCGCACCTTGAGTAAGCCACTGTTGAGCGACGACATCTGTTTGAGCCCGTCGAAGCGATGGCTAATGGTTTGCAGGGACCATACGCCGATGGCCGCCACCAGGGCTGTCAACAACAGCACCAGCACAAACCCGACACCCAGTTTTTTTGCCATACCGAGGTTGGCAAAACGTCCTTGCACGGCCGAAATCATTGCACTTAGTCCCCTGACATAGTCTGTTGACGCAGATTCGCAACCGGCCTGTGTCAACACAAGTCTCTGGCGTCGGAATAATGGCAAAAAGCTACGCCTACGTCGTTTTCAGAACGCTTGAGGTCGATCCGGAGCGGTGGCCTGAAAAAACGCCCGGGCTCGCGGATCACAGGCGCAAGCCACATTGATACGCTGCCAGTCACTGGCCTCACTGGCGGGGCTGAATGCCGTCGTGGAAGACAGCAGGACGCCGAAGCGCCGTGCCTGTGTCCGCACGTGAGCGTAGTCGGACTTGCGCGATCGCGCCCAGATGAACAAACCGCCGACGGGTTTGCCGAAAACCTCCCACTCGGCATCTTCCAGCACCTGCAATGCGGCTTCTCGGTCATGTCTCAGACGCTGCCGCAGCCGCAGCACCAACTTGCGGTAAGCACCGCTGGCCAGCAGGCGGGCCAGTACCGACTCACAAAATCCGGAAGCACCCAGACTGCTGATCCGCTTGACCTCGGCCAGTCGCGAAATAACCTCGGCACCGGCCACTACAAAGCCGACCCGCAATGAACTGCTGAGGGTTTTGGAGAAGCTGCCGACGTAGATGACGTTGTCATCAGTATCCAGCGCGGCGAGCCGCGTACCGGGGCCACTGTGCAGATCCGCGTAAACGTCGTCCTCAATCACCAGCACGCCGTGGTTTTTGGCCAGATGCAGAATCCGCTGCGCCACCACCGGCGTCAGGTTGCTGCCAGTAGGGTTGTGATAGAAGCTGTTGATGAACAACGCACGGGGCTTTTTCTCAAGCAGCAGTGACTCAAGCACCTCGATGTCCGGCCCGCGCGGGGTGCGCGGGACTTCGATCATCGAGACGCCATGCAGCCTGAGCAGCTCGAACAGCAAGGAATAACCGGGACTTTCGACCACGACGCAATCACCCGGTTTGAGCAAGGTACGCACGATCAGGTCGAGCCCCTGACTGGCCCCTGCTGTCGTCATGATCCGGTTTTCTTCTGCGTCGATATCCAGCGGGCTCAAGCGTTTGATGATTTGTTGACGCAACGCAAGCAGCCCCAGCGGCGAGCTGTAATTGAACAGACCAGCCATGTCGGTACGGCTGACCTCCCGGATTGCATAAGTCAGATCATCCGTTTCGCGCCAGCTTTCGGGGAGCCCTCCACCCCCCAGATTCAGCCCGCCCGCAGCGTTGAATGGCTGCAACTCCGCGCCCTCGAACCAGGGTGAATCCGCAGCGGCCAACGTGGGGGCAGCGACAATGAATCCGGCGCCATGACGCGACGCCAGCACCCCTTGAGCCACCAGCCGCTCGCACGCTTCAACGACGCTGGACAGGCTGAGTAAATTGGTCCGCGCGATTTGCCGTGCAGACGGCAAACGCGTCCCCGGTTCTATGTCGCTCTGACGCAGCCAGCACGCTAACGCGTCGACGACTTGCTGTACGACCGGCACCAAGGCCTGTCGATCGATTCTCAATTCCATGAGCAAGCAAACTCCTGTTCGTTTGACGGAATCAGTTAATCACAGGCGCGCTCGATGGGCTGTGCGACAACGCCGTCAAAACTCGTGGTTCTAACCATTTGAAACACATTGCCTGGCACTTTCACGGAGCAAAAAACGGGGGTTGGGTTGGGGTTGGGGGGTACATATCCATTGCTGCGGTAACGGCGGCTATTGGTTCCGCCCTTACGGCGGGTTACTTGGAAAAGCGCCAAGTAACCAAGCGCTCTCGCCCCTGACGTACGGTGCCTCGCCTAGGCTCGGCATGCCCTCGCTCCGGTCCTGCTCCGTGGCCATCCATGGCCGGGGGCGGCTAACCCGGCATCCATGCCGGGTTGCCCACTGCGCAGAACCTGCGCTCGGCCTTCCGACGGGGCAGATCAAGATCAAAAACAGAGCGAGGCGGCCTGGTAGCCGACCTGAAGTCCACCAAGATCATCGGCGGTGAACACACATTTCATTTCTGCCAAAAATCACTGTGGGAGTTGGCTTGCCAGCGGAATAGGCCGTGCGGTAGCCACCCCGGCCATGGATGGCCGATGGCGTCGGGCCCACGGAGCAGGACCAGAGCGAGGCACCGAACGAAAGGCGCAAGAGCGCTGGGTTCCTGGGCGCGTTTCCAAGTGACCTGCCGTAAGGGCACAACCAATAGCCGCGGTTACTGCGGAAAAGGATATATCCACCAACAACCGCCGCGAATCAGAACGCGGTAACGCCCCCATCCACTGCCAGCGAATGACCGGTCGTAAACGCAGCACCATCGCTGCACAGATACAGCACTGCACTGGCGATCTCTTCAACCTTGCCAATACGACCCACCGGATGCATGGCGCTGGCGAACTCGCCCTTCTTCGGGTCGGCTTCATAGGCGCGGCGGAACATGTCAGTGTCGATGACCGCCGGGCACACCGCATTCACGCGGATTTTTTTCTTGGCGTATTCGATGGCCGCCGATTTGGTCAGGCCGATCACTGCGTGTTTCGATGCGGCGTAAATGCTCATCTTCGGCGCAGCGCCCAGGCCGGCGACCGAAGCGGTGTTGACGATTGCGCCACCGCCTTGTGCCAGCAACAGCGGCAGCTGGTACTTCATGCACAACCAGACGCCCTTGACGTTAACGCCCATGATCGCGTCGAACTCGTCGACCGTGCCTTCGGCCAGTTTGCCTTTTTCAATCTCGATGCCGGCATTGTTGAAGGCATAGTCGAGACGGCCGTAGGACCTCACCACCTCGTCCATCAGATTTTTTACATCGCTTTCCACGGTGACGTTGCAACGCACGAAGGTCGCTTCGCCGCCTGCCGTGCGAATCAGCGCCACGGTGCCCTCGCCACCAGCCGTATCCATGTCGGCCACCACCACTTTCAACCCTTCGGCGGCGAACGCCTGGGCGGTCGCGCGACCGATACCATTGGCAGCGCCCGTTACGACGGCGACCTGGCCGGAAAACGTCATGCTCATTGTTTTGTCCTCGAAGAGAAGAATGCGGGGTTTCGCTTGCGCCCAGTCTAGCCACAGGCGCTACCGCCACGGCAGCACTATCAGAAGGCCGGTTGGGCGCCCATGAGTTGCAGTGATAGAACCGCCACACTGACTATCACTGCACTGGATCGATGTGCATTCGCCGCATCAGCCAAACTTGCGGGGCGGTCCATGAAGGTCTATCAACAAGACTTCATTCATCTTGAGTGCCTGTCATGACTACCCAGACCAATCGCCAGTTCCTGCTTGCCAAACGTCCGGTGGGCGCGGCTACCCGCGAGACGTTCACCTATCAGGAAGTACCGGTCGGAGAGCCGGCCGCGGGTCAGATCCTGGTCAAAAACGAATATTTGTCCCTGGACCCGGCCATGCGTGGCTGGATGAACGAAGGCAAGTCCTACATTCCGCCGGTTGGTATCGGCGAGGTCATGCGCGCATTGGGCGTAGGCAAAGTCGTGGCGTCGAACAATCCAGGTTTTGCGGTCGGTGACTATGTCAATGGCGCCCTGGGGGTGCAGGATTATTTCCTTGGCGAGCCGCGCGGTTTCTACAAGGTCGATCCGAAACTGGCACCGCTCCCGGTTTATCTGTCCGCACTGGGCATGACCGGGATGACCGCCTACTTTGCCCTGCTCGATGTCGGTGCGCCAAAGGAAGGCGACACGGTGGTGCTGTCCGGTGCGGCCGGGGCGGTGGGCAGTATTGCCGGGCAGATTGCCAAGATCAAAGGTTGCCGTGTGATCGGCATCGCGGGCGGCGCGGACAAGTGCAAGTTCCTCATCGACGAACTGGGTTTTGACGGCGCCATCGATTACAAGAACGAAGATGTCGTCGCCGGCCTCAAGCGTGAATGCCCGAAAGGCGTCGACGTTTATTTCGATAACGTCGGCGGCGATATCCTCGATGCGGTGCTCAGTCGCCTGAACATGAAGGCACGGGTGGTGATTTGCGGCGCCATCAGCCAGTACAACAACAAGGAAGCGGTCAAAGGGCCCGCCAACTACCTGTCGCTGTTGGTGAACCGCGCGCGGATGGAGGGCTTTGTGGTGATGGACTATGCCGCGCAGTTCGCCGCTGCCGGACAGGAAATGGCCGGCTGGATGGCCAAGGGGCAGCTCAAGAGCAAGGAAGACATTGTTGAAGGGCTGGAGACGTTCCCGGAGACGCTGATGAAATTGTTCAGCGGAGAGAACTTCGGGAAGTTGGTGCTGAAGGTTTAACGCAGTTACCGAAGTGTCCACAAAAAAATGTGGGAGCGAGACCGGCTCGGCGATAGCGGTATATCAGACAACATTGATGTCGACTGATACTCCCTCATCGCGAGCAGGCTCGCTCCCACATGGGATCTTCAGCGTTTGGTCAGGCGATTTCGGCCACTACGTCTGCCAACGCCTTGGCCGGATCCGCCGCCTGGCTGATCGGACGGCCGATCACCAGGTAATCGGAACCGGCATCCAGCGCCTGACGCGGGGTCAGGATGCGGCGTTGATCGTCCTGGGCGCTGCCCGCCGGACGAATCCCCGGGGTCACCAGTTGCAACGACGGGTGAGCCGATTTCAAGGCCTGGGCTTCCAGTGCCGAGCACACCAGACCGTCCATCCCGGCTTTTTCCGCGAGTGCCGCCAGGCGCAGCACCTGCTCCTGCGGTTCGATGTCCAGACCAATGCCTGCCAGGTCTTCACGCTCCATGCTGGTCAGCACGGTCACGCCGATCAGCAGCGGTTTCGGGCCGCTGCGCTGGTCCAGCACTTCACGGCAGGCAGCCATCATGCGCAGACCGCCGGAGCAATGGACGTTGACCATCCACACGCCCATTTCCGCCGCAGCCTTTACCGCCATGGCGGTGGTGTTCGGGATGTCGTGGAACTTGAGGTCGAGGAACACTTCGAAACCCTTGTCGCGCAAGGTGCCGACGATTTCCGACGCGCAGCTGGTGAACAGTTCCTTGCCGACTTTGACCCGGCACAGTTTCGGGTCCAACTGATCGGCCAGCTTCAGTTGGGGAAATCCAGGGCGACGATGATAGGAGTCTGGCAGACGGACATGTGCGGGCTCTCAGGCAGGACGAAATCGGCGCGCATTGTAGCGGAACCAGCGCGGCTGCGGGACCCGATGATCGGTAAATCGTCGTCGGCGCTCAGCCAAGACTAGCCCGTTCGCCGATTGTGTCGAGACCGATACACACACGACACGCCCGCAACACCCTTGTCCGCTACCCTCGGCAGCCGCAACACGTCCTTACAGCACTTCCCGCCTCAGGGCCGGACGCCTATGCTGAAGCCACAACCTCGCAGCCTATCTTTGTGGTTGGCAGCCTACCTGGCAGATGAACGCACGCATGCACAGCACCCAAGCCCCCTTGAACGACGATCAAAAAGCGCCCGGCGACGACAAGCGCTGGAGCATTCGCGCGCTGATCGTCGACGATGACGTCCCGATCCGCGAACTGATGATCGACTACCTGGCCCGGTTCAACATCCACGCCAGCGGCGTCACCGATGGCGCCGCCATGCGTCTGGCGCTGCAAGCCGAGCATTTCGACGTGGTGGTGCTTGACCTGATGCTGCCCGGTGAAGACGGTCTGTCACTGTGCCGCTGGCTGCGCGCCGAATCGGACATCCCGATCCTGATGCTCACCGCACGCTGCGAACCCACCGACCGGATCATCGGCCTGGAACTCGGCGCCGACGACTACATGGCCAAGCCGTTCGAACCCCGAGAACTGGTCGCGCGGATTCAGACCATTCTGCGGCGAGTGCGCGACGACCGCACCGAACAGCGTGCGAACGTTCGCTTCGACAACTGGCGCCTGAACAGCGTCCTGCGCCAATTGATCGCGGCGGATGGCCTGGTGGTTCCGCTGTCCAACGCCGAATTCCGCTTGCTGTGGGTGTTCATCGAACGGCCGCGCCGGGTGCTCAGTCGCGAACAGTTGCTGGATGCAGCGCGTGGTCGCTCGATCGAAGCCTTTGATCGCAGCATCGACCTGCTGGTCTCGCGTCTGCGCCAGAAACTCGGGGACGACCCGAAAGCCCCGCAGTTGATCAAGACCGTTCGCGGTGAGGGTTACCTGTTCGACGCCCGAGACATCGGCTGATGCGTGCGCGCTTCGATACGCTGTTCGGCCGCCTGTTTGGCGTGCTGCTGGTGGCGATTATCCTGGCGCATCTGCTCGCGTTTGCCTGGTTTCATCATTACGGCCCACCTCCGCCGCCGCCACCGCCGGAGTTCTCCCAAGGTCTTGACGGACAACGCCCGCCGATGGACCCGCGGTTCGACAAGCGACCACCGCGGCCCTGGTTCGGCGGGCCGCTGGTGCCACTTACATTCCAGCTGATTTCGCTGATCATTGCGGCCTGGTACGGCGCAAAACTGCTGAGTCGGCCGATCCAGCGCCTGAGCGACGCCGCCGAGCGCCTGAGCGAAAACCTCGACAGCCCACCGCTGGACGAGTCCGGCCCACGGGAATCCCGGCAGGCGGCCTACACCTTCAACCTGATGCAAAAACGCATCATCGAACAGATGCAGCAGCGTTCGCGGATGCTCGGCGCGGTCTCCCATGACCTGCGCACGCCGCTGTCCCGGCTCAAGCTGCGGCTGGAACAGATCGACGACAACAAACTGCAAGGTCAGATGCGCCAGGATCTGGACGACATGATCAGCATGCTCGACGCCACCCTCACCTACCTGCACGAACAGCGCACCAGCGAGGCCCCGCAATGGATGGACGTGCAGGCGCTGGTCGAATCCCTGAGCGAAAACGCCCAGGACCAGGGTTCTGATGTCCAGGCCAACGGCCACTGCGCACCGTTGCAGGTCCAGCCGATGGCCCTGCGCTCGTGCATCAACAACTTGCTGGACAACGCCCTGCGTTATGCCGGGCAGGCGCAGATCACGCTTGAAGACTATCGCGAACACCTGGTGATTCGGGTGATCGACCATGGACCGGGGATCGCCGCGGATAAACGCGAAGCCGTGTTTGAACCTTTCTTTCGCCTCGAAGGTTCGCGCAATCGCAACTCCGGTGGTGTCGGGCTGGGGATGACCATTGCGCGCGAGGCGGCTGAACGGCTGGGTGGGCAATTGACGCTGGAAGAAACCCGAGGTGGCGGTTTGACCGCGGTTATCCGTCTGCCTCGCACCTGAGCCAGACACAGGGTCTGTGTCTGGCCGCAGACCTGTGTGTAGCACTCGGTACAAACTCCACATACCCACGACAACTTGCTCCTTGACGCTGCATAAGCCGGTGCACCCGCCGGCTTTCCATTCCAGGGAGTGAGCCCAATGATCGGTAGCGTCAGCAACTACACGAGCTATAACAGCACCGCCAGCACCACCACCAGCAGCGCCCGCAGCCAGCAATTCCAGAAAGAACTGCTCGCCAAACTCGACACCAACAGCGATGGCTCGGTGGATCAGGACGAGCTCAAAAGCGCCCTGTCGGAGAAGTCCGATGACGGTTTGCTGGTCAGCCTGAGTAAAAACTTCGCCGACCTGGACAGTGACGACAGCGGCAGCCTGAGCAACGAAGAAATAGCCGCGATGGCGCCTCCTCCGCCACCGCCGCGTGATCAGGCACCGGCCACCGAACTGGCCGATGCGCTGGTCAGTGCTCTGGACGCCGATGGCGACGGCGCCATCAGCGGTGACGAACTGAGCAGCGCGTTGCAGGCCAGCGACAGCACCTCATCGACAAGCACCGACACCAGTGCTGCGTTGTTCAAGGTCTTGGATAGCGACAGCAGTGGCGGCGTCAGCAGCGACGAATTGAACGCTGCCTTGCAGGCCGGTCGCGAGAAAAATGGCGACAGCTCCACCGATCAGGCGAACGTGACGGAAGCGCTGAACAAAATGATCGCCAACCTGAGCAAGCAGTACTCGCTCGACAAGGTGGCGACGGTGGGCAAGTACCTGAACGTGGCGACTTAAAGTCAAAAGCTTCACGGGCCCGCTCCCTCAGATTTCGTAGTGCTCACAGATGATGTGTTCACCTCGATCCTTGTGGAAGCGGGCTTGCCCGCGAAGGGGCCATTCGCCTCGACTCAAGGCTTAAGGACGGCGATCTTCCACCCGCGCCTGACTCTTGCTCCAGTCGGTCAACAGGCTATACGCCACGGCCAACAACGTCGGCCCGATAAACAGGCCGATGAAGCCAAAAGCGATCAACCCGCCAAACACCCCCAACAGCACGATCACCAACGGCAAATTCCCGCCGCGACTGATCAGGTAAGGCTTGAGCACATTGTCGACCCCGCTGATGATGAAGGTGCCCCAGATCCCGAGGAATACTGCCATCCCGTACTCGCCCTTCCAGGCCAGCCAGGCGGTCGCCGGTATCCACACCAACGGCGGCCCCATGGGAATCAGGCTGAGCATGAAGGTGACAATGCCAAGCACCAGCGCGCCAGGCACTCCGGCAATCAGGAAGCCGATCAACGCCAGCACCGCCTGGGCAGCCGCCGTCCCGATCACACCGTTCACCACCCGCTGCACCGTACCCGCCACCAATTCGATGTAGTAACCGGCGCGATCCCCGATCAACCGCTGCAGCAGGCTGTGGACAAACGCCGCCAGTCGCGGCCCGTCCCGGTAGAAAAAGAACACGAACACAATGCTCAGCGTCAGCTCGAGAATGCCGCCGCCAATCTGTGCACTGCGCGCCAGCAGCCAGTTACCGACCTGCCCCAGATAAGGTTTGAGCGCCACCATCATTGCCGCGCCTTGCTGATCGATGCTGTTCCAGATCGCCACCAGCCGTTCGCCTACAAGAGGAATACTGCCCAGCCAGGTCGGAGCCTCGGGCAAGCCATCCATTTGCACATCCTTGATGAACGCCGTGGCGTCTCGCACATGGTCCGCCAGGTTGAAACCCAGCCACACCAGCGGCAACGCCACCACCAACATCCAGCCCAGGGTCAGCAATGCCGCCGCCAGGGATTCGCGACCTTTGAGCCAATGGGTCAGCAAACGCATCAGCGGCCAACTGGCGAACGCCAGCACCGCGCCCCAGAACATGGCCGACCAGAACGGGGCCATCACCCAGAGGCTCGCGCCAAACAGCACCAGGAGCAGGATCTGCACCAACAGCCGATCGTTATTGATCATCCGAATCTCGAAAAATGTCAGTTCGCAAAAGAATAGGCGAACGCGGCCAGCGCGTTCGCCTGATACAACTTATCGCAACAGCTCGATGTGCAAGCCAGAGCCTTCGACGCTGCCCGTCTCCATCCGCGCCGACCGTACGCCCTGGCTCATCAATGCCTGACGCCAGGCTTCGGCATTGGGTCCGGAAACGCTGACCCGCAGGGTCGTGTCCAGGTTCAGGCCGCGCGAGAGCAAGCGCAGCCAGGTCTCGTCAGGCGCATCGGTCAATTTCGGAAAGTCGAGTTCACCAGTGCTTTTGAGCTCTCGCAACAACGTTGCGGAGGTTGGCAGCAGATCGCCCAGCGGTGCAGCCGCGTCGAACTGTTCGACGTGCAGATAGGCTTTGCGATTGCCGCGAGTGATGCTGTACAGCGCCACGAGGGTGTTGTCCTTTGGCGCGGCCAACCGCAACAGCAGATAGGCCTGCTGATCATCAGCGCCATAGAGCTTGGCATTGCCGAAGACTTCATTGGCCCACAGGCTGCTTTCACCGCAATCACGGGCCTGGCACCAGAACAGCAACTGCGCGTCCTGCTTCTGCAAGGCTTCGCGAGCGACGGTAAACGCTTCGATTGACGAATGCTCCGGTGGCAACTCGTAGGTCACCGAAGTGGTTTGCCCGCGGGCGCTGACCTGGCCGTCGAAACGCAGCTGGCCGCTGATCTTGCGGATTGAACCCAGCGGATAGATCCGCTCGAGTTCGACCGCCGGGCGATAGTCGACGATCTGCGAATCGGTCACCCGCGGCACGATCGGCAGGTCCTGACTGCCCGGCACATCGGCGGCAAACACCAGAGGACTGAAACAACACAGCGCCAGCAGACTGATTGAACGCATGGATAAACTCATCGGATCAGCATGGCCTGGGCACCCTTGATGACGCTGGCATCGTCGATGCGTTCGGGAACGAGCAAACCTCGCTGCACCGCCGGACGCGCTTCCATAGTCGCCATCCAGCGCTGCAGGGCCGTCAAGCCGTCCACGGCGACACCTGACCACTCGTGGCCGCGCACCCATGGATAAGTGGCGATGTCGGCAATGCTGTAATCACCAGCCAGAAATTCCACGTCTTGGAGGCGCGTGTCGAGCACTTCATACAGGCGACGGGTTTCATGCTGATAGCGGTCGATGGCGCCCTGGAGTTTCTCCGGAAAGTAACGGAAAAACACGTTGGCCTGACCCTGCATCGGGCCGATTCCCCCCATCTGGAACATCAGCCACTGCATCACCACCGAACGCCCCTTGGGGTCCAGAGGCAGCAGTTTGCCGGTCATTTCAGCGAGGTAGATCAGGATCGCGCCGGATTCGAACACGGCAAAATCGCCGTTGGCGCGGTCGACAATCGCCGGGATGCGCCCATTGGGGTTGATCTTGAGGAAGTCCGCGGACTTCTGTTCCTTCTTGTCGAAACTCAAGGCGTGCACCGTGTAGGGCAGGCCGAGTTCCTCGAGCACGATAGAGACCTTGTGGCCATTCGGGGTCGCAGCGGTGTGGTTGTCTCCCATTTCAACCCGCCCAGCCTCGACAGTTGCCCGGCGCAAGTCAAGGAACGGCGAAGAACCGATTGAAACAGTCTGCGACAAGGTCGGCACCGGATTCGTCATTCAGGTGCAAATGATGACCGCCAGGCAGCTGTTCATGGCTAAAGGGTAGACGCTCCAGCAGCTCGGGATGTTTGGCGAGCATGCCGTCACCCGCGACGACCAGCAGCGCAGGACAGCTGACCCGCTGGACGAAGGCCATGGCCTGTTCAGTGGTCAGACGCAGCGGCGACGGCAGCGTCAGACGGTTGTCGGTCCGCCAGGTGTAGCCGCCCGGCACTGGCATCAAGCCACGCTGGGCCAGCAGTTCGGCGGCTTCGCGGCTGACGGCGACCAGCCCTTTCATGCGCGCTTCGATGGCGCGGTCGAGGGTGTTGTAGACCGGTTTGCGTTTTTCCCGCAGATCCAGTTGCGCTTGCAGGGCCATGCCCATGCGCTCGGCTGCATTTTCGCCTTTGTCTGTAGGAGGAATGATGCCGTCTATCAAGGCCAGATGGGTGACACGTTCCGGTAGCGAACCGGCGATGATCAACGAAGCGATCGCGCCCATGGAGTGCCCCATCAGCGCAAAACGCTTCAAGCCAAGCTGTTCGGCGACTTGCAGCACGTCGTGGGCGTAGTCCCACATTGCATAACCGGCGCCGGGCGGCCGATGCCCGGAATGACCGTGACCGGCCATGTCCAGCGCAATGATGCGCAGCCCTTTGAGCTTCGGCGCCAACCGGGCAAAGCTGTTGGCGTTGTCCAGCCAGCCGTGCAAGGCAATCACCGGCAAGCCGTCTTCGGGGCCAAACAGGTGCGCTGCCAGCTCGATGTGCGGCAGGCTCAGGCGGACTTCTTCAACGACATGACTCATGCGTGATCCTGCTGCCGGCGACCTTCCCAGCGGCTGAACAGGTTTTTCAGCAGCGTGGCGGTGTCCTGTGGGCGTTCGAGGGGAAACATGTGCCCGCCGGGCATGGTCAGGGATTCGCCCAACGGCATGCGCCCGACGGAACTGGCGTGATGGCGCATCACAACCCGACTCTTGTGGCCACGCACCACCGCCAGTGGCACTTTCAGCTGCCGTGCCCGGCCGGGGCTGGTGTGGGGCACGCCACGGTAGATGCTGATTTCCGTGGCAGGGTCGAAACGCAGGCGCAGTTTGTCGCCAACCTTGTGCAGACCGTGTTGCAGGTAAGCGTCGAAACATTCCGGGTCGAAGCTGCGAAACAGGGTTTTTCCAGCGAAATACAATCGGGCAGCTTCCAGATCGGTGAACTCTTCCCGCCGCCCCAACGTCCGACCGGCCGGGGTCAGGCGGTCGATAAAACCGAAGCGCTTGGCGGCACGGATGACCCATTGATCGGCACGGGTCAGCACCGGCGAATCGAGCATCACCACGCCACGATACAGTTCGGGGCAACGCAACGCCGCGTGCAGGTGCAGCACGCCACCAAAGGAATGGCCCACCCCCCACACCGGTTCCGGCTGCTGCTCCAGGTGATGAATCAGCTCGTCCACCAGGTTGCTCCAGTTGTCGTCCGCCGGGAAACGCGGGTCGTGGGCGTGCTGCTGCAAGTGCGCGACCTGATACTCAGGCGCCAACGCCGTGAACAACTTGCCGTAGGTTCCCGAGGGAAAGCCATTGGCGTGGGCGAAAAATATCTGCTGCGACATACCGGCCGATCCATCAACGAAAACAGAGCTCGATTGTCCGCAAGCCCGCCGGGATCCGCAATGACTGTAACTGCCAGGAATGATGACAGTCGCGCCATGCCTATAACCCCTGTTCTTGCCTGTACCTGTTATTTCTGACAGTTGACTATCGGGCCCCATGACGAGGATAAAAACGGAATCGCCAAACCTCAGACAACGCCCGCCATGACTCATGCAAACACACCCGCCATCGAAGTGATCGACGCTCGGAGACTGGGCGTGCGCGAAGTGGCGTATCACCGGCGCGACGGTGCGCAAGCGCCGGAAAGCTGCATCACCCAGCAGATCCACAGCGTTGCCGGGCGTGCAGTACTAAGCCGCGATCCACGGCTGTTTCTCTTGCACCTGGAAGGCCGGTCGGCAGCCAATCAACTCAATGTGGTCAGTTTGTCGGGGGCCGTGCTGCTGTCCGAAAACGGTGATGCTGGATGGCGTCTGGGATTGCTCGGCGAAGATGGGCAAGGCGTTGAGGGTTGGGATCAGAAGCTCAGTCAAAGCCAGGTGCGTTACGACGGGCAACGTCGGCCAATCGCCGCATTTGAAAGCGCCCACGGTGGACCACAACGTTGCATCGCGAGGTATGCCTATGCCGACAACAGCGCCGATGAATCACATAACCGGCGCGGTCAGTTGATTCGACAGGACGACACCGCAGGTACTTTGCACTTCATTGAATTCGGCCTCGCCGGCACGCCGCTGGTACACAGCCGTACGTTTGTCGACGATCCGCTATGGTCCGTGGACTGGCCCGAAACCGAGGACGAGTGCGATGTTTTTCTGGAGGATGAACCCGCTGTCACCCGCATTCACTGCAATGCGGCAGGCGAGCCGGTCAGGCAGACCGATGCGAAAGGCAATGTTCAGGCATCCAGTCAGAACTGCGCCGGCGAGCTGAAGGAAATCCGCCTCACGCTGACCGGGCAGACCAAAGAAAATACGCTGGTCAGTGACATCCAGTACAACGCCTTCGGCCTGGTCGAACACCAACGCGCAGGAAACGGTGTCATTTCGTGCGCGACGTTTCGGCACGAAGATGGCCGACTTGACCGGCTGAAAGCATACGTGGAGGGCCAGCCAGCCCTGCAACAGGTGACCTACGAGTATGACGCGGTGGGCAATATTGTTTGTCTGACGGATGCTGCCAATCTGATTCACTATCACCGCAACCAGCGAATCGAACCCACTGATCGCTACCGCTACGACAGTCTCTATCGACTGATAGAAGCCAGCGGCCGGCAGCTTCGCAACGCCCCAGGCGGGCCGCAATTACCGGCCTTCCAGCCCGTTCCGGATCCGGGGCAACTGGAAAACTACACACGCCTCTACTCCTACGACAAGGCCGGCAACCTGGAGGTCATGCAGCATCAGGCGGACAGTGGAAACCGTACCGAACGCACGGCCATCGCCCGTTCCAATAATCGCAATCTGCCGCAAAAAGCCAATGGCGAGCTGCCCGACGAGAACGAGATTGCCGCCGGTTATGACGTCAACGGCAACCGCACCAGTCTTCAACCGGGACAAGGTCTGCGTTGGGATCCGGGCAATCGGTTGCGCCAGGTAGACCAAGTGGTGCGTGAGGATGAGCCAGACGACATCGAGTTTTACCTCTACGACGGCAGCGGCCAACGCCTGCGCAAAATCCGCCAGGCCTACACCGGCACATTGACCCGTACGCACGAAACCCGCTACCTGCCGGGTCTGGAAATTCGTACGTCCCCTGACGAAATTCTCCACGTCATCACGGTCAAGGCCGGGCGCGGCACGGTGCAGGTGCTTCATTGGGAGAAACGACCAGCATCAGATATTCCCCAGCATCAGCATCGCTACAATTTCACCGATCATTTGAACTCCAGCACCGTCGAGGTGGATGGAGCCGCCAGACTGATTGCATGGGAAAGCTACTATCCCTTCGGCGGAACCTGCTGGTGGGCCGGGAGGAACAAGCTGGAAGCCAGTTATAAAACGATTCGTTATTCGGGGCAGCAACGGGATGCCACAGGGCTGTATTACTACGGGTATCGGTATTACGTGCCGTGGTGCCAGCGGTGGCTGAATGCGGATCCGAGTGGTGTCGTCGATGGGTTGAACCTGTTCGCCATGGTCCATGGCAATCCGGTGGGGCACGTCGATCTTCAAGGATTGATCACGTCAAATCAGGTGACCGGCGCAGCAGCGGCATCGTTCGGACGAGATTTTTCAGCCTCTCTTGTTGGCGGTTTTGTTCGATGGGGAACGGCAATGGGAATTGCTGAATTGGCGAGCAGTGAAACGGAGGGCTCGGATGGCCGAAGTGTCGATCCTGGTGTCAACCTCGCCATGACGGTGCTGGGCACCGGTGTAGGAGCGATGGCTTGGGGATCCATGGGGATGGGGGCAGGAAGCCAAATGGCGTCTCGTTACACAAACAATCGAACCACTCAACGGGTGGCAGCAGGCCTGGGAGGGTTGGTGGGAGCAGTGTTTGGAGGCGCTATCCCTCTTTATGCATATTGGAGTGATCCGGGCGAATTGAACACGACCGCAATCGCTTTCATTACTTCTGCATCGGGGAACCTCACGAGAGAGGCTGCCCAGAGAACGAACGCGGAACTGGGCCCGAGAGTGACGTTGCCACCCTCCGCACTTAGCGCGTTTTTCCGTGCATTGGTTTATGGATCCGCACTGTTCGGCACAGGAGCAGCTCGAGCCGAAACGTCGGCCGTGGTAGGACTGTTCATCAGTGCTACCGTCGAAGGTATCGACGCAGCTTCCACCATCACAATCAATGCGTTTTTGGGCGGAACCTATACCCGGGGAACAAATCGACTGCAAGTGCCAAGGCTTTGGGAGTTGATGTACGGACTCTTTACCCGTACAGCCGCAACGAGTGTTACAGCTTCGCTGACGTACTTATCATCACCGCTGACTGATTCTATAACGAACCCCAACCTCACTATGGGGTTGCAGAGCACCTTGAGCGCGTATACCACCGTTCGAACATTGCTAGGTCAGCATGTGCAGCGCGGCACCGCTGAACTGTTCCAAATTGGTGACGGTGACTTCACTCTGGACAACTTCACCCCGGCGATCGGTGAGAGCTACCATCCCGATCTGCCCAACGGCCATGACATTCCCATGACGATCAGACACAGAGGCTCGTCGAGTTAATGACCAGCCCATCCCGTGTGGATCCGCAGGTTATTTTCCTGGAGGCGTGTCCCCCAACGCCACCACCGCCATGGTCAACCGCGACACACAACTGGCCTTGCCCTCATCGCTGGTCAGCCGTATATCCCAGACATGCGTGGTGCGCCCGATGTGAATCGGCTTGGCCACCGCAGTCACCCGCCCGCTGCGCAGCCCACGCAAATGGTTGGCGTTGATTTCCAGGCCCACGCAGTAAAACTTGCTCGCGTCGATGCACAGATAGCTGGCCATGGAGCCGACGGTTTCAGCCAGCACCACCGAGGCCCCGCCGTGCAGCAGGCCGTAAGGCTGGTGGGTACGGTGGTCGATGACCATGCTCGCCGTCAGCGACTCTTCATCGAAGGCTTCGAAGCGGATATCCAGCACTTCGCCAATGGTGTTTTTCTGGATTGCGTTCAACTGCTCGATGTTGGGAGTGGTACGCCACAAACTCATTGCTGACATCCTTTGTTGGTTTTATTGGTGGTTCAATCCTGCCACAGCACCGCTTCGCTGCGCTCGCTCCATTCTTCGAACCGGGTACCGTAAGCCGCTTCGATCACGTTGCGTTTGATCTTCAGGGTTGGCGTCAGGAAGCCGTTTTCCACGCCCCAGCTGTCTTTGACGATCACAAGACGGTGCAGGCGCTCATGCTTGTCGAGCGCGTGGTTGACCTCCTCCAGCAGTTTTTCCAGGCTTGAATGCAGACCGGCGCGCGCGCTTCCGTCCGCGTCCTGCTGCCCCATCGCCGAGAGCACGCACAGTCCCAGCGGCGCACTCAAACCGTCGCCGACCACGCACACCTGTTCGATCCGAGAATGGACTGCCAGGCGGTTTTCAATCGGTGCCGGGGCCACGTATTTGCCTTTGCTGGTCTTGAAAATCTCCTTCAGCCGTCCAGTCAGGCGCAGGTTGCCTTCGGCGTCTTGCTCGCCCTTGTCACCGGTCCGCAGGAAGCCGTCCGCCGTAATCGTGTCGGCGGTTTTTTCCGGTTCCTTGAAATACCCGAGCATGGTCGCGCCGCTGCGCACCATGACCTCGCCCGATTCGGCGATCCGCACTTCAACCTCCGGGCAAGGCTTGCCAATCCAGCCAGGCTTGTTTTCGCCGGGCCGGCCGATGTGGGAATAACCGCAGCTTTCGGTCATGCCGTACACCTCCAGAACGTCCAGCCCGAGCTTTCGATACCACAGCAACAAGGTCTGCGGCACCGGTGCCGCGCCGGACAGCGCGACGCGCAAGGCGTCCAGCCCAAGCCCCACGAGCACTTTGTGCCCTACCCGCTTGCCGATGAGGGGTAGTCCGAGCAGGAACTCGAGGCGTTTCGCCGGGATCTTGCTGTACACGCCCATCTGGAACTTGGTCCAGATGCGTGGCACACCGAACAACGCGGTGGGCCGCGCGCGCCGCAAATCGGTCAGAAACGTATCGAGGCTCTCGGCGAAGAACACGGTTTGCCCGGTATAGATTGAGGCCAGTTCAACGAACATTCGCTCGGCCACATGGCACAGCGGCAGGTACGACAGCAGCCGGTCCGACTCATTGAGGCCGAACAACTGCGTGCCGCGGGTGGTGGCGAAGCCCAGATTGCCAAAGCTGTGCATCACGCCTTTGGGCATGCCGGTGGTGCCGGAGGTGTAAATGATGGTCGCCAACTGGTCGGCGGCAGGTGTCGGGTTGTCCTGGATCGGTGAACAGGCTTGCAGGTCGGCCCAGCTGAAATCGAAGCTGCCCGGCGGATGCAGTGGCAGGCTGATGGTCGGCAGGTCGGGGCTGACGCCGCGGGACATGCCGGGCCAGTCATCGAGTTTGCCGATAAACGCCAGCGCCGCTTCGGAGTGTTCGAGGACTTGCGCGACGGATTCGGCGGTGAGGTTCGGGTACAACGGCACCGAGACGTGCCCGGCCATCCAGATCGCCAGGTCGGCGATGATCCAGTGCGCACAGTTTTTCGAGATCAGGGCGATGTGGCTGCCTTGCGGCAATTCCCGCGCGCGCAGCCAGTGCGCGGCGCAACGGGCCTGGTGACCGACGTCTTCCCAGGTCAGGGTTTCGACCTGGCCTCCACCCACCGGTTGAACCAGAAAGCGCTGACGGGGATGACGGGCCTCACGTTCGTAAAAAACGTCCAGCGGCAAACGAAAAGCAGCAGACATGCGACTCGCTCCTGTGTTTTTTGTTCTGGAGCAAGCGTAGTCAACCAAGCGGTTGCTTGGTTGACTATTTCACACAAAGAAACAAACAAACGGCGCGATCCCGAGGGAGCTTGCTCCCTCGCCGCAGAAACCTCTTCTGCCTGCCGCTACGGGTGCTTGATGCTGTTGAGCTTCATCGCCCCGGCCTGTGGCGAATCCCCTTCCAGCTCGGCGAGACCGGCGGTGGCAACCCTTTCCGGATCTTGCACATGACCGTGTTGCAGATAGCCCAGCAAATTCCCTACCAGCGGGTTGTGACTGACCAGCAGCGCGTGATCTACAGACACCAACTGTTCAGCCACTGCTTGCGGGCGGCTATCGGGAGTCAGCCAATCGACGGTGCGAATCTCCGGCGCGAAATTCAACGCTGTACGCACGATTTCTGCAGTCTCCTGCGCTCGCAGGTATGGACTGGCATAGATCGCGGTCAGCGGCTTGCCGGCCAACTCGGCGGCGGTGCGCAACACTTCTTTACGACCGTGGTCGGTCAATGCCCGCTCGGAATCAGGACCTTTGCCATGTGGCTCGGCCTCACCATGACGCAATACCCAGAGTTTCATAGCTTGGGTTCCTCATCTCGGGCCGGATGCGGCGCAGGTGCCACGACGTGTGGCGCTTCACCCTCCGGCGTACGCGGCGTCGGCCAGTCGGCGAACGGCCAGGGTTTCTGGTCGCTGTGGAACGTGCCGAAACGACCGATCTGCGCCAGGAACTGGCTCAGGCTGTCGCCGAAATTCATCAGGCTGGCGCTCGGGGCGCCATAAAACAAACGATAGACCAGTTGCACCAGCACCACGGCGCCGAGGATGAATTGCGCCACCTGCCAGACCAGCAGGAAGACAATCATCCACAACACCCGCAGCAGGATGGATTCGTATTGGGCTTCTGTTTTCGGCTCGTTCATGTCTCGCTCTCCCTGATGAATCAGTTGAAACCACTGGTGGAAATAAAGTCGACGTCGGTTTTCGGTTCGCCGCGCATCAACAATTCAATCACCTGATTCAGCGTGCGCCCTTCGAACAGAATCGCGTGCAGCCCGGCGACCAGCGGCATGTAAACGCCCACTTCCTGGGCCTTGGCCTTGAGCACTTTCAAGGTATTCACGCCTTCCGCGACTTCGCCCAGGCGCGTTACCGCGTCTTCCAGGCTCAAACCTTGACCAAGGGCGAATCCGACCTGGTAATTGCGGCTTTTCGGCGACGAACAGGTCACGATCAAATCGCCCACGCCCGCGAGCCCCAGGAACGTCATCGGGTTGGCACCCTGATTCACGGCAAAGCGGGTCATTTCCGCCAGCGCCCGGGTAATCAGCATGCTCTTGGTGTTTTCGCCCATGCCCAGCGCCACCGCCATGCCGGCGATGATCGCGTAGACGTTTTTCAGCGCCCCGCCCAACTCCACGCCGAAGCGATCGGCGCTGGCGTAAACGCGAAAGGTGCGGCCGTGCAGCGCTTCCTGAACCCGTTGGCAGAGTTCTTCGTCTTCGCTGGCGACCACAGTGGCGGTCAGTGCGTGCTCGGCGATTTCACGGGCCAGGTTCGGCCCGGACAGCACGCCGATGCGCGCTTGCGGGGCGATCTCTTCGAGGATCTCGCTCATCAGTTTAAACGTGTGGGCTTCGATGCCCTTGGTCAGGCTGACCAGCAGCTTGCCGCTCAAGCGTTCGGCGTGCGGGGCCAGTACCGAGCGCAGTGCGCTGGACGGCAGTGCAACGAAGCACAGGTCGCAAGCGTCCAGCGTGGCTTGCAGGTCAGTGACCGCTTCCACTCCGGGGAGAATCTTGATGCCTTTGAGGTAACGCGGGTTTTCGCGATTGACCCGAATGGCTTCTGCCTGTTCAGGGTCACGCATCCACTGCCGGACCTGATGCCCGTTCTCGGCCAGCAGGTTAGCCACGGCGGTACCAAAACTTCCGCCTCCCAGGACCGCAATCGGGCGCTGTTCAGTCATATGCAATCCGTTAATCCATACCAGTGGCGATGCCGGCATTATACGGAGCGGCCCAGTGGCGGCCAGCCCCCGCGTCAATTACCGGCACTTGTCTGAAGAAGACCAATAAATCCGAGGAAAATGCCGCCATCGTGACTGGAAAAGTCGACCGGCTCGGTTAACATGCGCGCCAGTGAAATCGCTATCAAGGATGTGTTGTGTCGTTTGGCTCTGCTTCACCCCACTCGCCGCTGCTTCTGGCGCTGATCGTCAGCCCGCCATTGCTGGCCGACGACCTGTTTCTCGACAGTGAGCCACTGCCGCAGGTACTGACGGCTACGCGCCTGAAACAGTCGCCAGCCGCGGTGCCGGGGAGCATGACGGTGATCGACAGCGAACTGATCAACGCCAGCGGCGCCCGGGACATCAGCGAGTTGCTGCGCCTGGTGCCAGGAATGATGGTCGGCAACATCACCGGCAATCAGGCTGCCGTGAATTACCACGGCACCAACGCCAGCGAAGCGCGGCGCATGCAGGTGCTGATCGATGGCCGCTCGGTGTATCGCGCCGGCCTGGCCACAGTGGACTGGAGTGACATTCCGGTGGCCATGGAAGACATCGAGCGCATCGAAGTCTTCCGCGGCCCGAACACCGTCAGCTATGGCGCCAATGCGCTGATGGCGGTGGTCAATATCATCACCCGCAATCCGGCCGACAGCCACGGCACGCGGTTGAAGGTCACCCGCGGTCAGCGCGGTATCGACGATTTTTACGCCAGTCAGGGCGTGGGTTGGGACGGTGGCGACATGCGCCTTTCGTTATCCGGCCAGCAGGACGATGGCTTCGACTCAGACCGCAAAGGCGCCGATTATCGCGACAGCCGTCGCCTGAACCGCTTCAACCTCGCCGTCAGCCAGACACTCAACGAACAGCAAAGCATCGACTGGCAGCTAAATGCCAAGGACGGGAGCAATCAGCGGCCTTATGCCTACCGCCCGGTGTTCTCGGGGATTACCGCCGCCGGGAACAATTCCGACGTCGTTGCCAAAGACTACGCCGGCTCCTTGCGCTGGAACCTAGACCTCAATCCCGATCACAGTCTTTATATTCAAGGCTCGGCCCAGCACTGGGATCGTCAGCAAACCTGGCGCGCCTGCGACGCCGAAGTCTCGTTCAGCCCCGAACTGACCGAGCTCTGGCAGCTCAACCCGAATTACACCGAACGCCTTGCGCGCAACATCGAGCGCTACCTCGGTCCCGGCGCACCGACCGGCACGGCGGCGGAGCAAGCCCTGGCCAATCAAGTGCTGGACCAGTGGCGAAACGGCGCCCGGCGAACCCTGTGCGGCGACATTGACCAAAGCACCCGTGAATCACGCTACGACCTCGAGCTGCAAGACACCCTCAGCCTGTCCGACAGTCTGCGACTGGTCAGCGGCCTGAACTATCGTTACGACCGGGCCGATTCCGAGACCTATTTCAATGGCACGCTCGACGACACTACGTGGCGCGCATTCGGCCAACTCGAGTGGCGAGCGACCGAACACTGGTTGTTGCAGGGCGGTGCGATGTTCGAAGACACGCAATTGACCGGCAGTTCGCTGACCCCGCGGGTGGCGGTCAACTACCTGATCACTCCGCGCCACGGTTTGCGCGCGGTGTATTCGGAAGCCATTCGTTCACCGGACATGTTCGAGAACAACGTCAACTGGAGTTACCGGGTGACCAACCTGCAACCCGCCGCCTATGGCCAGAACAGCGCCCGTTACTTCGTCAGGACCCGCGGCCCCGGCAACCTTGAGCAGGAACACATGCGCTCCAGAGAACTGGGCTACAACGGCTTCTTCGCCGAGTGGGGACTGGCGGTGGACGTGAAGGTGTTCCACGACGAGATCACCGGCATGATCAGCGAGCCGTTGCGCAACAATCAGTACATCGCCAGCAACGCCAACAGCTCGCGCTTCACCGGGGCGGAAACCCAGCTCGACTGGCACCTCGGCAGTGCCGACCGACTGCGCCTGACCTACGCCTGCGTCGATGCCCAGGCGAGCAATCCGCTGGATGCGCAACAGACCGCGCGCAACAGTGGCTCCGCCGGCTGGCTGCGCAACTGGGGCCACGGCTGGAACAGCGCACTCTTCTATTATGGTGACGACGCGCTCAATGGCTATCGCTTCGAACGGGTCGACACACGCATCGCCAAACGCATCGGCCTGGGCAAGGCCAGCCTGGAACTGGCCGGTGTGCTCCAGCAACGTCTCGACAATCAACCCACCACGTTCGTCGATAACAACTACGACCAGCGACGGGTGATGTACTTCAGCGCGGAGCTGGTGTTCTAGATGCCGCGGTGTCCGTCGCGCAAGACGCCAATCCTTGGCCGCCTGTTGGCCGGGTTGTGCCTGGTGTTTGCCGGTGGGCTGGTGAGCCTGTCGGTCAGCGCCGAGGACATTCTGCTGACCGGTGCCGACGACAGCCCCGGCATGCAGGCGTTCGCGACGGTCCTCGGGGAATTGCGCCCTGGCGACACGGTGCGCTTCCAGCCATTGGCCGGTCTGCCGGCACCGAGCAAATTGCCGACCGGCATTCGTTTGATCCTGCTGGATCTGCCCAGCCTCGACTGGCGCCTGCAAGAGCCCCAGGGTCCGGCGACGCTGGTGCTGCGCATCAGTCGTCTGCAAGCCCGTCAACGCCTGGGCACTGCCCTGCCAGCCCGTTTAAGTCTGCTCTGGAGTGATCCGCCGCCTGATCGGCAACTGCGCCTGGCCCAAATCCTGCTGCCCCAGGCCAGACGAATCGGCGTGCTGTACGACAACCATAGCGAGTTTCTTCTGAATGAACTGCGCCAGGCGGCTCAACCGCTTGGCCTCGAAATTGTCACCGAACGCTGGGACAACACTAATGACAGCCGCCCCTTGCAAGCCTTGCTGAAAAACAGCGACGTGTTGCTGGGCCTCGATGATCCCGACCTGTATAACCCCAAAACCGCAAAAAACCTGCTGCTCAGCAGCTACGCACGGCAAACCGCGCTGATCGGCCCGAACGCCGGCTTCGTCAAGGCCGGAAGCCTGGCCAGCAGCTACAGCGACCAGAGTGACTGGCTGGCGATTCTCGACGAACTGCTCGACCAGCCACCGGCCACCTGGCCACGCACGCATTATGCCAATCGCTTCAAAGTCTTGAGTAACCCTCAAGTGGCTCGTTCATTAGGCATTGAACAGATCAATGAAGCGTTGGTCGCAACACAGTTGGCCGAAGGAGAAAGCCGCCCATGACTTTCCATCGTCGCTGGGACATCAATACCCGCACCCAGATCATCAGCCTCGGCCCTGCCCTGCTGCTGACCTTGCTGCTGATCAGCTTCTTCACCTTCGTGCGGATCCAGGACTTGCGTCAGGAGCTCAACCACACCGGTCAACTGATTGCCAACCAACTGGCGCCGGCCGCCGAATACGGGGTGATTTCGGGTAACAACGAGGTGCTCGAAAGTCTGCTCAAGGCCACCCTGGCCACGCCCAATGTGCGCTTTCTGGAAGTGCAGGACAGCGCCAACCGGATTCTGGTGTACGTCGAGCACCCGTCGGAAACCCACACCCGCTCGCAACAGGTCGAAGTGTTCCAGGCGCCGGTGCGCTTGCAACGGATCGCGCTGCACAATGACTTCTTCCAGGGCGCCAACGCCGCCAGCACGGCCCCCGCCGAGGATTATCTGGGGCGGGTGATCGTCGGTCTGTCGAATGACGCCTTCAACAAGCGCCAACAGGAAATCCTGTTCAAGGCCGGCGTCCTTGCGCTGTTCGCTCTGTTATTTACCTTCCTGATCGCCCGACGCCTGGCCGGCAGCCTGTCGCAGCCGATCCGCGATATCGGCAACGCGGTCAAGGCGATCCAGAGCGGTGACTACAAGACGCCGCTGCCGATTGTCGACGACACCGAGCTGGGCGCGCTTTCGCAGCACATCAACAACCTCGCCAGCGGTCTCGAACAGGCCAGCCGTGAACAGCATCAGGCCATGGCGCAGTTGATCCAGACCCGCGAAGAAGCGGAAAAGGCCAACAACGCCAAATCCGATTTCCTGGCGATGATGAGCCACGAACTGCGCACACCGATGAATGGCGTGCTCGGTATGCTGCAATTGCTGGAAACCACCGAGATGACCGAAGAGCAGGTCGAGTACGCGGCGCTGGCTTCGGAGTCCACCGAACACCTGCTCAAAGTCATCAACGACATTCTCGACTTCTCGCGCATCGAGCGTTCGGAACTGGAGCTGGAACACATTCCGTTCAATCTGGCGGACTTGATCAGCAGTTGCGCCCAGTCGTTCCAGCACAGCGCCTTGCAACGCGGGCTCGATCTGACGTTGCTGATCCCCGAAGACATGCGTGCGTTGCAGGTTCAGGGCGACCCGACGCGGATCCGGCAGATCCTGGTGAACCTGGTGGGCAATGCGCTGAAGTTCACCGAACAGGGCCGCGTCACCATCGAACCGCAATGGCAGTCGCTGGATCACGAATTGTTGTGGTTCACCTGCACTGTGCGCGACAGCGGAATTGGCATCCCGGCCGAAAGCCTGGAATTGATGTTCAATGCGTTTCAGCAAGCCGACAGTTCTATTTCAAGGCGTTACGGCGGCACCGGACTGGGACTGCCGATTGCCCGCACCCTGGCGGAACGCATGGGCGGCACCTTGCGCGCCCAGAGCGAGGAGGGTCGCGGCTCGGCGTTCACCCTGGAAATCCCGCTGGCGCTCTATAAACAGACGCTGCCGGTGCGCACTCCACGCGCGCAGTCCGGCAGTGGCGATGGCGAAGGCCGCAATGTGCTGCTGGTCGAGGACAATCCGGTCAACCAGACCGTCGTCGAAGCCATGTTGCGCAGCCTGGGCTTTACTGTCAGCGTCGCCACCGACGGCGCTCAGGCGGTACGCAGCGCCGAAAGCCTGATCTTCGAAGCCATTCTCATGGATTGCCGACTGCCGATCATCGATGGCTACGAAGCCACCCGACAGATTCGCCAACTGCCCGGTTGCACCGACCTTCCGATCATTGCGCTGACCGCCAACGCCTTGCAGGGCGACCGTGAAGCCTGTCTATCAGCGGGAATGAACGATTACCTGGCCAAGCCGTTCAAACGCACGGATTTGCAGCAAATTCTGCAGCGATGGGTGCAGTAGTGCAGGCCTTTCGACCATCTGCGACTGGCGTGAAAGGCGAAAGTGCGGCAGTCTTAGGCACCCGAACAGGCCCGAAAAGGGGCTTGAATAAAAATTTCAGTGCACAAGTGTACATTCATGTCCTTGGTGCTGTGACTTTCACCACAACGCAATAGTCTATGAGTAGGCTGCTGACTCGAGGCATGAACGCT
>LNAP01001268.1_pt1 | contig 27188 bp, 28 predicted proteins | sample 602601 | NCBI WGS metagenome assembly LNAP01 (sample SAMN02440304, study PRJNA202911) | soil metagenome | biome: Subtropical and temperate rainforests or woodlands; isolation source: soil samples (1 kg each in a 20% v/v slurry with milli Q water) were... ... | reverse complement strand
GAATAGGGCGTAATTTTGAAACACCAGACCGACATTTCTTTTGTGAGGCGGCACATAGGTCAGATCCCGATTATTTAACAGAATGGTTCCTGAGGTAGGAATCTGCATCCCGGCAATCATGCGAAGCGTTGTCGTTTTCCCGCAGCCGCTGGGTCCTAAAAGGGATAGCATTTCCCCGCTTTCCACATCGATATTCAAATCATTGACCACCGTGTTACTACCATACTGCTTGAACAGGTTTTTAATCTGCAGTTGACTCATAGCTTCACCTCTTCTACAATCTTTCGTTTCGCCTCATCACGCTAATTCCCAATAATCCTATCAGCAGCGTACAAATAATAATGATAGATGAAATTGCCGCTAATGAGGGTGAGAGGTTGAATTGAATATCCGAGTAAATCATCATGGGAAGCGTAGTGATGCCCGGTCCGGTTAAAAATAAAGCAATGACCAACTCGTCAAAGGAGAGAACGAGGCTCAAAAAAGCACTTGCCAGCAAAGCGGGCTTGGCCAACGGCAAGGTGACCAAAAAAAAGGTTTTGACGGGAGAAGCGCCCAAAATAATCGCAGCCTCTTCTACTGCCCGCTCCATACGCGAAAAACCGGCCAGCATGATCCGAATCACATAAGGGATAATCAGTACAATATGAGCAAGCAGCAGCCTCAAAAAATACATTTTGATTCCCAAATAACTGAAAAAAATCAGCAGGCCGATACCAAACAACAAGGTTGGAATGACCAGCGGCGAAAGGAATAAGGCTTGAATCGCTGGTTTCCACCGAAACTCAAATCGTTGCAGCGCATACGCAATCATCGTCCCGACCGGTAAAGCAATGGAAGTGGTGGCCAAGGCCAGCCACAAACTATTCCAAAAAGGCGCCCCGTACCGTTCGCCGGTCAATACCTTCTCATACCAAATCAGGGAAAAGCCCTGGGGAGGGAACACAAGGTATTCCCCCGGATTGAAGGACGAGACCAGAATCACCAGCAGCGGGCACAAAATGAAAAAATAAATCAGGCCGTTGACGATGCGCAGAGGACGAAATTTTCGGATCATATCAGATTCGCTCCTCCCGATCGGTTACGGGTAAGCAACCGTTTATAAAGACTGGTGACGGCAAGCATAGTTACCAGCAAAATGACACCCATGGCAGAAGCGTATGGCCAATTGAGCAAATTAATGGTCTGATTATATATTTCCGTAGCCATCATCTTTACCTTGGCCCCTCCGATCAGAGACGGCGTAACGAAGAAGCTCAAGGTAACGGAGAAGACAAGCAAGGTGCCGGCCACAATGCCTGACAATGACATGGGCAAAGTGACAAACCAGAAAACCTTCACCTTGGAAGCACCCAGATTGGCCGCTGCATTCTCCAAATTACGATCCATCCCCTCCAGTACGGAATACAACACAAGCACCATATAAGGGAGCATGACATGAACGAGCGCTATCACGACTCCCGTTGATGTATAGAGCAGAGAAAGCGGCTCTTGAATAAACCCGAACTTCAGCAGCATTTCGTTCAGAATCCCTTTGCGTCCCAATATAATAATCCATCCAAAATTACGTATAACAGCGCTTGTTAATAACGGAAGGGCGATGAGCATTAACAGCATAAACCGGTGCCGGGAATTTGCGCGGGACACTCCATAAGCGAGGCAATATCCCAGGATTAGACAAATTCCGCTAACCAACAGTCCGATCAGCACCGAACGCCACAGCATTTGTATATAAAAAGGGTCGGTGAAAAATCGGACATATTGATCCCAGACGACAGCTGACTCCATTGCCCCGGAAGTTGTCGTGCGATAGAAACTGAATACAAACAAACGACCTAACGGCAGAACAAAAACAAGAATAAAGATGAACAGTCCCGGTGCTAGTAATATCCAATGCGGAGGTATACGTTTGAGCATGTGTTTCAGGCCTTCCCTCGCTATAGAATCATTCGGTTTATTTCGCAACAATCTTGCTCCATCTCTCCATCCAATTCGATTTGTTCATATTGATCAGCTCTAAATTCAGCTTAATTAATTTGTTGAAATGTTCTTCTGTACTTGGGATGGCCGCTTTCAGCTTGTCAGACAGGTTCGCTTTTTTGTTTGTAGGGGAGTAGCCGCCTCCCTCGGCGGTAAGCTCTTGTATATCCGGGCGTAAGAGAAAATCAATATATTTTTGTGCAAGCTCAGGGTTTTGACTACCCTTTACAACCTGTGCCGTGATATAAATCCCTACAGCGCCTTCTTTGGGCGTAGCGAACTTGATAGGCACTCCCTGCTTGCCAAAGGTATAAGCATATCCCGAATCGAAAGGGGCAATCCAGGCTTCCTCCTGGGCGAATAAACTGCCGACCTCCGGACTTGATTTGACGATCGCGGCCGTGTTCGGCAACAGTTCCTTGACCACATCCAGTCCTGGCTGAATATTGTCTTCACCGCCTCCATTCATTTTGGCGACAGCCACCAGAAACTGGTTGCCATAAGTATTGGAGATATCGACCAGCCCGACCCGTCCCTTGTACTCCGGGCTCCACAAATCCTTCCAGGAAGTCGGGGCCGTCTTTATTTTTTTCTCATTATAAATGATGCCAAGAGCCTCATATCCGAAAGTCGGCGCATATCCGTCTGAATTCAACGCTGCGGGATACAAATCATTCAAATGACTAATCCGGGCCGGATCAATCTTCATGATCAGATCCTCTTTGGTTATTTGCTCCTGACCTCCCGAGAACAATACGACGTCAATGGTTTGATTATTTTTCTCCGCACGGATCCGGGCCAGCGCATCCGCAGAATATAACGTAATGACATCCACTTTAGCGTTATATTCCTGTTCAAATTTCTTAATATATTTTCGTTGCTCTTCTTCAATTGCGCCGCCAAACGAAGTCACGACCAGCTTACCCTGTTCCTTGGACGCACCCGGGGACGAGTTGCCTGGGGATGCAGCATTCTGGTTTCCCTTCCCGGCTGAGCATCCGGATGCAATCAGCATAAGAACAGCCATGACACCTGTTGCTAGTTTAAGGTTAAAGCGGTTTCCCATAGAGAGCCCTCCTCTTATATGAATAAATGATTATCTGCCATTGGTGCTTCTGTCCCAGTTCTTCTTATAAAGATCTCGCGCGTTCTCGGATAAAATCATCGCCGCCGCCTTGTAAGCATACCCCTCATCCATGATGCCTTCCTCTACGAAATCGCCAAGCACCTTCCCTAATTCCTGTCTAATGAGTTTGCCGCCGAGCCAACTGACCTCTGGAATGTTAAATCCATCCGAGCCATACATTACCTTCGTAAACGGAGCCATCTCGAAGATCTGACGCAGCTTGGCATAGATGCCTATGCTGCTGAAAGGAACCATGGAGGATAAATCCAGATAAATATTGTGATATTGATTGACCAGATATCCGGCTTCTTCCACGAATGGATAAGCCGTATGAATAAATATAATTTTTACCCCTTGATAATACGGATCGCTGACAATATCATGCATAAGCAATGGACTGGACTGTTTGACATCGAGTAAAGGAGCATCGCCCGCTCCGGAATGCATTTGAATCGGAATGTCATACTCCAGACACAGTTCAAAGGACAGCAGGACCAGATAATCCCGTACTTCTTTTTCCGCTTGTCGGTTTCCCGGATCCGCCAGAAATGAACTGTAGCTCTTGGCCGCCTGTTCCTTTGAGATTTTTTTAAGATGAAGGCCGGTATGGTAAGCAATGACTGTCTTAAACGCTATCGTTCCCTGATTCTCCACCTCGTCTCTTAACTCGCGGATATACGTTTCCACTAGCTCGTCGAATCCAACCCTTTCCTCGAACAGCCTATGGTAGGTGGCTTCGACTCGGTGGATGCGTCTGGTTGTGACAGAAGACGACATATGATGAAACCAGTCCAGTTCATCCTGGGTTAACCTTGAACCCATAACAGGAAAGCCGTAATCGACCAGGAGAGATTCGATGCCGGCATCCTGAAACAGCTTGTCTACGTAAGCCTTTGGATTGGACTGGTATAATTCATTTCTCACATTTATGAGTTCATCGTCTGTTATGCTTGGATTAACCTGCAAAAATGGAATCAGCTCACGCCTGACCAACTTGAATAGCAGCGTATTTCTGGAATCCCTGCTCCGAGGCGGAATAAGAGAGAGAGTAAAGCAGTTATCAAAATCTTTGACCTCACGGGTCAGCATAAAGGGGTGGCAGTGATCATCAATAATAGGCAGCTTGCTTAAATCGATATTCATCAGGTTTCCTCCGCAGTTGCAAGATGTGTACAAATTGTTTTTATCAATGTATACAATATATTATACTCACCTTATTATGTCAATAAATATTACACAAAATCAAATATTTTTAAATTTGTTAGATTACATGACATTATTATGAAAGGTTTTTGATTCTCTAATAAGAAAAAGCCGTTATTGGGGACGATCATGTCGACATGATCGTCCCCAATAACGGCTTTCCATAAGCCCTTGTTTTTAACATATTGAATCTACCCTATTGCAAATGATCCTCGTGCGCATAAAGCAAGAGCTCGGATTTTGCTCTGCTCCAGTTTTGCTGCATGTAGTGACGGGCCTTTTCGCTATCTTTATTTTTAAGGGCTTGCAAAATATGCTGATGCTCCAGCGTAGCTTTATCCAAATTCACACCGCTCATAAACTTCGTCTGTATCCGGTACGTCTTGTGAAACAATTTTTCTCCATGATAGATCAAAAGCTTGTTATCACACATTTTATAAAGCGTCTTATGAAACTCGATATCACATTCCTTCCACTTGTGAAAGTCCATCAGCCGCTTTTGTTCATCCATTTTTTCGACCAATCGCTCCAAATTTCCGTGATATTCCGAGGAAGGATTCTGTGCTGCCAAATAAGCAATCATTCCCTCGATAGCTTCCATCATTTCGTAACAATCATTAATATCCTCTGCAGACAAAACACTAACATAGGCCCCTTTGCGGGGATAGACTGTAACAAAACCTTCGACTGAGAGCAACCGAATTGCCTCTCGAACCGGGGTTCTGCTCATATCCAGCTTTCTCGCATATTCCTCTTCTATAATGGGCTGACCTTGCAGCAATTTGTTCTCCTTAATATCCCGGAGAATGCTATCATATGCAAGCTGAGCCTGGTTTTGCTTAACCATATACATCCTCCTATAAGTTCTATGAAGCATTACTTTCAGATCAATGAAACTAACACAAATATGCCACTCCGTCCGTTGCCTCTATTTATATGAAGGTTATTATACTTTTTTCCAATATGGTTGTAAAGTTTGCCGAAACAAAAGCACCGATCCGCTGGAGGAACCGATGCTTTTGGTGTTCAGATAACATTATCGATTACAGCCGGTTGAATCGTCCGCCAATCGGATGGATGTCGTCGATATCTTCAGAATCTCGTCGCGGCGCATCCGAACCTTGGCAATAATCAGCCAGCGCAGGCAGGTTGTGCCTCAATGAGCCCGTTTACCCAGGTTTAAAAACCTGGGCACGGCCATCCCCCACCCTTCCCTCCGGGGCGCTTTTCCGCGTCCCGCAAGGCTTCATACCCAAAAATGTGAAGAGACCATTCCATTTTTACTATATAAGTTGAACTAATGAGACTATATTCTGATACAAAGACGATCGATGATATTCATGGGATCCGTCATGATATTATCCATGAAGGCTTGAACGTTTTTGCGGATTTCCGCAGTTGCGTGATAGAACACATTGTTAATGACATCGGATTTTAGCCACTTCCATAGCCCTTCGACAATATTCAGCTAAGGGCTATATGGGGGTAGAAATACAAGATCAAGCCGATTTTGTTTTTCTTTCAAAAAGGGTTCCAGCAATTGGGCATGATGGATGCGTGCATTGTCCAAAACCATAACGATTTTCCCCGTCGGATATGCTATAACGATTTGTTCCAGGAAGGACAGGAAAGCTTCGGCGTTGTATAGCTCGTCTTTTTCCAGACAATCTTGCCTTCTCCGTAATCGAGCGTTGCAAGAAGTTTCACGCCGCGGTGTTTTCCGGCCGTTTTAATAATTCGTTGCTTGCCTTTGACAAACCACGTTTTCTGGAGTGCTTGATAATCGCGGATCATGCTTCAAACAATAAATGATCAATTTCGCCGTTCTCGGCGTATCGTCCTTACCGCTTGGTGGGTGAAGTCTTGTTCAAAGATCGGCTCGATCACACGGAGTACCGCCTGCTGTACCACACGATCGCGGATCGTTGGTATTCCTAGCGGTCTTAATTTGCCATTATCCTTCTCGATGTATTGCCGAAGCGCGGGGTCAGGTTCATACCGATTCTGCTCTAAAAGATTTCGATGGTTACACTGTCGATACCCCCGCTTCCTTTGTTCTTCCTTACTTCCAGCCATGCCTCGTACAGATTCCCGGGTGGGTACACTTTATCGATCAAGGAGTAGCTGCCCGAATAGATGGACACGAAGAAAACCTAATGTCCCAAAAGTTAACTACTACCTCCATTCTCCGCTTTACCACTATTTGTGATACGGTTCAGCATATCATTGCTAAGGCGAAAATATTATAGCACCCAGTATGGGTGCCAATTTTCATGGAAAGGAGTTCGATTAGACGAACCGCGGCCACGACCGCGAAGGAAGTGGCTTTCTCTATTCAAAGAAAGGTTCCAAAGTTATGTAATAAATTATGTATCTCAAAATGGGATTTGAAAACACAAAGGCCCCGCCTGGTTTACCAACGGGGCAAACTTCTAAGAACGAGAAAAATATCCACTGCGATACTTCGACTCCAAAATATTCAAGAAATTCTCGCCCTTCTCCATTCTACGGAAATCCCCTAGAGTAAAAAGAAGTATTACGTTACCTTTACTTCTCGCTGTATCTATCGCAGATCTTGCGGCAGAATGATCCTTTTCGCCTGTTATACCCTCTCGTGAAAACATTATGCCAACGTGGGCATTAGCGTTCTCAATCTTTGAAATAAAGGCTACAACAGGGTCTTTGCCCACTGGGATAGACCAGTTTTTTGCCTCATTCACTAAATAAGGTGGCCAATTGCGAAGAAATCCATGATCACTTAAAACTTCCGCAACTCCATCAATTTCGCTAGTGTGAGTGATTAATTTGCCTTGATAATTGAATATTGTCGGAGCACCATCAAAGATGAATTTTAATAAGTCTTCTAGGGTATCCCCTTGTTGACGGGTCGTTATCTGTCCTTCTTTCCTTAAGTCCGGAGCGATAACAACTTCGTTCAGTAACCCGCTAAACCGGCCGAGGTCAATGTTCCACCTATCCGCAAGCTCCCTATATGCTTGATATGGTTGAGAAGCTGCTGCCTCTTTAAGCGTAACCCCGCCGGTTAAGGCAAAAAAATCCGAACCACCGCCATATCGTCTTCCCTGTTCAATCATGTAATCTTTAAATTCGTTATCAATATCGAATACTACCCAAATGAAGTCCGGATTGGGAATATATTCCTCATGACAGAATCTACATTCACTTAGGTTACCCTCAATTTGACGAGTATCGAAGACCACTTTATTTCCCGTGCCACATTCCGTACATTTGACCTCGTACTTAACAATTACTTTATGGTTTACCAGTCTCATCAGCGAATCAAACACCGCCTGGACGTCCTCTGCCCCAATTTGATTTGCTACATAATTGGGACTAATACGTCTAAGCCCGGATAACGCGATACTGTCAATGAACCCACTAACTTTCTCTTGGACCTCGAATTTGTTCATCACCGTTTGCCTCCGTCACTTTCTTCACAGCTTGGAGGACGCGTTGAATAACTTCCTCTCCCACTGCAGATCGGAACCAAAACCTTCCAAGCTCTGTGTTTACTTCTAGCGTTACATACTCTTCGTGTCCGAATGAGTATGTATGCTTAAAGGTGTAGATTTTTCGTTTGCTCGGTCCCTTTGAAATTTCATCCTGATAATGCTTTGATTCAAGAAGATTGCCTATTTCAGGATCGGACATTACTTCAATCCAATCGTAGTCACCCACGAGGCTTTGATGACGTGCTAATTGAACATTTGCCTCTAATACTCGACGCAGCTCTTCAATTCCCTTATCTCCGATTACTTCTATTCGTTGGAAAAGCTTCTCGTTGAGACCGAGAAGAGTAACAATTGAAGCCATTATTCTCTTACTCATTGAAAAGCTCGCCCTAACTTCAATGGTCAGCGGGTCAAATTTGACCATTGCGTAATCAAAATATGTAGGATGATCATGCCGGGGTTCGTAGTTCACTAATATTCGTCTCACTGGGCCATTATACGCAAACATCATAAGCATTTGATTCCTGTCACGATCAATCTCGGCGAAAATGGCTTTCGGATTCTTTTCTAGGGCCGGGCGCATTCGGCCGAATACAAATATCTCCGTAGAATATTCTTCAATTAATTTTTCCTCAAACTCCTTTAACGAAACAGCCTTAGGCTCGGCATATTGGAACCAGTCAACAGCATGCCTTCCTGCATAACGATATTCCTTGGCAACCAATATGAGTTGATCGAGTTTTTCTTTTTGCGATGCCGAATGTACAATGGAATCGACCATGTCTTCCTTGTTCCCGTTTCCCGATTCCAATTCGTATTTACTCGAAATATATTTCAGTACGTCAACGGGCACTTCCATTAATACTTCTTTTAATTCCACAATCTTCACTACAACCACACATCCTTACTATGAAAGATGAGTATACCTTGCGCTTATTATTTCCACAATGTTCTAGTATATCCTGCCCAACTACACCGCAACGTGTTAAATAGGCCTGCTCGACCCACCTACGCAGCGATCTCTCCCCTGGGTGGCCTATCCTTCACAGTCCCCCTCTGGGGCTACTTTCCGTGCCCAGCAAACATTTACTCGCCGTCCATTATGTGGATGACCACCGATGGAAAAACAATGCCTGTATTCACCAATCCATTGACTCAATATGGGATTAGGCCGTATTCGACCAGCAAATCGAGAGGGGATATGCTGTCAATCCCCTCCATGAATAAATTTTATAGAAGTGCGCTTATCGAATTGAGTCCTTCACGATCGATCCGTTCTCCGAGCTTCAACAGCCCGAAGACCATGAGTGCGCGGGCGTAGAAGTACGGAGTCGTAATGCCCGGGTAAAGCGCTTTAAGTAATGCAGCGATTTGGCCATCCGGGTCAATAGTGCCTTGGCTGTAGTTTGTACTGCCGTCGCTCTCCGGAATCGGGTACGTCGCTGGGTCGATCTCATCGAAATGGTTCTTGATCGCATACGCCAGAGCGAACTTTGCGGCAGTGCTCGCATGGACGAATAACCCTGTATTGACCATCTGATCTGCTACGTCTTTCGCCGCTTTGGATATGTGCATGTTTACGAGATCTGACATATCATTACCCTCCGTTACATCGGCTCAACGCGGGTATCAAACGAGGTATGCCGCGTGAGCTTGTATTCTTTTTTTAGTGCCGTGCCAAGCGAGTCTCTGGCGTGTTGCTCGTCAATCTCATGTGTATAAGCGAGCAAGAAAACTTGATCTGACAGCGCAGGCAGCGCTTTTGTAACGTTCGCTTTGTGTATCGGATCTAAACGTCCGAACGGCGAGTCCATGATAACTGGTCCCTGAAGCGGTGCGTTTTTGTGCAGTGCGCCTATGAGCGCGATCGCTACAATATGCTCGTAGCCCGCAGACCTGAGCGGCACAATAACTCCGGTCGTATGCTCTATGTACAGTCCATAGTTCTCGTTAATGATGAGCCGTATGTAATCAGGATCATTGCGTGTGAGCAAGAACAGTTCTGTGGCATCCCTCTCGATATCCGTCTTTAGTTTATCACGGTACGAACTGACACCTTCTTCAAACACGTTGACGATTTGCTCGCAGAGCTCAACCCGCCGCCGTGCGACCTTCATGTCGTCGCTTGTGGCTGTCTTGTCGAGCTTGGAGTTCTGTGTCTGCAACGCATTTCTGATACTGATGATCTTGTCGGTTTCCGCCTTCTTGCCTTCCTCGAGGTTCTCGATCCTCTTTAGACATTGCGTGAGCGCCTTCACGTTCTCTTGCATAGACTTCGATAATTCCGCCACATCCCCATGCCGGTCGAGCTCTTCCAAGACTTCTTTTTTCTTTCGCTCGGCATCGCTTATCTCGACCTTGACCTCTGCAAGCTGCTTTTCGAGTACCTCGAGCTTATCTTTACTGCTTGTGAACTGCATTGACTCGAGCACAGCGCGGCGCGACCGCAGAGCACTAAGCGCTGCAACTTCATCTGTTGTGAGCGCCCCGTAGTTGCTCTCTGAAGCCTTAATTCGCTCCTCGATCTTCACTAATAGATCGTCGTTTATATCTTGATCGCATAGGTTACAGTGTTTCTCTCTTATGGCTGTACGCATATCTCCGATCAGACTGTCCGCTATCTGTTTGGCTTTTTCTTTTTCGACCAGAACCTGTTCTTGTGCTTTAACTTCGTTTAGCACCGCGCTGACTTTCGTACCTACAAGCCCGCGCCACGCCTCGCGAGTGACATCGATGATCTGACTCGTAAGACCATCTCGCCGAACCTTCTTCTCGTTAATGGACACCTCAAGTGATTCAAGCGTGCCGAGCAGCTTCCTTACGTGCTCGCTCTGACTAATCTCATCATCGAGCTTCGCCCGCCGAAGGTTCTCATCCGTGAGCTCACCTTTCAACCGCTCAAGTTCCGCAGTGTGCTCTGCTAGTTCCACTTCGAGCGCGGCAATCTGTGAGCCGATCTGCTCTGTCTGCTTATTGCTCTGTGCAACTTTTGTCTTGACCTTCTTATAATCCTCAAGTGCGATCCCAGCATGCTTCGCACCGTTTGTGAGCACCGGCATGCCGAGGATGTTCTCGATCGATTCCTTAATGGAGGCACCTGTTTCGGTGCCTTCCATGATAAGCTCTTCATATTCTTGGAGTAACTCGCCGTCGAAAAGAAAGAAACGTGAGACTTCCTCGGGCATAATCAACTTAAGAATGTGATCAGCTTCGTTACTGGGTAGAATAGCCCCATCACGTTTAAGGTACACATACTCTTCATAGTCGTCGTTCTTCACAGGCTTAGTCACGCCGTCACGCAACTTATATTGCCTTGACAACTCATAGTTGTGCATACCATCCGTCATACGTAGTATGACCCTGAAACCGTACTTTCCATCGGTACGGCTCTCAATATTGCACATACCCGTAAGATCGACAGTAGCACCGCGCCGATTCTTAAACTTACCGTACAGTGCGTAGCGGAAAATGTTTAGAAGCGTCGTCTTGCCACGTCCATTATTGCCCCATATGAACGTCACGCCGTCTTCTGTGGAAAAGTCGATTGTCTGACTGTCCTTGTACGGTCCGAAGTCCACAATCGTCAGGCTCGTAAACTTAAGCATTTGCTTACACCTCCGCCGGTATATCGTCGATAGTGATTTTCCTTAGGAAGTCGTCTATGAGCTTCTTCGTCTCCCGGCTGCCTTGCGTGGTATCGTCCTGGTGTTCGAACTGAGCGTCTACGATATTTTTGATGAGTTCTGCAGGAATATCAGGGTATTTTTCCACGCGTATCTTTTCAAGGGTTTTAAGCAGTTCTTCGACTTCGACCCTATTCATCATCATCTTCTACACCTCCGTTTTTCAGTGTGTCGTAATCAATACAGAAGTCTACCGCTATGTTCTTAAGGTCAGTTATGCAAGCTGGGTTCTCTGCTCCAGTACCGAACTGGATGGCTCGTGAAAGCTCCGCCGATATGATAGATAGGCTCCGATTATCCTCGTCATCGGCAACAACTGGCACCGTAATAGCGTCGTACAGGTGCGCGAAAAGTTTCCCTGGTGCATTTCTGAGGATACGGCCTCGACGTTGTATGAATTCGCGTGGGTTCCGAGACGATGCGAGTATAAGCGCGTGTGTAGTTGATGGTATGTCGACCCCTTCATCAAGACATTTAATCGAAATGAGTACGCCGCCATTGTTTTTGAAGTAGGAAAGGGTCATGTCTCGGTCGCCAGCCATATCGGCGTAATACTCGTACGCGTCGAAGCCTGCCGCCATAGCTCGCAGTAAGACGGCTTTCAGTTGGTCAATATTATCACAATATACGATCCACTTCTGGCCGTTGCGATAGTTCTCTGTGAGTACATCAATGGCAAGCTGTACTTTACCCTCTGCGTTTTTCACAATCCTCGCCCGTTCGATGAGCATCATCTTGAGCCGGGGATGTGCGAAAACATCTGCATCCTTGCCCGCCCTAGCTACCGCCTTGCTGATCTCCACTGAGATTGCATTCCATCGCTCTTGTTCTGCCCCGGTCAGCGATAGCCGCTGCGGGTGATAGAAGTATCGTGTAAGCACACCACTTTTGATAGCGTCCTCAAGCGTGAATGGTGGTGGTATGATACCTCCGAAGTAATCGAGTATCGCCTGTGTACCGTCCGTGTCCCCATACCGTCGCGGAGTCGCCGATAATCCTAATCGTGCGCCGCTATCTATTTGCATGATCTTTCTACGTTCCGTACTGCCGATCCTGTGCACCTCATCGGCCACAACAAAAAGATGCGATCCTTGCGTGATATTGTGAATGAAGTCCGGCGTTGCTGCCGTGTCCATCGTTGAGAGCACAATACGATTCTGACCTGTTCCAACGCTTGTCCATGATCTGAGCGTTCCGCCTTTGCGCCACTCTGTATGCCCATCGCCGCATAGTAAGTAATATATCGGTGTGTCTCTTATAGTCTTCTGAAGTTCCTTGTACCACTGCCCGAGCAAGTCGCGCGATGGCACGAGTATGAGAACCGCTTCACCCTGTCCTAGCGCGTCCCTGATCGCGCACATGGCTGTGAACGTTTTGCCGCTACCAGTCGCGTGCTCAAAGATCCCACGCCGCCCATTCTGCACCCACGCTTCAAGCGCTTTCGTCTGATGCACCCGTGGTGTGTTACCGGCAGGACTTTTATCCGGCTTCCACTTCACCGCCACGCTCTCTACGACTTTGATCTCGTCAAGTAGCTGCTCCCACCTCACACCTTGTGCTTTGTCCTTCAATACTGTCTTTACGTCGGTAGGGAAAGAGTAGATAGTAACACCGGGAAGCGTGGCGTGCCATAACTTTTCGAAGAAGTTTCTCGCGTTTTCTGCACGTTCGCTGTCACGCGTATCAACCCAGCTCGGGAATACATCTATCGACTCGAGGTTTCCATCGGGTGATAAGCCCATGAACGTCTCATTCATGGAACCCCTGAAGCCAACAGCGTCGCCCGCTCCATCAGTGAATACTCCGACTTTATCATGGAACATGCGCCTGACATCTGCACCCGCGCGTGTTCCTGGCACGGCAATCTTAACGTCGATAATCTCTTCGGACACTAGGTATGCGAGTAACCGTGCCGGAGCTGATAGTGCCGGACGTGAGAACAGATTCTCGACTTCTTCCTTAATAGCCTTCGCAAGCAACTGGTCGTTCCGGGCTGAGTAGCCTTCTGTGAGTGCAGCCTCGTCACTATCGGATAAGTAAGTCGAACATATTAGCCGCATCTTGCCGCCTGACTTTAGAAACTCTTTTAGCGCGCTCCACGCGATAATGTAGATTGTGCTGCCAAAGAAGCCAGAAATTCGGTCGTAGTTCGTGGCAGACCTCATACATGGTAAGTAAAATTCTTCAGCAATATCGTCGCCCTCAGTTTTGTTATATGATGCCTTGAAATCGAAGCTGCGTAGACTCACATTTTGTCACCTCCCACTATGCTCTCGCGCATGATCGCGACACGTTGCCGTATAGCGTCAATAAGATGATCACCGCGTGCAGCGAGTATGATCTCACCGTTGCCGCGAGTACTGGTCGCTACCGGTACGCATAACGCTCTTATGATTGTCTCCGACTTGACTTGCATGTTCGCGCTGTACGAGTAGTCATCGTGCTTATACGGATCCCACATGATGAACACTCCACCAGTATCCTCGTCGACAATCCGAGCGTAAGCCACGAGCATTGGCATACGACTATCTGAGAAGTCGAGCGAGCCACGCGCTCCGCGTTTCTGGCCAGGTAAAATGACCTGAAATTTGTATTCGTCAAGCCCCCTACCTCCAGGCGGGTTAGTACAGTTGTACAGGTACACCCTTAGCTTAAGGGCAAATGGCGGCATAAGGTCGACGAGCAGCGGTGATTTCGTAATGTCTGAATGCTCCTTCAACCTATTACCGAGGCCGTCTATGAAAAGCTGATGTAATTTCTGTTTACTGAGCCGGGGAGGTGTAGCCCCTATGCTCATACTCTGTCACCGTCCTTCCGTAGCGTATTGAATACTTCATCCGCTGCGGAGACGTATGCAGGTACCACATCGAAGCCAACGAAATGCCGTCCGAGTGAGAGCGCCGCAAAGCCCGTCGTACCACTGCCCAACCATGGGTCAACGACAAGGTCGCCTATTTCAGTGGTCGCTTTGATGTACTTCTCAGGGAGATAAAGAGGCTGTGTTGCCTGATGATCTCCAATCCGTGCCGAGACGCCACCGCTGATAATATTCTTCGGAAGCGCTCCAATCGGATGCGGCTCGATCCTCTTATTCTTACGTACATATGAGAGACCATTGGACCTTGGCTTGTATTCATATTCTCCATATGTTTTTACACTGTGTGATTCATAGGGTCGGCGTATTGCGTCAAGGTTGATCGTCCACTTCGCTCCCTTTGAGAACCATAAGTTCTGCTCATACGCGTCCTGGCAGGCGACCCTGAGTCCTGTTGGAACCGGATTCTCCTTCACCCATATCTCAATGTCCACACATGAAAGTCCCCACTGCTCCTCGAGCAGTATCGCAAGTTTCTCGACGACTAGCGATCGTTTTGACGTGGCTTTGCTCGTAGCTTTCTCTCGATTGGCCTTTACGTTGATCACGATGAAGCCGTCATCCCTGAGTTTAAGAACTGCTGCATCTATGAATGGCGTGATCTTCTCAATGTACTCCGATGCCTTCCATACCCCGTAATCCCTCTCGGCGTTTGGGTATGGCGGCGAACCGTATATGAGCTTGATTGACTTATCAGGCATACGGTTCATGCCTTCAGCGCCATCCATACAGAAAGTTGCATACCCAGTCGTGTCAAGCTGGTCAAGCATCTTGAGCGCCTCCTAACATCTCGAGCTCCATCCGCGCCGACGCGAGATCACAGTAGTCTGCGTTCATGTCGATGCCGACCCACTTTCGGCCGTTTTTGGCTGCAGTTACGACAGTCGTGCCCGAACCTGAAAACGGATCAAGAACGAGATCTCCCTCGTTGGTGCCCGCAAGTATGAAGAACTCGGCTAACTTCTCTGGGAAGCGAGCAGGGTGTGCGATCCCGCGCTCCTTACAGAGTTTCAAGAACACGTCATTGCTGTTCGTATTTCCTATCTCAATAACGGTGCCTGGGTCCGCTCCCCCGTTGTCAGCCCAAACTTTCTCGCAGTTGAAGTTGTGAGTGCTCGGGCGTGTGTTCTCAAGTCGAGCGCCCTTACCTTTCCCCTCGAGAAACTTCTGCATGTCCTTGCCGTACGGTCGGCGTATCGGGTCCATGTTGAAGGTCCATGTATCGCTTTTAGCAAACCAGAAGCAATACTCATGTGATTTCTTCGTGCGGCCGAATCCTCCACGCGAGAAGACATTCGGAGGTGTGGCCGGATTATGCCAAATATAATCACGCACAAGATGGAATCCGACTTCCCTTACGAGCGTGATCACAAGCTCGAACACGTACAGATGCTGGAAGCCTCCCACGACCTTATCTGATATGTTGAGCACGAAACTCCCATCATCCTTCAGCACACGCTTAATCTGATGAGCTTTGGGCAGGAACCATGCTATGTAATCGTCCGGCGCGATCTTTGCAGCGCCCTTACTCCCGTAGTCACGCCTGTCAGCATACGGCGGAGACGTGAGTACAAGGTTGACGCTCTTTTCTGGAAGGCTTCCTAACACTTCTTCGCAGTCACCTGTAAAGAAGCGGTTTTCATATTCGCAAATCTCACGTTTTTCCAAGATGCACCTCTTCCCGCGGCGCTTCGCGACGCGGTTCCATTTATTAGTCTATTATTGATGGGAGTGTACCAAAATTAACAACACCTATTATTATAGCACGCGCCCTCTTTGCGCCACAATAACCATATGCGGGGTCGCCTTTCGCTAACGACTAGTCTCGCAGATCTGGTTGTGCAGCTTTTTTGGCCGAATCGTAAAGCACTGTCGAGTTCGTAAGTATAATGTAAAGTGCGGGCCATCTCCTCAGCTTTAATCTTGATTTGTGACAAGGGGAAATTTAGGGGGAAATAAACTCTACCACGATTGCATCTATCTTGGCGATCAAGGCTACAAGCGATCGATCTATTGGACGAAGCTGTTTGCGATCTGGTCCAGAAATACAGGGGTGAAATAACCTGACCCTATCTGCCCAAGTGGTAGATAGGGTCGCTATTTTTTAGGATCTCTCAAAATCGTATTAGCTCACTTTATGTTCATATATCATAATCTTGAATCTATTCGAATGGAGGTTTCACATGGACAAAACCACACAACAAAGGCTGCTAGATTTCCTGATAGCTAGTTTTGACACGGATGGTACGCTACGCGTACTCGCTGCCTCCGCCGTTGAAATAGCCGCCAAGCCCGCCAAGCTCTTCAAAGTAAGGTTAGCCGTCACGTTTCAGGAAGGCGACTCCGTCATCCCGTACTTCGACGGAACGGTGATGTACGTAGAAATCGGTCCGAGCACCATCCAGTTTGCCCGAGAGCACGAATGGGCGGACGGACCGCCCATTATGGAGGGGAGCCCCAATGAGCTCGCGTTGCCTTGGGTGTCGGAACTGGCTCGGCCGTTTTTCGCTTCTGCCGAGGCCCATGAAGCTGCAAACCTCGCTACGACAAGCATCCGTGAGATAAGTCCTGATGTAGAACCAGGCGAGTTTTTCTAGCAGACCCTCCACTTTGAAAGGAGAGACTTTCGTATGTCTCTAACACTAAGCGAAAAAGAAAAGAAATCGTTAGCTGCCATCATCAATGAAAGCATCGACGAGCACCTAAGTCGTTTCCCCTACTTCCGGTACCCCGGAAAGACATTCTGATCGATAGAATCGAAACGTGCGTGGAAACCATCGATGTAGTTCTTCAGATGCTCTACAGAAAGGACGGCCTCATTAGTCTCCAGACCGTCCAGGAGATCGTTGCCGCCATGCACGAGATTCAAGTGAAGCTCGACCGGGAAGCCCTACTTTTACGCGTAGAAAAAAGGCTTACAGCCCGACACATGGACCGCAAGCCTTCCTACCAAACCTTAATCACCGTTTGTACTTCTTCTGCTCCCAATTCAAGACGGCTTTCAGCAAATTTAAAGCCATTTGCTGATCTGCTGTCGGGCGGTCCGCGAGCATTTCTACTATTTCCCCCATTGCATCTTTCCGCTCCATAGGATCAAGAAATCGAAACAACTCCTCCAAAGAAACGTCCAAGCCCGCGACGATCTTTTGTAATGTTTCAATGGTCAGATTCTTCTCCCCGCGTTCCACCTGTCCGATATAGTTCGTATGTAAACCAGAAAGCTCCGCCAACTGCTCTTGGGATAACCCCTTCGCTTTACGTAACCTCCTGACACGCTCTCCCAGCTTCTTCACTACGTCCGCCATCTACAACCACCTCAAGAAAAGCTTACTTGAGGCCCTCAAAAGACTTAACCCACTATAAATGTTAGTTGACTATAATACTGTATTTATAGATAATATTTCTGGAATTAATTACACCTTATAGTGTTGTCCAATAGTCAAAAAGTCATCTAAAGTTTTGAAGTATCATGTTTTTCCATACAAGACAACTATCATAAAAATTGGGGGATTCGAGCCATGAAAATCAGAAAGCTCATTTTGGCTTCGCTTACAACTGCTGCTTTGCTGGCAGCACAAATGAATATCGCATTCGCCGATGAAAAGATAAACGTTTACCTGCGTGGAAAGCTGCAAACCTTCGAACAGTCGCCGATCATCAAGGACGGCTCTACGCTTGTGCCGATGAGAGCCATTTTCGAGGCGTTAGGGGCTACAGTCAAGTGGGACGGAGACAAGCAAATCATAGATGCCACGAAGGATAGTAAAACCATCCGTTTGCAGATTGGTTGGAAAGGTGCGTGGATTGGACAAACCAAGGCTGAGTTGGACGTAGCGCCGGAGATTGTGGGTGGCAGCACGATGGTTCCGCTCCGCTTTGTCGGCGAGGCTTTGGGAGAAAAGGTCGAATGGGACGGGGATTCCCGCTCTGTGCTCATATCGACCGACAAATCCCAGCTTCCGAAACCCAACCAAGACAGCGAAAAATACAAAATGTTTGCAGACGAACTAAGATCAATCATCCCTCTGGAGACGGAAACACAATTGACACTGCCGGATGTTTCGTACGACGTACTAGCCGGGTATTCTGACCTGTTCTTTGCCAGTGATCGCCACAAAGGGTCGCTGCGCGGCAAGGCAATGCCCGTCACAAGCAGCCAAATAGAAAAGGATGTCGCACGTTTCGCAGACTCGCTCGTCGAAATCAGCAGCATCAAGATCATGGACATCAAAGAAAAGAAACTCAGCAACGGGGCAACCCTGACCGTTGCCTACGGCTATACAGGCGGAGAAGTCAATAAAATTACGGAGAAGTGGGTTGATCCAACATACTTCCAAATCTTCCATGTCGGCTCGACAAATGTCCAAAAAGGCGACAAAACGGAGGTCAATGGCGTGGTGGTCGGAGAGTCCACAATCGGCTTGGTGAACAACGACACAGGCAACCAATTTAGCGCGCCTGTTTATGCAGTCGTCGCGGGGAACTTCTACAACTTCTTTGACCTATATCTCATACAGCAAGAAGAGGCCAAAAACCGCGACTGGGAACCGGATGATGAAACTAAGAAGAGATTGGGAATTATAGATACGGCATACGAAGGCGAATACGGAATTGTCTTTGCCGCAAATGATGGAAAAACTGAAGTTGTAAAAGCTTTGCTCGCTTCTGGCATCAGCCCTGAAACAAGGGAACCCCATTACAATCAAACAGCGTTAATGAAAGCCGCATCTAGCAATCACATTGAAGTAGTAAGAGCATTGTTGGATGCTGGAGCGGACCTTGAAGCTAAAGATAAATCCGGCAAAACAGCTCTCATGTTTGCTAACAAACCCGAGTCAATGAAACTTCTTTTGGATGCAGGTGCTAATCCTAATGCTAGCGATAACTTTAATGAATCTGTGCTTTTCGACAGGGTCAGAGCCGAGCAAACTGAGCTTGTAAAAATGCTACTGCAAGCAAAAGCTGACCCGAATTTACCCTTACGGCAAGGAGGCTCTCTGCTTAGCTACGCAAGCCAAATAAAAAACTATGAGCTTTTTAACCTCCTACTTGATGCAGGAGCCAAAGTCGACCCTAGCGATTCGACGCCATACCCTCACTTTGAAGATGTGCTTATTTTGGGAGTCAACGGGGCCGCAGGGGGAAATCCAGAGATTGTTAAAATAGCCTTGGATAAAGGTGCGGATCCGAATTTTAAGTTCCCAGTTGAGATCAAAAGAGGCGTAATGGAAAACATATCAATTTTGGAATACTCCCAGTTGCCGGGAATCAAATATAGAAACGGCAATAAAGCAGATGAAATCATAAAACTTCTACAAAATGCTTCAAAAAAATGAGACATTACTACGATTGTGATTTATACAGTTGTCTCCGACTGAAATAAGCTCTCAGTATAAGCATGAAACGATAAATTATATTACTATTCATTTATCAGAACCCTTCCTCACTCTCCGAGGAAGGGTTTCTTCTTTGTCAAAACGATTACCCGATAACCTGTTGAGAAAGGAAGTGCCATCCATGCGAGGCAAAGTTATTTACGTTGAAAGACCGATTATTAGCAATGAGTTTGAAGCGATTTGTGAGACGCTGAGCATTCCCCCCATCAGCGCGTTCAACAGCTACAGGCATTACGGCATTGATATGGGTGACGGTACAGTGGTGCATTTTATCGGTGATGAAGGGTTGCTTTCACCCAACCATATTATCAGGCAGACATCCATGGAAGAATTCCTTCAGGGAGGCGTAAAAAGGGGTGACCTCGTCGTAACATATAAGTTTGATCTGGAAGAAGTGGCCGTGCGCGCGCTAGAGCATGTCGGTTCGGACTACGGCGGGGATGACCTGTTCCGAAACAACTGCGAACACTTTGCGTTCTGGTGCGCCACAGGAAAACGAACGTCCAGGCAAGTCTTTTTCGAAGACGACGATCATGATGTCATCGAGAAAGCCATTGACATAGTAAGTGAACCGATTCTTGAAATAGCCGAAATTGTTGACCAGCTTTTAGGTTGGGAAAATACAGATGAATAATCTTAACAATTCATGACATTTTAAAATCCCAGTCATCTAAAACCTCATCAATCAGAATGTCATTTCTCGCTTTCTTAATGATTGGGGTTTCTTTTTTTATATCTCTGATTACATTGCAAAAAGTTTCGTAACTGATTGATTGCCCGACTTCCGGAAACAATGCTCGATTCAATTTCACTTCTGTTTCGTAAACCTTCATCCGATTATTCATTTTACTTGTTTTCCAAATCCCCCTTATCTTATCCCTTATTTCCGGTGTTACCTTAATCCCCTTCCTGTTTGAGTCATTGTACTCAGGCTTCCTTAAGCTTTTATTTAAGAAGGCCATCCAGTCGATATCATCCGATTTTGAAAGCCCCGCCTTGCCCATCTGACCCTCCAATTCTCTAATAACTTTCGTTACTGTAGCGCGATGCCTACGCAACTCCTTTGCAATGAAATTTATTGAACGTTTTTGACATAAATACAACTCTCCAATTTTCTTTTTTTCATCAAAATTTATCATTGTCCCTTTTCCTCTCATGCATTAGACCACTACCGAATCGCTTTCATTTTACCCTCACGCTTTGATTGTACATTATTCGGCTACAAAGTATCCTCTGAACAACTATATATAGGGCAAAATACTCGGTTTTTGTCTGGCATTACCATTCAGCCGCATAGAATGAGGCTCTCAATCCTTGTTCAGGCTTTAGTACCGGTCACGCCTTGCTTAAATCGCTATTAACTCATTTTTCTACAATCATTGCCTTAAATGGCTTTGGAGAAAGATGGTTGAGTTGTATTTTGAATCCTTAACTCCAACGACCCTAAGGAGGTGCGCCCTAATCAACATTCATATTTCATCAGGTTCTATATCTTAAAGCAAGCACGTAGAAGAAATTTAGTATGAAGGAGAGATTTTCATGGCCGAAAACGACGAAATCCAATTGCCCCAAAGGATTCCGGTATCCAACTTGGCGCAGCTTAACTTGCGGCCCGTTGCTAGCAAGCATTTCTCCAAAGAATCTGATTCGCACGCTGACTTGACTGTCGTAAGGACTGAGAAATTCGGAAATCGGATCACAATGTCCAAAGTTTTATATGAAAAAATCGGGTGCCCTGCAAACATAGGTATCGAAATGTTTGATTCGGGAATCGTTGTCAGAGCAAGCCATAATTCCAATGACTTTCGCGTGCGGAAATCCGAAGGTAAGCCGGTCATTTACTGCGCCGCGCTAGTGCGGGAGCTGACGGAGATGTTCCAACTCGACTTCGCGGGCAGAACCAGCCTTTCCTTTTATGGTGCTAGCTACCTGCCCAACGGGGACGCTACGGTTGCCGTCATTCATCTGAAAACGGACGAAATCGGCAACGGGCAATCTGCTGCTGAAGGGGAGGAGGAAACCGATGAGGCGTAAACGCCGTGCGTCGCCGACGCACAACAATAGTTCCCAGGGTCCCTTGCATTCGTCCGCCAGAACGATCGAAGGAACCATCCATTCTTTTAACGGCAAGAACATCGCCAGCGCTCCCCCCGAGGAGCGCCAGCAGATGGTCAAAGACATCTTCAGAATTATCCGGCAAACTGACCGCATCCCTGTAAGTATCGCAGCGAAGGAAAGCGGCGTGTCCGTTTGGTGGGAATATTTCAACGAAGCCGATACGTTAAATCAAATGGAAATGGACTTTGACTTGGCGATGCAGGGCAACCCGAATCCCGTCCAGACTGTTGAGGGCTCCCGATCGATAACAAAAGCTCGTAAAGTCCAACCTCATATCAATGATTCAAAAATCACATTCAAGTAAAGTGTCATGTTCTCGGATAACCAAAAAACATATCTGGCATTGACGGGGCAAGTGCCGACGCTTGCCCCCATGCCGGAAAGAAAGGGGTTGCCCCGAATGGAACAGTCGGATGAAACGGCTGCGCAGAAGCTTTTGGACAAAAAGAAGATGCTCCCCGACAAATACAAGGTGGACGGCAATCTCTGCCTGATACAGAAAGTAAAAGAAGACAAGACGGCAGACATCCCGTTAGCCAATTTCTTTGCTTGGATCAATAAAGTGGTCATCCGGAAGGACGGTGCGGAGGCGCAGCGGCTGTACGAGCTGGAGGGCATCATCCTGCCCAACGACAAAGCACTGCCCCCCATTCTTGTCCCCGCTACCGACTTTGACGGCATGAAGTGGATGTCGGACTGGGGACCCGAGCCGAACGTCCAGCCTGGCCCGAAGGTGCGGGACACCGTGCGCCACGCCATCCAGTCTACGGCATCAGCGGCGGCGAAGGAGCAGATTTTCACCCATCTCGGCTGGGTCAAGTTGGACGGCAAGTGGCGCTACCTTCACGCGGGAGGAGCGGTCGGAGCGGTTGGCGTCAAGGTGGAGTTGGATGCCCGGCTCAAAGGCTACAAGCTGCCCGACTCGCCCGGTGACTTCACCGAAGCCATGAAGGCGAGCCTTCGGCTGCTGGACGTGGCCCCCTTGCGGGTCACGCTACCCTTGTGGAGCCTCGTGTTCCTGTCGCCGCTCTGCGAGTGGCTGCGCTGGCTGAATCTGGAGCCGAAGTTCCTCTTCTGGCTGCACGGCTACACTGGCACGCGGAAAACGACGCTCGCCAAGCTATTTTCTTGCCACTTCGGGGAGCTGTTGGAGCATCCCCCTGCCAGCTTCAAGGACACGGCCAACTCGCTGGAGAAGCGCTGCTTCGATGCAAAGGACTCCCTGCTACTGATCGACGACTTCCACCCCACCGGCTCGCCGAAGGAAGGAAAGGCGATGCTGGCGCTAGCCCAGCAAGTGCTCCGGGCTTACGGTGATCGGGTCGGGCGCGGACGGATGAAACAGGACATAACACTGAGACCGGACTATCCACCTCGCGGCATGGGGATCGTCACGGCAGAGGACACCCTTGAGGTCGGCTCCAGCGCCGCCCGGCTCTTCCCTACCGAACTCTTGCCTGGGGACGTCGACCTCTCCAAGTTGACCGAAGCCCAGCGCCAGACCCGTGAGCTCAGTGAAGCCATGTACGGCTACCTCGAATGGATCGGTGAGGCGATGGACAGCGGCGACACGGACTCGCTGCGTAACCTGTTCGTCGAACGCCGAAATCTGGCGCAGCAGTTGAACGTGCATGGCAGGCTTGTGGAAGCCGCTTCGTGGCTCTACCTCGGGCTTTCCAAAGGGCTGGACTATGCCGTATCCGTAAAAGCGATTGACGAAGCTCGGCGGGATGAGCTTCTCACGGAAGGCTGGAAGTATTTTCTTGGAACTGCCCGAGAGCAAGGCGAGCATGTGACGGAAATGAAAGCGACGGCGAAGTTCATCACCATTGTCGGGGAGTTGCTCGCAAACGGAGCGATCTACACCGTACCCACGAAAACAAAAGATGCCCCTCCTCCGCCCAGCTTCGGAACGAAGGTCGGCTGGCATGATGTCACCTACTACTACTTCCTGCCGGAGATGTTGTACAACCAAGTCAGCCGCTTTCTCTCCGCGCAAGGGGAGCAGTTCCCTGTCTCACCCACGACGCTCTGGAAGCAACTGGCGGAGGAGGGCCTGTCCGAGCCCGAGCTCTCGAAAGAGAAAGGTAAGGAGCGCCTGCACAGTTTGGTGAAGCGCACTTTTGAAGGGAACGGTAACCGCAAGCTTCGCGTCAAGCCTGAGCTTCTGAAGGAGAAGGACGAGACGGAAACTGTGGTCCGGCAGCGGCCGGTTGCGAGGCCCCACGTTTCACGGGTCGCGGAGGCGTTTGCCCCCGAAAACAGGGGTTTTGCCCCCTGAGGGCAAGCGGATGGGGCTGGTCGAACTCCATGCACGACAGGGGTCGGGCGTGTTCAACCCCCATTTCCCCCGAAAAAACGAAATGAAATATCTCCCTCCCATCGCCCTCCAAGCCCCCTCTGGAAATAATCCCCCCTTCCCCCCTCCCCTGCGGGGGAAACGGGGACTTTTCCCCGGACTCCATGTTTGGCAAGGCGATTGGAAAGAGCAGACGGGGGTCATTTCAAACGCCAAGGGGGAGGTTGCTGGGAAATCCAAACCGGGTTGACCCCCAAAATAAGCATATATCATTTCCTTGATAGTAATGATTTCGATGTTTACTTGAAAGGAATGATCACAAATGTTCAGGATTTCAACCGCACAGCAGTTGCAAAACGCTCTCGAAAAAAGCCTGCTCCCCTCCCGTTTTCACGAATACCTTGCCGCTGAGTACGAGGGACTTCGGCAGGCGCTTCACCATGAAGAGACGCTAGATTTTTCGTTGGAGGACCATGGCTACAACATGATTGTGCTTGTTCCCGGCGATGGTTGCAGTTCCTCTCTTGGCGTGTTCAACATGAAAGCTCTAATGGATAGCCACCCCGAATACGTGGAGATCATCCCGCTGTCGGAAAAGGTTTTTGTGTTCCGGGCCTGCTTCTTGCTCGACAACGAATGCTTGATCATGATGTATGCGGTGAAAGGAACTTTGGAGCCCCAGTTGGAGCAGCGGCTTAATGACTTTTCAGAGGAGGCCGTACAATGAGCAAGCCATCGAAAAAGCCAGCGAAGCGGATCGAAGTCGTCTCCCTGCGGATGGTCCGCGAGAAGACTTCCCTGCTCTACCCTGCTAGGGTCATACGTTCGCCTAAGGATGCCGCCGACCTGTTTAGACAGTTTATCGGGGACTGTGACCGGGAAATGTTCTGTATTCTGTGCCTCAATACGAAGAATGAGCCCACCGCGCTTCATCAGGTTTCAATGGGTTCGCTTAACGCCTCCCTTGTTCACCCGAGAGAGACGTTCAAATTAGCCATCATCAACAATTCTGCTTCAATACTGGCATGCCATAACCACCCGTCAGGGCAACCCGAGCCGAGTCCGGAGGACATTGAACTGACGGAAAGGCTGAGGGATACCGGAGTACTCCTTGGGATTGAATTGCTTGATCATCTAGTACTAGGCGATGGCACTTTTGTCAGCATGAAGGAACGGGGGCTGATGTAGATGTTTTCCCGAGACTCCCGTTATAGGACGAAAGGTGTAGACGAAGCCATCAGCGAGCAGCTTCAAAATAAGCTTTGGCAAATTCTCGACAATGATATAAGCAATGGTAAGCCCATAGATTACCTGCAAGTGTTTGAACTGTGTGCTGGCCAAGTCGACGGAAAGCCCGTACAGCACGTCCGTCAGCGGCAGGAGCAACCTAAGAGAGCCCGCCTTCACACCTTTACCGACATCGTACGACCGGTATCGAACATGACGATTTGGGTCATCGACAGCGGCACTTATTCCACAATGCTCCTCTCATCCGAATACTAACGAAATGAGGTGACGCCAGTGCAAACCGAGATGAGTCAAAAATTGAGTATTGCTATCGACCTACTTGCTGACATGATTATCCACTATTTATCCACCAATTTGATGGACTCTACCTATGATCTTTGGCTAAAGCAGACTCTCTGGAGGCAAATTGAGCAGGAAAGCATGGCTCGGATGGAACACGAAATGCTGGTTGAGATGCTCGGATCGAAGCATTTTCGCCGAGTAGCTTGATGGGGTCTTAGCGATGAGTCAAGTCATGAAGGCCGCATTGTATGCACGGGTTTCGACAGACGAGCAAGCGAAATTTGGTTTAAGCATCGACGCGCAGCTGGAGGCCCTGCGGGACTACTGCTCAACCCATCATCTAAGCATTCATAAAATCTACGTTGACGCGGGTGTGTCGGGCAAGTCCATCCACGGGCGGGTTCATCTGAAGATGATGCTGGAGGATGCCAGGCTCGGCAACTTCCAGAACGTCGTTATCTGGAAGCTCAGCCGCCTCTCCCGCTCCCTTCCTGACTTGTTGGACATCGTTGAGCAGTTGAATGCCCACAACATTGCGCTGATCAGCCTGACCGAGCAGTTCGAGACACAATCTCCTCTCGGCAGGTTCACGATTCAGATGATGGGAGCCACCGCGCAGCTGGAGCGTGAACAAATCTCGGAAAACGTCAGCCTTACTGCCGTACAGCGAGCCAAACAGGGTAAATGGAACTGCGGCAACAACGTGCTCGGATACCGATGGATTCGTGACCCTGAAACCAGAGACGGCTGCGTTGAGATCGTGCCCGAGGAAGCGGATCTCGTCCGTCGCGTCTTCGAGCTTTACGCCACCGGTGACTACGGCTACAAGGCCATCACCAACCTCCTGAATAGAGAGGGACACCGCACCAAGAAAGGCGGATTGTTTCACCTCAATGCAATACGAAACATTTTGCTGAACAGGAACTACATCGGCTACATTCGATATAACGTAAAGGAAAGTCTCAAAATGAACGGAACGGTTCCCGTCAGCTGGGTGAAGGGATTGCATCCTTCGATCGTATCGATTGACCTTTGGAATCGGGTACAGGATATCCAGAAGCAGCGGTCCCGCCCTGCTCGGAAGCTGGTTAAGCGGAACTATCCGCTGACCGGACTTCTCAAGTGCCCACAATGCGGGCAGGGCATGATAGCAAAGCATACCAAAGCTAAGCGCAAAAACGGGTCCGTCAAGCTGAACCACTACTATGTCTGCGGAAGCTATCTGTCCAAAGGAATCGCCGCCTGCAGGCCGAACTCCGTCCGGGCCGACGACATTGAGAAATGGTTTTTCGGTCATCTTCAAGCTCTGGTGAGTACACCACAAATCACAAAACGCATTTCGGCGTCCATCCAAGCCAAACAGGCGGCAACCTCCAAGCCAGTGCATGAACAAGCTCAGCTAATTCGGGCTTGCTGAACAAGCCGAAATTCCAGTTACAACAAGGATTCGAGCCCTCTAATGTCGAATTAATATGCAAGGAAACCGGTAGCCAGTCCGGCAAAAA
>LNAP01003133.1_pt1 | contig 27202 bp, 26 predicted proteins | sample 602601 | NCBI WGS metagenome assembly LNAP01 (sample SAMN02440304, study PRJNA202911) | soil metagenome | biome: Subtropical and temperate rainforests or woodlands; isolation source: soil samples (1 kg each in a 20% v/v slurry with milli Q water) were... ... | reverse complement strand
CGGCGAAGAGGCGCTGGCATAGAGTTTTTTCGGCATGCGGCCGGCGAGGTAGGCCAGGCGGCCTGCGACGATCGCGTGTTTCATGGCTTCGGCCATCATGATCGGCTGCTGGGCGTGAGCGATGGCCGAGTTCATCAGCACCGCATCGCAGCCCAGTTCCATGGCGATAGTGGCGTCGGAAGCGGTACCGACACCGGCATCCACCAGCACCGGGATTTTTGCTTCTTCGAGGATGATCTGCAGGTTGTACGGGTTGCAGATCCCCAGGCCAGAACCGATCAGGCCGGCCAGCGGCATCACCGCGATGCAGCCGATTTCCGCCAGTTGACGGGCGATGATCGGGTCGTCGCTGGTGTAGACCATCACGTCGAAGCCTTCCTTGACCAGCGTTTCCGCGGCCTTGAGGGTTTCGATCACGTTGGGGAACAGGGTTTTCTGGTCGGCCAGCACTTCCAGCTTGACCAGATTGTGGCCGTCGAGCAGCTCACGGGCCAGACGGCAGGTGCGCACGGCTTCGATGGCGTCGTAGCAACCGGCGGTGTTTGGCAGGAAGGTATAGCGATCCGGCGACAGCACTTCGAGCAGGTTCGGCTCGCCTTCAATCTGGCCCAGGTTGGTGCGGCGCACGGCGAAGGTGACGATCTCGGCACCCGAGGCCTCGATGGCCTGACGGGTTTCTTCCATGTCACGGTACTTGCCGGTACCCACCAGCAAACGCGACTGGTAAGTACGACCGGCCAGAACAAAAGGCTTGTCGCTGCGAACGATGCTCATGGGGAATCCTCTTTAAGGGTGAGGGTCTTGCAGAATTCTGTGCCCTTGCAGGCCGGGCGACTAGCCGCCGCCGATGGCGTGCACGACTTCGACATTGTCACCGTCGTTGAGCGTGGTATCGGCATGCTGGCTGCGCGGGACGATATCCAGAGCCACCCGGCGTCCGGTCAGGTCCAGACGGGTCAGCAGGGCCGCAACGGTTTCACCGTCGGGCAGTTCAAAGGATTCGCCGTTCAACTGAATGCGCATGTCGAATGCCGCCATCATTTTTTGGGGCTGGCATTCTAGCCCGATCATGACCTAAAGGTCAGCAACAAGCGTCAAGCGGTCAACGGCAAGCGCCAGGCGGCAAGGCCCAGGCAAAGCCAGCCGATCAGGAACGCCAGGCCACCGAACGGGGTGATGATGCCCAGCTTGCTGACTCCCGTCAGCGTCAGCACGTACAGGCTGCCGGAGAACAGCACAATACCGATGGCAAAGGATGCGCCGGCCCAGGTAACGAGGCGACCCGGAATCTGCGTAGCCAGCAACGCCACGCCCAGCAATGCCAGGGTGTGCACCAGTTGATAGGTGACGCCGGTATGGAAAATTGCCAGGTATTCGGCGCTCAGGCGGTTTTTCAGGCCGTGGGCGGCAAACGCCCCGAGACCGACACCGGTGAAGCCGAAAAAAGCGGCCAGCATCAAAAAGCCACGCAGCATGAAGAACTCCAGTCAGTCTCGATCCACAGGGTCTGTATAATGGCCCGCTCAACGGGTTCGGCCAAGCCATCTCTATGCTGCGTATCTATTTCCGTCGTTTCGCCAAGGCCGTGCTCTGGTTCATGGGTGCCAGTGTAGTGTTGGTGCTGATTTTCCGCGTGGTGCCGCCGCCCGGGACAATGCTGATGGTCGAGCGCAAGATCGAATCCTGGTTCGATGGCGAGCCCATCGACCTGCAACGTACCTGGAAACCTTGGGATGAAATCTCCGACGACCTTAAAGTCGCGGTGATTGCCGGTGAGGACCAGAAATTTCCCGAGCATTGGGGCTTTGACTTCGGCGCGATCCAGAAAGCACTGGCCCACAACGAGCTCGGCGGCACCATCCGGGGTGCCAGCACCCTGAGCCAGCAGGTGTCGAAAAACCTGTTCCTGTGGTCCGGCCGCAGTTGGCTGCGCAAAGGCCTGGAAGCCTGGTTTACCGGGTTGATCGAAGTGTTCTGGCCCAAGCAGCGGATTCTTGAGGTGTACCTCAACAGCGTCGAGTGGGATGACGGGGTGTTTGGGGCAGAGGCGGCGGCCAGACACCACTTTGGCACCAGCGCAAAAGGTCTCAGTCGCCAGCAATCGAGCTTGCTGGCGGCCGTATTACCGAATCCGCGAGTATGGAGTGCCAGCCATCCAACCGCTTACGTGGCACGGCGTGCGGGCTGGATTCGGCGGCAGATGAGTCAGTTGGGTGGAGACAGCTACCTGGTGGGGCTCAATGATTCGCGTCGGGCACCTTGGGAACAATAGACGATCACGATTTTTCCGGACACTGATGCCCCCCCACTGTGGGAGCGAGCCTGCTCGCGAAAGCGATTGATCATTCAAATTTGTGCTGGCTGACTTGACGCTTTCGCGAGCAGGCTCGCTCCCACATTGGTTTGGCAGTGCGGTAGATTCATTGGCAGCACCAACAAAAACGCCCCGATCAATGACCGGGGCGTTTTTTATTGCCTTTCGCGCGGGTTACGCGGCGATGGACAGTTTGAGCTTGTTCATCGCGCTCTTTTCGAGCTGGCGAATACGCTCGGCCGACACGTTGTACTTCTGTGCCAGGTCGTGCAGCGTGGACTTTTCTTCTGCCAGCCAGCGCTGGTAGAGGATGTCGCGGCTGCGGTCGTCCAGCACTTCGAGCGCTTCGTGCAGGTTGTGGTTGGAATTGTCGCTCCAGTCGGCATCTTCCAGCTGACGGGCCGGGTCGTACCGGTGGTCTTCCAGATAGTTGGCCGGTGACTGGAAGGCACTGTCGTCATCGGCTTCGGCCGCCGGGTCGAAGGCCATGTCGTGACCGGTCAGGCGACTTTCCATCTCGCGCACTTCCCGCGGCTCCACCCCGAGGCTTTCCGCCACACGGTGGACTTCCTCGTTGTTCAGCCACGCCAGGCGTTTTTTCTGGCTGCGCAGGTTGAAGAACAGCTTGCGCTGGGCCTTGGTGGTCGCGACTTTCACGATCCGCCAGTTACGCAGGATGAATTCGTGGATCTCCGCCTTGATCCAGTGCACGGCAAAGGACACCAGGCGCACGCCCATTTCCGGGTTGAAGCGCTTCACGGCCTTCATCAGGCCGACGTTACCTTCCTGGATCAGGTCAGCCTGGGCCAGGCCGTAGCCGGAATAGCTACGGGCGATATGTACGACAAAACGCAGGTGGGCGAGCACCATCTGCCGAGCCGCCTCAAGATCCTGCTCATAATAGAGACTCTCGGCCAGTTCACGCTCCTGCTCCGGCGTCAGCAATGGAATGCTGTTGACGGTGTGCACATAGGCCTCCAGGTTCGCACCCGGGACCAGAGCATATGCAGGCTGCAAAGAATTGGTCATACGAAAAAACCTCCCACTTACATACTCGTGCCATTGGCACTGCGAAAATTGACCGGAAACCGAAAGACAAGTTCCCTTAAAAACTGCAAGGTCAATACGCGCAAAAAAGATTCTACTTCGGCGCCAGCTCCCTGAGATGACGTGCGACTGCAATCCATGCACCGATATAACCCAACAGCACCGCGCCAAGCAAGAGAGACAGACCGTCGGCAACCGGTACGCCGGCCAGTGCGAAATCACTGCCGTACAACCCGGCCAAGCCGACCACCGCATCGTTCAGCCAGTTCAGGCCGAACGCCAATACGCCCCAGGAAAGAATCCCCGCACCGAAACCATACAGCGCTCCCATGTATAGAAAGGGTCTGCGCACATAGCTGTCAGTGCCGCCTACGAGTTTAATCACTTCTATCTCTGTGCGGCGGTTTTCAATATGAAGACGAATGGTCAAAAGTAATGCAGAAACCAGAAGCACGGTCAGACCGAAGACAAATCGGTCGCCCAGCTTGAGGATGGCTGCCAGACGCTCGACCCAGACTAGATCAAGCTGCGCCTGTTGTACCTTCGGCAGTTCGGAAAGTTTTTGTCTTAATGCTTCAAGAGCTGGCTTGTCGACCTCGGTCGGCGTTACCAACACCACGCCAGGCAGCGGGTTTTCCGGCAGTTCCTTGAGCGCTTCGCCCAGGCCCGACTGCTGCTGGAACTCTTCCAGCGCCTGGTCCCGACCGACGTATTCGGCATCGGCCACCCCAGGGATACCCTTGATCTGTTCGCGCAGCGCCTCGCCATCCGTCGCGCTGGCCTCGAGTTGCAGGTACAGGGAGATCTGCGCCGCGCGTTGCCAGGAACCACCAAGGCGCTCAACGTTACTTAGCAAAAGTGACAGGCCCATGGGCAAACTCAAGGCAACCGCCATCACCATGCAGGTGAAAAAGCTGCCGATGGGCTGCTTGCCCAGGCGACGCAAGCTGTCGAGCAGGCTGGCGCGATGACTTTCGATCCAGGCGCGCAACAGCGTGGCGAAATCCGGGCCATCATCGTCGTCGTGTTTTTTCTTCTGCGGTTGCGGGTCGGCGGCCTTGGGGGCCACGCGCTCGGAAACCTTTGGACTGCGAGTAGCGCTCATTCGCCGGCCTCCCCATCGCCGATCAATCGGCCGCGTTGCAGCGTCAGCATGCGATGGCGCATGCGCGCAATCAGGGCCAGGTCGTGGCTGGCGATCAGCACGCTGGTGCCCAGGCGGTTGATGTCTTCGAACACACCCATGATTTCCGCCGCCAGACGCGGGTCGAGGTTGCCGGTCGGTTCGTCCGCCAGCAGCAGGGCCGGGCGATGGACGATCGCACGGGCGATGCCGACGCGCTGTTGCTGACCGGTGGACAAGTCGCCGGGATACAGGTCGGTCTTGTCCGACAGCGCCACGCGTTCCAGGGCCGAGTCCACGCGCTTGGCGATTTCGGCCTTGGACAAACCGAGGATCTGCAACGGCAGCGCGACGTTATTGAACACCGTGCGATCGAATAGCAGTTGGTGGTTCTGGAACACCACGCCGATCTGCCGACGCAGGAATGGAATCTGTGCGTTGCTGATGGTGCTCAGGTCTTGCCCAGCCAGCAGCAGCTTGCCGCTGGTCGGACGCTCCATGGCCAGCAACAGTCGCAGCAAGGTGCTCTTGCCGGCACCGGAATGGCAATTCGCCCCGACGGACTCGAAAGCTCAGCTCATGCAAGCCGACGTGACCGTTCGGGTAGCGTTTACCGACCTGTTCGAAACGAATCATGAACGCTCCCGTTCGGCAAACAGTGCCTGGACAAAGGGTTCAGCTTCAAAAGTGCGCAAATCGTCGATGCCCTCACCGACGCCGATGTAGCGGATCGGCAGGCCAAACTGCTTGGCCAGGGCGAAAATCACCCCGCCCTTGGCGGTCCCGTCGAGCTTGGTCAGCGCCAGGCCGGTCAGTTCGACGGTCTGGTTGAATTGCTTGGCCTGGTTGATGGCGTTCTGCCCCGTGCCGGCATCGAGCACCAGCAACACCTCGTGCGGCGCGTCGGCATCGAGCTTGCCGATCACCCGGCGAACCTTTTTCAGCTCTTCCATCAGGTTGTCTTTGGTGTGCAGGCGACCGGCGGTGTCGGCGATCAGCACATCGATGCCACGGGCCTTGGCGGCCTGGACGGCGTCGAAGATCACCGAAGCCGAATCGGCCCCGGTGTGCTGGGCGATGACTGGAATCTTGTTGCGCTCGCCCCAGACCTGCAATTGCTCGACCGCGGCAGCGCGGAAGGTGTCGCCGGCGGCCAGCATGACTTTCTTGCCTTCCAGCTGCAGTTTCTTCGCCAGCTTGCCGATCGTGGTGGTCTTACCGGCGCCGTTGACGCCCACCACCAGGATCACGAAAGGCTTGTTCTGCGAGGTGATTTTCAGCGGTTGCTCGACGGGCTTGAGCATGGCCGCCAGCTCGGCTTGCAGGGATTTGTACAGCGCATCGGCATCGGCCAGTTCCTTGCGCGCGACCTTCTGGGTCAGGCGCTGGATGATCACTGACGTAGCCTCGACACCAACGTCGGCGGTCAGCAGGCGGGTTTCGAGGTCATCGAGCAGTTCGTCATCGATGGCTTTCCTGCCCAGGAACAGGCTGGCCATGCCTTCGCCGATGCTGGCACTGGTCTTGGACAGGCCTTGCTTGAGGCGGGCGAAGAAACCGGCTTTGGTTTCTTCGGTGCGTACCGGCTCGACTGGAACTTCGATAGGGGCAGCGACAACAGGAGCAATAACAGGTGCAGGTGCAGGCTCTGGCGCCTGGACAATCGGTGCAACCGGCGGGACAAATGCAGCGACCGCGGGTGGCGGTGCAGCCTCGACGACGGGCGCAACGACCGGCTCGACCACGGGTGCCTGAACCGGCTCAGGCGCAGAAACCGCCTGCGCCGGAATCGGTGGTGTCACGTGCGGCGCCAAGTCATCTTCGACCAGCGCCACCGGCTCTTCCGCCACTGGCAAGGTCAACCAGGGCTCGGTGACCGGGGTCAGCGGCAATTCGGCGACGACTTCAGTCGCTGTTTCGACAAGCGGTTGCAGCACCGGCTCGGCGATCGGCGACACAACCGGCGCAGGTTCGGCGTTTATTACCGGCGCGGGCGTTGGCTCAGGTAGTGGTTGTGGCTGTTCGACGACGGGTTCCTGCGGCTTTTTGCGCAGCCATCCGAACAGGCTTTTCTTTTCACCAGCCGCAGCTGGGGTCTTCTTGTCGTCGTTGGAACCAAACATGGAGGACGGCTATCTCACGGTAGCGACGCGCCAACGGGCGCCCCGGCAAATGAATATTCGATGCAGAACAGACTGCGATTGACCCAGCTTGTTCATGCGCAACATTTTGTCGAGGTGCAAAAGGCACCCTGCAAAAACGATTTCACTAAGGACTGATGGCGGAAAATCGGCGAAAAAGCAGAGTTTAGTTGATAAACCACAGCTTACTGCCGCAAACCCAAACAACCTGATCAAACGTAAAGGCCTGATAGGCGTGGCCGCCAGTAAAACGGATCAGTATCCTAGCACCCTCTCGCCCGCTGAAGCTAAGAACAAGCGGGCAGCCCCAAAGGTTTAAAAACGAATGAATGCCCTAGCCCGCCGCGCTGCAGGCCTGCTGCTCAGCACACTTTGCCTGCCCCTTTCGGCCCTTGCGGCCGACCCGCAACCGACCCACGAATTCACCCTCGACAACGGCTTGAAGGTCGTCGTGCGCGAAGACCATCGCGCCCCGGTGGTGGTTTCCCAAGTCTGGTACAAGGTTGGCTCCAGCTACGAGACGCCCGGCCAGACCGGCCTGTCCCATGCCCTGGAACACATGATGTTCAAGGGCAGCGAAAAAGTCGGCCCTGGCGAAGCGTCGCTGATCCTGCGCGACCTCGGCGCCGAAGAAAACGCCTTCACCAGCGACGATTTCACGGCCTATTACCAGGTCCTGGCCCGCGACCGCCTGGGCGTGGCCTTCGAACTGGAGGCCGATCGCATGGCCAGCCTGCGCCTGCCGCCCGACGAGTTCGCTCGCGAGATCGAAGTCATCAAGGAAGAGCGGCGCCTGCGCACAGACGACAAACCCATGTCCAAGGCTTACGAGCGCTTCAAGGCCATGGCATACCCGGCCAGCGGCTATCACACGCCGACCATTGGCTGGATGGCAGACCTGGACCGCATGAAAGTCGAAGAGCTGCGTCATTGGTACCAATCCTGGTACGTGCCCAACAACGCCACGCTGGTGGTGGTCGGCGACGTGACGCCGGACGAGGTCAAGACCCTGGCCCAGCGCTACTTCGGTCCGATCGCCCGGCGTGAGGTGCCGTCGGCGAAGATTCCGCTGGAACTGGCCGAGCCCGGTGAACGCAAGATCACCCTGCATGTGAAGACCCAATTGCCCAGCCTGATGCTGGCCTTCAACGTGCCAAGCATCGCCACCACTGACGACAAGCGCCTGGTCAACGCCCTGCGGCTGATCTCGGCCCTGCTCGACGGCGGCTACAGCGGACGCATTCCGACTCAATTGGAGCGTGGCGAAGAATTGGTGTCCGGCGGCTCGTCGAGTTACGACGCCTACACCCGCGGCGACAGCCTGTTTACCCTGTCGGCAACGCCCAATAGCCAGAAGAACAAGACCATCGCCCAGGCCGAAGCCGGCTTGTGGAAGCTGCTTGAACAACTGAAAACCACCGCGCCGACCGCCGAAGAACTGGAACGCGTAAGGGCGCAGGTCATCGCCGGGTTGGTCTACGAGCGCGACTCGATCACCAGCCAGGCCACCGCCATCGGCCAGCTGGAAACCGTCGGCCTGTCGTGGAAACTGATGGACACCGAACTCGCCGAACTGGAAAGCGTGACACCGCAAGATATCCAGGACGCCGCCAAGCTGTATTTCACCCGCGAACGTCTCAGCGTCGCCCATGTTCTGCCGGAGGAGACGACTCATGAGTGAGCCTAAAAAACCGCGCCTCGCCCTGCTTGGCTTGATCGCTGTCGCCCTGATCGGGTCGGCCGCGTTCTATTTTTCCAAGACCGACCCGTCCAATGCCAGCGAAGCGCTGGACAAGGCCAAGGCCAGCCAGAAGCTGCAGTCGTTGACCGAACTCAACGGCAAGGCCCCGAGCCACCGTAAGCTCGATGTGCAGACCTGGAACACTGCAGAAGGCGCCAAGGTGTTATTCGTCGAAGCCCGTGAGCTGCCGATGTTCGACATGCGCCTGATCTTTGCCGCCGGCAGCAGCCAGGACGGTGACGCTCCGGGCCTGGCGCTACTGACCAACGCCATGCTTAATGAAGGCGTGGCTGGCAAGGATGTCAGCGCCATTGCCCAGGGCTTCGAAGGCCTGGGGGCCGATTTCGGCAACGGTGCCTACAAAGACATGGCGGTTGCCTCGCTGCGTAGTCTCAGCGCCGCGGACAAACGTGAACCGGCCTTGAAGCTGTTCGCCGAAGTGGTCGGCAAACCGACCTTCCCCGCCGACTCGTTTACCCGCATCAAGAACCAGATGCTCGCCGGTTTCGAATACCAGAAACAGAACCCCGGCAAACTCGCCAGCCTCGAGTTGATGAACCGTTTGTACGGTAATCACCCCTACGCGCACGCCAGCGATGGCACGGCGCATACCGTTCCGGCCGTCACCCTTGCGCAACTGCGCGCGTTCCACCAGAAAGCCTATGCCGCAGGCAACGTGGTGATCGCGCTGGTCGGCGACCTGTCCCGCGCCGAAGCCGAAGCCATTGCCGCGCAGGTATCGGCCGCCCTGCCCAAAGGTCCGGCCCTGCCGAAGATCGAGCAACCCGCCGAACCCAAGGCCAGCATCGGCCATATCGAGTTCCCGTCCAAGCAAACCAACCTGATGCTCGCGCAACTGGGCATCGACCGCGACGATCCGGATTACGCGGCACTGTCCATGGGCAACCAGATCCTCGGTGGTGGCGGTTTTGGTACTCGACTGATGAGCGAAGTGCGCGAAAAGCGTGGCCTGGCGTATGGTGTGTACTCAGGTTTCAGCCCGATGCAGGCACGTGGCCCGTTCATGATCAACCTGCAGACCCGCGCCGAAATGAGCGAAGGCACCCTGAAACTGGTGCAGGATGTACTCGCCGACTACCTCAAGACCGGCCCGACCGAAAAAGAGCTCGACGACGCCAAGCGCGAACTGGCTGGCAGCTTCCCGCTGTCCACCGCCAGCAACGCCGATATCGTCGGCCAGTTGGGCGCGATTGGCTTCTATGGCTTGCCACTCAGTCATCTGGAAGACTTCATGCAGCAGTCGCAGAACCTGACCGTCGAGCAGGTCAAGACAGCAATGAACAAACACCTGAGTACGGACAAGCTGGTCATCGTCAGCGCTGGCCCAACCGTGCCGCAAAAGCCGTTGCCGGCCCCTACTGATAAACCCGCCGAGCAACCGCTCGGGGTTCCGGAGCATTAATGGCCACTTCTCGCCCGAAAAAACCTGTCCACAACGTGCATAACGGTGTGAACCAGCTGCGCATCATCGGCGGCGAATGGCGCAGCCGCAAACTGAGCTTCCCCGACGCTCCAGGCCTGCGCCCGACGCCGGACCGGGTGCGTGAAACCCTGTTCAACTGGCTCGCACCCTACGTCCCGGGCGCCAAGGTGCTCGATCCGTTCACCGGCAGCGGCGCGCTGTTTCTCGAAGCCTTGTCCCGTGGCGCAGCCATGGGCCAGGCGCTGGATGCCAGCAGCCTTGCGGTGTCCAGCCTCAAGGAGCACCTGGGCACGCTGCGCTGCACCACCGGCCAGGTCCAGACCGCCGATGCCCTGCGTTATCTGGAAACCCAGCCAGCGATTGCCTACGACCTGGTGTTCCTCGACCCGCCGTTCAACCAGAACTTGCTGCCCGCCGTTTGCACGCTGCTAGAAGAGCGCCAGTGGCTGGCCGAAGATGCCTGGGTGTACACCGAAAGCGAAAGCGCACCCTCGACCCTCGGCCTGCCTGAGAACTGGCGCCTGCACCGGGAGCAGAAGTCCGGACGTGTCTACTACTCGTTGTGGCAACGCAGCGCCTGAATCCCTGTGACATGACCGCCCCGCAATTACCCTGAATACGCGCTACATAGTTACCGCCAGACGACCCTCCAGATAATCCACAGTGGTTTGTGCAAATACCTGCAAACCACTGAGGATGTACACGGATGAACATCTCCTGCAGCACATGTCTGTTGCTCTTTATCGGGTGGCTGCCGCTCTTGGCTGTCGCCGCATCACCCCCTTTGACTCAAGCTTTCACCCTGGACAATGGACTTAAGGTTGTCGTGCGTGAAGATCATCGATCTGCAGCCGTCACCGCCCAACTCTGGCTGAAAGTCGGTTCAAGCTACGAAACGCCTGGCCAGTCCGGCCTGTCCCACGCCCTCGAGCACATGGTCTACAAAGGCAGCAGCAAAGCCTGCGCCGGAGAGTTTCCCGCAATACTGGAGAAACTCGGGGCCAACGAAAACGCATTTACCGGTAAGGACTACACCGTCTATTACCAGACACTTGCCCCCGGCAGGCTGGCTGTTGCGTTCGAAATCATGGCCGACCTGATGAGTACGGCCAGGTTGCGTGAGCAAGATTTCACCACGGAGCTGGACGTTATAAAGCAGGAGCGTCGCAATAGTATCGACGACCATGTTTCAGCCCTGAGCCTCGAACGCCTGGAAAGCCTCGCCTACCTGAGCAGCGCCTATCGCACCCCGGTCATAGGCTGGATGCACGACCTGCAGCGGCTGGAGGCCCTTCAACTGCAGCAGTGGTACCAGGCCTGGTACGCACCCAACAATGCGACGCTGGTGGTCGTTGGCAATGTCACCCCTGACGGGGTCAAGGCGTTGGCACAGAAATACTTCGATCACCTGGATCGACGCACGACGCCGGTTGCCGTCGTACCTGTCGAATTGTCCACACCCGGCGAAAGGTCGTTGACCCTGTACGCCCCGATATCGGCTCCGCAGCTCATCATGAGTTTCAACATTCCTGGCCTGGCCACTGCGCAAGAGCGCGGGACCGCTCATGCCCTGCGCCTGCTCGAAATCCTGTTGGCAGGTTCCAACAGTGCACGAATCAAACAGCAACTGCAGTTTGGCGAAGCGATATTTTCCGAGGTCCAGTCAGGGTACGACGCCTTCACTCGCGGCGATTCGTTGCTGACCATCAGCACTCAACTCAACCTCGACAAGGTCACGAGTCCAGACCAGGCACTTGCGCGCCTGTGGCAAACGATTGATGAACTGAAAGGCAAGGCACCGGAAAAGGCCGAACTGGATCGGGCCAAAACCATCCTGATCGCCAACACGGTTTATGCACAAGATGATCTGGAAGGCCAAGCCAGTACACTCGGCCTGCTGGAAAGCATTGGCCTCGACTGGCAGTTGGCGGATCAGGACACGGATGAGCTGAACAAGATCACTCCCCTGGATATTCAAAACGCTGCAATCACTTACCTGACACGCGAACGGATGAGCATCGCCCGGATCCTGCCGGAGAAGAACAATGGATAAGTTCACACCCTTCATGAAAGGCATATGGCTAATACTGTCTGGCGTGCTGATGAGCGGGCAGGCGCTTACGGCTGTTGCCACCACAATGACCGCACCACAAAAAGTCATGTTGCAATCACTGAATGAGCCTCAGGCCCAATCGGTTGCGCGGTCGCTACCGATCAAGGGATACAAGACCCTTTCCGGAACCAAGGTCCTGTTCATTCGCACCCCCGGCCTGCCCATGTTCGACGTGCATGTCAGCTTTGCCGCCGGCAGCGCTCACACCCCCCATCAACCTGGCCTGGCAGCCCTGACCTACAGCCTTTTGAATGAAGGCGTGGATGGCAAGGACCTCAATGCCATTCTGGAAAGCTTCGACCAACTGGGAGCCAGACTGGGCATGGGTATCACTCAGGATCGGGCCAACTTTTCCTTGCGCAGCTTGAGCGATGAAGCCCAACGTGTTCCTGCCTTGGCGCTGTTTGCCCAGATGCTTGGCAAACCTTCATTGCCGGAACAGTCCCTGCCTGTGGCGAAGTCCCAGCTACTGCACTTCCTCGACACTGAGGACCAGTCCCATGCCTACCAGGCCAATAAAGCCCTACAGGGATTGCTGTCCCCCGGACACGGTTATGTACAGTCCGTGTATGGGACCAGGGACGGTCTTGCCGCCATCACCCACAATCAGGTCCAGGACTTCCACCGCCACGGGTACGCAGCAGGCAACGCGATGATAACGCTGGTCGGCGACCTTACGGAGGACGAAGCCCAGCGCATTGGCGCACAGATTTCCAGTGCATTACCCCTGGGACCCACCGTTGCCACGATCAAAGCCCCGGACAGTCCCGCCTCTCCAGGTTTTCTGCAGCTGCAAAGGCCAACGAACCAGGCTTACGTGCGCCTTGCCCAGCCAGGCGTCCTGCGCGCCAGTCCAGACTATGTTGCATTGCAGATGGCGAGCCAGATTTTCACAAATCGGCTGATGCATGAACTTCGTGAGCTTCGTGGTCTCACTTATGACGTTCAAGCCGGGCTTTCTACCCTTCAGGCGCAAGGCATCATGACAATCGAGCTGCAGACCAGACCGGAAGTCGCCGATGGGGTAATGACAAAAATCAAGGAGATGTCTCGTGACTTCCTGATCCACGGCCCCACCCAGGAAGAACTCGATGACACCAAAACGCGACTGGCCGGCAGCGCGCCATTGAACAGCACCACCAATACACAGATCGTGGGGCAGCTGCGCGACATCGCTGTCAACGACTTACCATTGAGCCTCGACTTTTCCACTGAAAAAGCCTTGGCATTGGACCTCGCATCGGTCAAGAACGCACTTATCCGACATCTCGACAGCGAGCAATGGAGCACAGTCATCCTGGGGCCCAAGGCCGACCAGCAACCGCTACCAGCCCCTATGGAAAGTGCGGCCAATGGCATCTGTCGCGAAACCGACGAGATTGTGGCAAGTTAGATTTCCCATGACGACGCGGTCGCGGCGCAAGCCGGCCGCGTCATTGTGCGGTTTCACGAAGACCTTTAACGAGAACGGATGTGCAACCCCGCCACACGATCACTGAACCGCCCGCCTTCAGACCAGCCTTCGGCCTCGGCAATCCGCACTTGCAGACCTTGTGGGGGCCGCTGTGGCGCAAAACCACCCACCTGCAACGCGAGCGTGAACGCCTGTGGCTCGAGGATGGCGACTTCCTCGACCTTGACTGGCATGGCCCGCACACTGTCGATGCGCCTCTGGTCCTGGTGTTGCACGGACTGACCGGTTCGTCGAATTCACCTTATGTTGCCGGCATACAGAAAGCGCTGGGCGACCAGGGCTGGGCCAGTGTCGCGCTGAACTGGCGCGGCTGCTCCGGCGAACCCAATCTGTTGCCGCGCAGCTATCATTCCGGCGCCAGTGAAGACCTGGCCGAAACCATCAGGCACCTGCGGGCAAAGCGTCCACTCGCACCGTTGTATGCCGTCGGTTATTCCCTGGGCGGCAATGTGCTGCTCAAGCATCTGGGTGAAACCGGCAGTGCCAGCGGCGTGCTCGGCGCGGTGGCGGTGTCGGTGCCGTTTCGCCTGGACCAGTGCGCCGACCGCATCGGCCAGGGTTTCTCAAAGGTCTATCAGGCGCATTTCATGCGCGAGATGCTGGCCTACATCAAGAACAAGCAACGCCAGTTTCAGCATGACGGGCGCGAGGAGGGTCTCGCGGCACTCGCTGCGCTGGGCTCGCTGGAAAACATGCGCACGTTCTGGGATTTCGATGGCCGGGTGACCGCGCCCCTCAATGGTTTCGCGGATGCCCAGGACTACTATCGTCGCGCATCGAGCCGCTACTTCCTCGGCGAAATCTGTACACCCACCCTGATCATTCAGGCTGCCGATGACCCCTTCGTTTTTCCCCACAGCCTGCCGCAGGCTGACGAGTTGTCAGCCTGCACGCAATTCGAATTGCAGGCCCGGGGCGGGCATGTCGGATTTGTCGATGGCTCGTTCCGCCAACCAGGGTACTACCTGGAGCGGCGCATTCCGCAGTGGCTGACTACCGTGGGACGCGGCTAGGCCATGGGCAACACCCAGGGCGAGTCCATCCACTTCTGGCAAACGGCGCCGTTGGCCGGGATCGAGCTGTTGTCGGCACGCTACATCGATCACCGTTTCGCCCCCCATGTGCATGATGGCTATGTGATCGGCATGATCATGGCCGGCGCCCAGCGTTACCGCTATCGCGGTGCCGAACACCTGGCAGGCAGTGGCACACTGGTGCTGATCAACCCTGATGAACTGCACACAGGCCACAAGGGTACGGAAGACGGCTGGTTGTACCGGGCGTTTTATCCCGACAGCGAGCAGATTCTTTCACTGTTGGCCGAGCTGGAACTGCCGACCCATCACCTGCCGGCATTCGGCGCCACGCTGTATCGCGACCAGGACCTGGTCAACGGCTTTTGTCAGTTACATCGCTTGCTGGAAAGCCCCGCCACAGCCCTGCAGCAGCAGACTGCCTGGCGGGAGCTGATGCTGTCACTGCTGCAACGTCACGCAGCGGTTCCCGTTGTCGGCAAACCGGGCAAGGAGCACCGGGCAGTGACTTTGGCCAAGGAGCTGCTGCAGGCACAACTGGCGGCGCCGCCTTCACTGGAAGAACTGGCGGCGACGGTGAACTTGTCGCCTTTCCACTTCGCACGGGTGTTCCGCCGCGCCACCGGCATGCCGCCACACACATGGCTGATGCAGCAACGCATCGCTCGGGCGCGGGCGTTGCTGCAGGGTGGTTGTTTGCCGCTGGACGTCGCGACACAGCTGGGGTTTGCCGACCAGAGTCATCTGAGCCGGCAGTTCAAGCAGGTGTATGGGGTTGGACCTGGAGCGTATCGCAGCGCGCGCCTCTAAAAGATCGCAGCCTGCGGCAGCTCCTACAGTGGCCTACTCAGGTAGGAGCTGCCGCAGGCTGTGATCTTTTGATCTTTACTCGCCGATGGCAACGCCCCGCGCAGGATCATTGATCCACTCACTCCACGACCCGGCATACAACGACCCCAACGGATAACCCGCCAGGCACAGGGCGAACAGGTTATGGCACGCCGTCACACCGGAACCGCAATACGCCACCAGATCGGCCGGCGAGCGCTCGCCGAGTTTTGCGGCAAACCGCTGCTTGAGCTGATCGGCTGGCAGGAAACGCCCGTCGCTGCCCAAGTTGTCGGTGAAGGCCGCACATTGCGCACCAGGAATGTGGCCGGCAATCGGGTCGATCGGTTCAACCTCGCCCTTGAAGCGCGGCAAGGCACGGGCATCGAGCAAGGTCAGCGCGGGTTGGGCCAGGCGCTCCTGCAACTGCTCGGCACTGAGGATCAGCGCGTTGTCCGGCACTCCGGTAAATGTGCCGCGGCTACTCGACGGTGGGTCCAGACTCAGGGGCAAGCCCGCCGCGTGCCAGGCCTTAAGCCCGCCGTCGAGGATAAACACGCCGTCACGCTTGCCCAACCAGGCCAGCAACCACCAGGCCCGCGCTGCAAAGGCACCCGGACCGTCGTCGTACAAGACCACTTCGCTGTCGGCGTTGATGCCCCACGCCTGCAGGCGTTCGATCAAGTCCGCCGGCTCGGGCAATGGATGGCGCCCGGTCACGCCCTTGACCACTTTGCCACTCAGGTCGCGCTCAAGATCGGCAAAAGACGAGCCGGCGATGTGCCCTTGTGCGTAGCTGCGCTGGCCGTAATCCGGGTCTTCGAGAGCAAAACGACAATCAAGAATCACCAACCCCGGCTGGTCCTTTTTCAGGTCCAGTGCTTGCGGGCTGATCAGTTGCGCAATGGGCATAACGGGCTCCTGTGATGGGCTGTTTTCGATCCTGCAGCATTCGTTATTTCATACTTCTTCCAATGCCTGGGCCAACGGCACGTAAAACTCTTCAAACAGCGCATCGACCGCGTCGCGAGCTTGATCCGTGACGAAACCCGCCTCCAGCACCAATACCTGGTACACGCCGCGCTTGATGGCTTGTTCGCTGAGGTGGCTGGAGTTTTCCCGCGTGGTGCACAAAAAACGCACCCAGGAGGTGAGGATGATCCAGGCATTGATCGTCAGGGACTCGATCTGCACCCGATCCATCTTCAGGATGCCGGCGGCAACAAAACCTTCGTAGATGGCGGCGCCCTGAATCACGCAGCGCTGGGAAAAGCGCCGGTAGCGGGCCGCCAGTTCCGGGTCACTGTCGAGCAAGTGCTCCAGGTCCCGGTGCAGGAACCGGTAGCGCCACATGGCTGACAACAGCTCCTTGAGGTAGAAACGCTTGTCTTCCACCGTGGCGGCGCGCCCCTGTGGCGGACGCAGGAAGCTGTCTACCAGACTCTCATACTCACCGAACAGCACGGCGATGATCGCCTGCTTGTTAGGAAAGTGGTAGTACAGGTTGCCCGGAGAAATCTCCATGTGGGCGGCGATGTGGTTGGTGCTGATGCTGCGCTCGCCCTGCTGGTTGAACAGCTCCAGGCTGTTCTGCACGATGCGCTCGCTGGTTTTTATCCTTGGGGCCATGGCTTGAGCTTAAATTCAGAGTGCGATGAGGGGCATCTTACGGCCTATCCGCGAGCGATAAAACAAAGCGGTGCCGAGGATGGTATTTGACTTTTTAGAGTATAGACTCTAGAAATGCTCTCACTACAACAAATCCGGAGCCGACCATGACTGCTGACATTTCCTACCTGCAAAATCTCCAGCAGCCCCTGCAAGAGCTTCAGACCCTGTTCGACGCACAGCGCGCGGCCTATGCTGCCAACCCGATGCCGCCCGCGGCCCAGCGCCAGCAATGGCTCAAGGCGCTACGTGATTTGCTGGACAACGAACGCCAGGCCTTGATCGATGCGATCAGCCAGGATTTCAGCAACCGCAGTGCCGATGAAACCTTGCTCGCCGAACTGATGCCCAGCCTGCACGGCATTCACCACGCCCGCCGCCACCTCAAGGGCTGGATGCGCGCGTCGCGGCGCAAAGTCGGTATCGCGTTTCAGCCGGCGTCGGCGAAGGTGGTCTACCAGCCACTGGGCGTGGTCGGGGTCATCGTGCCGTGGAACTATCCGTTGTACCTGGCCATCGGGCCTTTGGTCGGCGCGTTATCGGCAGGTAACCGGGTGATGCTCAAACTCAGCGAATCGACCCCGGCCACCGGTTTGCTGATCAAGGCGTTGTTCGCGCGAATCTTCCCCGAAGACCTGGTTTGCGTGGTGCTGGGCGAAGCCGATATCGGCGTGGCGTTTTCACGCCTGCCCTTCGATCACCTGCTGTTCACCGGCGCCACCAGCATTGGCAAACACGTGATGCGCGCGGCGGCGGAAAACCTGACGCCGGTCACCCTGGAACTGGGCGGCAAGTCCCCGGCCATTGTTTCCCATGACGTACCGCTCAAGGATGCCGCTGAACGCATCGCTTTCGGCAAGACCCTCAATGCCGGCCAGACCTGCGTGGCCCCGGATTACGTGCTGGTGCCGGAAGATCGTGTCGGCGCGTTCGTGGAGGCCTATCGACAGGCGGTTCGCGGTTTTTATCCGACCCTCGCCGACAACCCGGACTACACCGCGATCATCAATGACCGACAACTGGCGCGACTCAAGGGCTATGTCAGCGATGCCACCAGCAAGGGTGCTCTGCTGATTCCAGTGTTCGAGCAAGGCCAAGGCCGTCGCATGGCGCATAGCCTGCTGCTTAACGTCAACGACGAGATGACGGTGATGCAGGACGAAATCTTCGGCCCGCTGTTGCCGATCGTTCCCTACAAGCATCTGGACCAGGCCTTCGCCTATATCAACCAGCGGCCTCGCCCACTGGCGCTGTACTACTTTGGCTACGACAAGCGCGAGCAAAACCGTGTGCTGAACGAGACCCACTCCGGAGGCGTCTGCCTCAACGACACCCTGCTGCACGTGGCCCAGGATGACATGCCGTTCGGCGGTATCGGTCCTTCGGGCATGGGCCATTACCACGGGCACGAAGGCTTCCTGACCTTCAGCAAGGCCAAGGGTGTGCTGGTCAAGCAGCGCTTCAACGCGGCGAAGCTGATCTATCCGCCCTATGGCAAAGCCATTCAGAAAATGATCCAGAAGCTGTTTATCCGCTAACGATAGCCACCGCCGGGTAATAACAATAATGCACCCAAGCCTGTCCGAAACACCCGCGCTGTCACGGCGCGGCCTGCTCAAATTCAGCCTCGGCGCCAGCGCCTTTCTTGCCACTGCCGGGTTGGGGGCCAGCCTCAGCGGCTGCTCATCGAGCGCGCCTGCCAGTGGCTTCACGGCACTGCGCAGTAGCGACCTGCTGTTTTTGCGCGCCCTTGTCCCAGTGATGCTCGACGGTGCAGTCACGGCCGCGAACATGCCGGAGGCTGTCGAGGGCACCCTGAAAAGCCTCGATTACAACCTCGACCACCTGTCTCCGGAAATGCTCAAGCTCACTCGACAATTGTTCGATGTGCTGGGCATGGCCGTGACCCGCGGGCCGCTGACCGGGATCTGGGGTAGCTGGGAAAACGCCAGTGCCGAGGATATCCGGCGCTTCCTCGATCGCTGGGAAAACAGCTCGTTGAGCCTGCTGCGCATGGGTCACAGTTCATTGCTGCAACTGGTGATGATGGCCTGGTATGGGCGCAAGGAGTCATGGGCGCATTGCGGGTATCCGGGGCCACCAGCGGTTTGAGACCGCGTCGACGCTTTCGCGAGCAGGCTCGCTCCCACAGAGATCGCGTACCCATGTGGGAGCGAGCCTGCTCGCGAAGGCGCCAGCTGCTTCACCACTTCATCCAACAATAAAAAGAGAACCCGAAGATGCCCGTACCCGACCCGTTCCGCGAAGGCATGGCCCGTGGCTGGAAAACCCATGATGGCTCGCAACTGACCCAGGACCTGACCCTCGAAGCGGATGTGGCGATCATCGGCAGCGGTGCCGGTGGAGGGACCACGGCCGAAATCCTCAGTGCGGCCGGCTACAAAGTGCTGCTGATCGAGGAAGGCCCACTCAAGACCAGCAGCGACTTCAAGTTGCTCGAAGACCAGGCCTACGCCAGCCTCTACCAGGAAGGCATCGGTCGCATGAGCAAGGATGGCGCAATCACCATCCTCCAGGGCCGGGCGGTGGGCGGCACCACGCTGATCAACTGGACCTCCAGCTTCCGCACGCCAGAGCCAACCCTGGAACACTGGGCCAAGGAACACAACGTGAAGGGCCACTCCCCTGCTGAAATGGCGCCCTGGTTCGAAAAAATGGAACAGCGCCTGGGCGTCGCCCCGTGGATGGTCCCGCCCAACGCGAACAACGAAGTGATCCGCAAGGGCTGCGAAAAGCTCGGTTACAACTGGCATGTGATCCCGCGCAATGTGCGCGGCTGCTGGAACCTCGGCTACTGCGGCATGGGCTGCCCGACCAACGCCAAGCAATCGATGATGGTCACGACCATTCCGGCCACCCTGGAAAACGGCGGCGAGCTGCTTTATCTGGCCCGCGCGGAAAAACTCATCATCAGTGGCGAGACCGTCACCGGACTGCACTGCGTAGCGATGGACGAGCGCTGTGTCGAGCCCACCGGACGCAGTATCAGGGTCAAGGCCAAGCATTACGTATTGGCCGGCGGCGGAATCAACAGCCCGGCGCTGCTGCTGCGCTCCGACGCGCCCGACCCGCACAAGCGGCTGGGCACACGCACCTTTCTGCATCTGGTGAACATGTCCGCCGGCTTGTTCGACGAAGTCATCAACCCGTTCTATGGCGCGCCACAGTCGATCTATTCCGACCATTTCCAATGGCAGGATGGCACCACCGGCAAGATTGGCTACAAACTGGAGGTTCCGCCGCTGCACCCGGCGCTGGCCGCCACCCTGCTGGGTGGCTTCGGCCAGGAAAATGCCCGGCACATGGCTGACCTGCCGCACACTCACGCCATGCTGGCGTTGCTGCGCGACGGATTCCACCCGGACAGTCCCGGTGGCAGCGTACAACTGCGCGGTGACGCTACACCAGTGCTCGACTACCAGATTTCACCCTACGTCTGGGACGGCTTGCGCCGGGCCTTCCACAGCATGGCCGAGATCCAGTTCGCCGGGGGCGCCAAGGCCGTGATGCCCATGCACGCCGATGCTCGCTACGTTAAAACCTTGGGCGAAGCGCGCACGCTGATCGACGGGCTCAATCTGGCGTTGTATCGCACGCGCTTGGGCAGCGCCCATGTGATGGGCGGATGCAGCATGGGCGAAGACCCGAAAAATGCGGTCACCGATAGCCTTGGCCGGCATCATCAACTGGGTAATTTGTCGATCCATGATGGTTCGCTCTTCCCCACCAGCATTGGCGCAAACCCGCAGTTGTCGGTCTATGGGCTGACGGCGCAACTGGCGACTTCCTTGGCTGAACGTTTAAAAAACCCGTGAAAAAGACGATTATTTCCATCGTCTATAGTGCTTTCTTACCCAACAGGCGACTTGGCCGACCGGTTAGGCTGCGATACCATCCGAATCCCCAACGCACTCCGATGAACCGAGTGTTGTACCCAGGTACCTTCGACCCTATTACCAAGGGCCATGGCGATCTGGTCGAACGCGCCTCGCGCCTGTTCGATCACGTGATCATTGCTGTCGCCGCCAGCCCGAAGAAAAACCCGCTGTTTCCCCTGGAACAGCGTGTGGAGCTGGCCCGCGAAGTCACCAAACATCTGCCGAACGTTGAAGTGGTCGGTTTCTCGACGCTACTGGCGCATTTTGCCAAAGAGACGAACGCCAATGTGTTCCTGCGTGGCTTGCGCGCAGTGTCGGACTTCGAATACGAATTCCAGCTGGCCAACATGAACCGCCAGTTGGCCCCGGATGTGGAAAGCCTGTTCCTTACCCCATCCGAGCGTTATTCGTTCATTTCCTCGACGCTGGTTCGTGAAATCGCAGCCTTGGGCGGTGATATCACCAAGTTCGTACACCCGATAGTGGCGGACGCCCTCACACAGCGCTTCAAGAAATAATCCTGATCCGTAGGAGCCGGCTTGCTGACAACGCGGTGCACCTGATGCACCGCCTTCGCCAGCAAGCCGGCTCCTGCAGTACGTCGTAGTTGCGTGCACCGCAGACGCCAATGCGGCACAATTAGCGCATTGATTTATTGCGCCCGGGCCTGCCGCCCCGGCTGGAGTTAGCATGTCCCTGATCATCACCGACGATTGCATCAACTGCGACGTCTGCGAACCCGAGTGCCCCAACGCCGCCATTTCCCAAGGCGAAGAAATCTATGTGATCGACCCGAACCTGTGCACTCAGTGTGTCGGCCACTACGACGAACCGCAGTGCCAGCAGGTCTGCCCGGTGGATTGCATTCCTCTGGACGAAGCCCATCCAGAGACTGAAGAGCAGTTGATGGAGAAGTACCGCAAGATTACCGGGAAGGCTTGAAAGATCGCAGCCTTCGGCAGCTCCTACAGAGATCGCATTCCCCTGTAGGAGCTGCCGAAGGCTGCGATCTTTTGCTTTTCAGGTCTGACACCGCGGGCAGAACACACTGGCGCGCTGCCCGAGCTTCACTTCCCGCAGGCCCGTGCCACAGACTTTGCAGTGCTCACCGCCGCGACCGTACACGAACAACTCCTGCTGGAAGTAGCCCGGCTGCCCGTCCCCGCCGATAAAGTCGCGCAATGTGGTGCCCCCGCGCTCGATGGCAGCCGCCAGGATGCGCTTGATCTCGATCGCCAGTTTCAAGTACCGCGCCCGGGAAATACTCTTGGCTTCGCGACGCGGGTCGATACCGGCGGCGAACAGCGCTTCGGTCGCATAGATATTGCCAACGCCGACCACCACCGCGTTGTCCATGATGAACGGCTTGACCGCCATCGAGCGCCCGCGGGACTGCTGGAACAGCCGCTCGCCATCGAACAGGTCGGTCAATGGCTCCGGCCCCAGGCGAATCAGCAGCTCATGATTGAGCGGATCGAGGCTCCACAGCATCGCACCGAACCGTCGCGGGTCGGTGTAGCGCAAGGCCAGGCCCGATTCCAGCTCGATATCCACATGCTCATGCTTGGCCGCCGGCAGGCCGGCTTCGACCAGGCGCAAATTCCCCGACATCCCCAAATGGCTGATCAAGGTACCGACCTCGGCATTGATCAAAAGGTATTTGGCGCGCCGCTCCACCAGTACGATGCGCTGGCCGGACAAGCGCACATCGAGGTCTTCGGGGATTGGCCAGCGCAGACGGCGATCGCGCACGATCACCCGACTGACACGCTGGCCTTCCAGGTGCGGCGCAATCCCGCGGCGGGTGGTTTCGACTTCTGGGAGTTCAGGCATGGTGCTCTCGGATCAGGCGCTCGGTGAGAAGAGGTTCGCCGTTCAGCGGTGAGTGCCGAGGTCGCGAATCGTTTGCTTGAGGGTTTCGAAATCGTAATCCGAGAGGCCCACGTAATCGAGCACCAAATGCCCGATGCTGTTCCACTCGTGGTCTTCGGGCTGGCTGCCCAGCACCCGGTAGGACGCACAAATGTGCTCGGCCATTTTCAGGATCGCCAACAGGTTTTTCAGGGCGCTGTTGCGCGACGACTCATCGCTGAATATCGCCAGGGCATTGTGATGATTGGCGATCGCGGCAGACACGTGATCCGGCAGGCGCCAGGATTTGGCCGTGTAGTACCCGACCACGGCATGGTTGGTGTTGAATGCCTGGTTCTCGGTGTCCACCACCCGGTAATCGGGACCGGCGTTGGCATAGGCCTGTTCCAGCACGCTCATATAGTTGGGGAACCGCTGCAGCATCAACGGCACGCCGCAGTCGTGGAACAGTCCCAGGGCATAGGCTTCATCGCCGGCCTGGGCGCCAATGCGCTTGGCCAGGGTCAGGCAGGTCATCGCCACGTCCTGGGCAGTATCCCAGAACCGGTTCAAGGTAACGATGGTGTCATCGTTCATCTCGCCCTTGATCGACTGAGCATTGATCAAGTTGATGATCGAGCGACTGCCCAGCAGATTCACCGCGCGCTGGATCGAGGCAATCTTGTTGCTCAGGCCGTAATACGGCGAGTTGACGATTTTCAGCAGGGAGCCAGAGAGGCCCGGGTCCTGGGAAATCAGCTTCGCGATCACATCCAGATCCGGGTCGGGCATGTACTGCTCCATCTGCAGATCCACCATGATCTGCGGTTGGGCCGGCACACTGATGCCTTGCAGGGATTGCTGGATTTGTTCGGGCGTCAGCTCTTGGGACATAAGTACACACTCTGGGACAGGCGCAGATTCTACCCTTTATAAAGTTGGATCCGACATACCAGCGAGCACATCGCAGGAACTTTCATGGATCACCTGGCTTCGGACTTTGTAGCGCTCACGGGCAAAATTTCTCTCTCAAGTCAGGAGCTTTTTCATGTCCAATTCCCTGAATGGCAAACGCGTTGCGATACTGGTGACCAATGGTTTCGAGCAGGTCGAACTAACCGGGCCGAAAAAAGCGCTGGAACAGGTTGGCGCCCAGGTCGACATACTTTCGGCGAAGGAAGGTCAGGTCAAAGGCTGGAACCACGATAAACCGGCGGACGACTTCAAGGTTGATCGGACTTTCCGTTCGGCCAGTATCGAAGAATACGATGCCGTGGTCTTGCCTGGCGGCGTGCAGAATTCCGACACCATCCGCATCGACCAGGATGCCCAACACCTGGTCAAGATGGGCGCTTCTGCCGGCAAGCCGATCGCGGTCATCTGTCATGGCAGTTGGCTGTTGATTTCGGCCGGACTGGTCAACGGCAAGACCATGACCAGCTACAAGACCCTGAAGGATGACCTGGTCAATGCCGGTGCCAATTGGGTCGACAAGGAGGTGGTTACAGATGGAATACTTGTCAGCAGCCGCCAGCCGGATGACATTCCGGCGTTCAATCGTGAGTTGATTGAACTGTTGTCTGCGTAACCGAGAATCGCCATCGCGGGCAAGCCACGTTCCCACAGGATTGAGTTGAAATACAATCCTGTGAACGACGCAAAACCTGTGGGAGCGTGGCTTGCCCGCGATGGCGTCCTCCACGTTTCATCGCCCGCAGAACCGTCCCTAGACTGAACACGGTATACTCCCGCTCTTTTTTCCGGAGCGACGTCATGTCCCTGCCTAGCCTGCGCCTCAAAGCCAACGCCGACCGTCGCCTGCGCAACGGCCACTTGTGGGTCTACAGCAACGAAATCGATGTAGCCGCTACACCTTTGCACGGTTTCAAGGCCGGCGACCAGGCGATCCTCGAAGCCGCTGGCGGCAAGCCACTGGGCATCGTCGCCATGAGCCCGAACAACCTGATCTGTGCGCGCCTGCTGTCGCGCGACATCAAGTTGCCACTCGACAAGTCACTGCTGGTGCATCGCCTGAATGTGGCCCTGTCGCTGCGCGATCGCCTGTTCGACAAGCCGTTCTATCGCCTGGTCTACGGTGATTCCGACCTGCTGCCAGGCCTGGTGGTCGACCGTTTCGGCGACATCCTGGTGGTGCAGATCGCCTCGGCGACCATGGAAGCCCATAAAGACGACGTGATCGCAGCGCTGACCCAAGTGCTCAAGCCAAGCGGCATCCTGTTCAAGAACGACTCCGCCGCCCGTGATGCCGAAGGCCTCAACCGCTATGTCGAAACCGTGTTCGGCCTGGTGCCGGAATGGGTTGCGCTGGAAGAGAACGGGGTGAAATTCGAAGCGCCGGTTATCCAGGGCCAGAAAACCGGTTGGTTCTACGACCACCGCATGAACCGCGCACGCCTGGCGCCATACGCCAAGGGCAAGCGCGTGCTCGACCTGTACAGCTACATTGGCGGCTGGGGCGTTCAAGCGGCTGCATTCGGCGCCAGTGAAGTGTTCTGCGTCGACGCCTCGGCCTTCGCCCTCGACGGTGTCGAGCGCAACGCCGCGCTGAATGGCTTCGCCGAGAAAATGACCTGCATCGAAGGCGACGTGTTCGAAGCCCTGAAAGAGCTCAAGGCCAGCGAAGAGCGCTTCGATGTGATCGTGGCCGACCCGCCTGCCTTCATCAAACGCAAGAAAGACATGAAGAACGGCGAAGGCGCCTACCGCCGCCTGAACGAACAAGCCATGCGCCTGCTCACCAAGGACGGCATCCTGTTCAGCGCCTCCTGCTCGATGCACCTGCCGGAAGACGACCTGCAGAACATCCTGCTGACCAGCGCCCGCAATATCCAGATGCTGGAGCGTGGCGGCCAAGGCCCGGATCATCCGGTGCACCCGGCCATCCCGGAAACCCGCTACATCAAGAGCATCACCTGCCGGTTGCTGCCAAACAGCTAACAACACCAAACCACTGTAGGAGCGAGCATGCTCCGGGCGGCGTTCCGACGATGGTCGCCAACGATAACGCGGGGAACCTGTTGCCCCGCGGCGTACTCGGGTTCATCGCGAGCATGCTCGCTCCTACAGTAGATTCAGAACTGTCCTACGCCTCGATGCATTGACTTCCCCCCACATCAAGCCAACTCTCGACCACCCCTCACGGACCGAGTGCGCTGTCGATGACCCCTGCCCCGCAGACCGCGAAAAAATCGTCGCTCATCCTGCTGTTGATGACCATGACGCTATTGGGCGTATTTCCGCTGGACGTCGTCCTGCCGTCTTTTCCCGCCCTGTCTGACTACTTCCAGACCTCAGCGTCCGACATTGCCCTGTCTGTCAGCCTGTTCGCCATCGGCTTGGGGATATCCGTGGTGCTGGTCGGACCGCTGTCGGATTTATGGGGGCGCAGGCAGCTTCTACTGATCGGTATCGCCATCTCGGTAATCGGTGCAGCGGGCTGCGTGATGACTCCGGATTACGGCTGGTTCCTGGTGTTTCGCGTTGTCCAGGCAATTGGCTGTGGTTCCTTCGTGCTATCGCAGGCGCTGATTCAGGACCTGTTCGTCGGCAGGGAACAGGAGCGCCTCAGAATCTGGATGACCACCGCAGGCGGCGTCTTCATTTCCCTATCACCACTACTGGGAACATGGCTGCAAATGCATCTGGGCTGGGAGGGCAGCTTCTTTGTCTTTATCGGGCTGGCGGTCATTGTCTGGATAAAGGCTGGCGTTTTGCTCAAGGAAACCCCACGTAAACGTGCGACTCCCGGCCGCTTTTTCGCCGCCTACTGGCGCCTGTGTTCCGACCCACGCTTCATGGGTTATTGGCTGATTTCCGCCCTCGCCTTCGCCTGCCATTTCTCGTTCATCGTCATCTCGCCGATCATTTTCATGGAGCGCCTGGCACTCACGCCCTACGAATTCGCCTGGGTAATGCTGCTGTACGGCGCTGCCTACATAGTTGGCGGGATAGTCGCCAGTGCGCTGCATCGGCGCCTGCAGGCCAATACGCAGATCATCGTCGGCCTGGGACTGATCGCGCTGTCGGGGTTGGTCATGCTGTTGCTGGCCAGCCAATTCGGGCTGGCGGCCGCAGCCGTGCTGATACCGATGCTGATTTGTACTGCCGGCACTACTATTGCCCGCCCCATTGCCAACTCCAAAGCCATGACCCTCCACCCGCAGGATGCAGGCACATCCACTTCGGTCGGCGGTGTGATGATCTTCATGTGCGGCGGCGTGATCAGCGTGGTGATCAATCTCGCGTCTGAAGACCTGTCGACTGCTCTCTCCTTGTGTTTTTTGACCTTAAGCGCGGTAGGCCTGACGGTGAACGCACTGATCACGCAACGCGATCCTGTCTTATGTAGGAGCGAGCCTGCTCGCGATGATCGTCAACGATAACGCTGGAAACCTGACACCCGGCTGCGCTCTCAGGTTTTTCGCGAGCATGCTCGCTCCTACAAGGGGCTGTCCGTGCGTCTTGTGGATGCTGCCTGCACGCGTGCAGGCATTCCCTCCAGCCG
>LNAP01001440.1_pt1 | contig 27202 bp, 23 predicted proteins | sample 602601 | NCBI WGS metagenome assembly LNAP01 (sample SAMN02440304, study PRJNA202911) | soil metagenome | biome: Subtropical and temperate rainforests or woodlands; isolation source: soil samples (1 kg each in a 20% v/v slurry with milli Q water) were... ... | reverse complement strand
CACGAAAGCGTCGACTGACAAAGAAGTAGCCGATGTTGTACTCGGCGCCGGGAACTTGGGTTTCATCATCCACCGTCACGAAACCGGCCAATTCTCCATTAACCTTGATCAAAAACGGCCGGGTGGCGGGGTTGCGCCAGTAGCCCGGTTTGGGCTGAGCGTTGAAGAAGCCATGCTCACCGAGCTTCAGCGGCAGCCACTCGCTGAAGTCATACAGGTAGAACTGCATCAGGTTTTCAATCGTTTCCAGTTCGTCGCGCTGTGCGGCGTGCAGTTCAATCAAGGGCTGGCTGCTGATTGTCGCCATGATCGTACCTCGCAGAAAGCAGGGTTGTTGCCTGGTGCGTAACTTGGGGAGTATCTCAGCTGACTCTGAAGAACATAGTCCATTCAGGCTCGCTCGAAATCCCCTCAGGTCTTGCTCGCCGGTTTTGCTGCGCGTTTGGTGCCCGTCGAGGGCTTGCGTTTGGCGGGCTTGCGTTTGTTTTTCCACGGTGTTGCCCCGCGCCCCGCCGCTGATGGTCAGGCTCAGCCCGGCGCAACGGGCGACCTGTTTGCTCATCCACGCGGCCTGTTTGGTGACGAATTCTTCCAGGCTCATCTCGCCGCTCTGCACCATGTCCAGCGCTTGCTCCCAAATGGCTGTGGTGCCCGGGTCGGCGATGGCTCGCGGCACGGCATCGATCAGGCTGAACGCGGCCGGGGTGGCGGCCAGGGCCTTGCCGTTCTTGATCAGATAACCCCGGTCGAGCAGGCCCTGGATGATCGAAGCGCGGGTCGCTTCAGTGCCGATGCCGGTGGTGTCCTTGAGTTTCTGTTTGAGCAGCGGATCTTCCACCAGTTTGGCGACGTTCTTCATCGCCTTGATCAGGTCGCCTTCGGTGAACGGTTTGGGTGGTTGCGTCCAGAGGTCCTTGAGCTTGACGTCGGCCACTGCGCAGTCACGTCCTTCAGCCAATGCCGGCAATGTTTGCGGCGCCGGTGCTTCCCGGCCCTTGGCCGGGGCGAGGGCCTCGGGCAGGGCGCGTTTCCAGCCGGGCTCGACGATCTGCTTGCCGACGGCACGCAAGGCTTCACCGGCGCAGTCGAAGTCGGCCTGGGTCCGGTCGTATTCATGGTTGGGCAGAAACTGCGCCAGGTAACGCGCGCGGATCAGGGTGTAGACCGCCCGCTGCTTGCCCGCCAGCCGCTCGAGGTTTTTCGCGGGGATGATGCCGTGGTGAGCGCTGACCTTGGCGTCGTTCCAGGCCCTTGAGCGACGCTGGGGCTCGAGGAAATCGTTCAAGGCGTTCAGCGCCGGATCGGCCTGCCTCAGCGCAGCAAGTATGCCCGGAGCTTCGCTGTGCTGACTCACGGGCAGATAACCGCAGTCGCTGCGTGGATAGGTGATGACCTTGTGGGTTTCGTACAGCGCCTGGGCGATGTCGAGGGTTTCCTGGGCGCCGAGCCCGAGCTTCTTCGAGCAGACTTCCTGCAAGGTGCCCAGATCGAAGGGCAGGGGGGCCACTTCGCGCATTCGCTCGGTACGCAGTTTGATCACCCGGGCACTCGCCGCAGTGCCGATTGCCGCCGCTGCTTGCTGCGCCAACGCCTGATTCAGGCAGCGATCCTGATCGTCGCAAACCTCTGAGGCTGCACGCCACTGGGCGGTGAACGTAGTGCCGTCGTGCAGCAGTTGCACATCGATGGCCCAATAGGCGACTGGCACGAAATCGGCGATGCTGCGATCGCGATCCACCACCAGGCGCAGGGTCGGCGTTTGCACCCGACCGACCGGCAATACGCCCTGATAACCGGACTGACGCCCCAACAGCGTGAACAGCCGACTCATGTTCATCCCGATCAGCCAGTCGGCCCGCGAGCGCCCGAGTGCCGAATGGTAAAGGCTAAAGGTCTCTGCCCCCGGCTTCAGTGCCGCCAATGCCGCATCGTCCAGCGCCGACAGCCATAGCCGCTGGATCGGCCCGCGATAACGGCAATGCTCCACCAGTTCCCGGGCGATCATCTCGCCCTCACGGTCGGCGTCGGTGGCGATCACCAGTTCGCTGGCCTCTCCGAGCAGCCGCTTGACCGCTTTGTATTGGCTGGCCGTACGCGGCTTGACGGTCATTTTCCACTTCTCTGGAATGATCGGCAGGTCCGCCAGCACCCATCGCTTGTAACGCGCGTCATAGGCGTCGGGCGGCGCGGTTTCCAGCAGATGGCCGATGCACCAGGTTACCGTGACGTCCGTTCCCAGCCAGCAGCCGTCGCCACGACGCCTGGCGCCGAGGACGGCCGCAATGTCTTTGGCCTGGGAAGGTTTTTCACAGAGGTACAGCCGCATAACCACCATCGCTCATCAACTGTCGAGAGGTGCACAGGATGGCGGCTGAAGAGCGATGGGGCAATCTTTATCTGTATGGATGTACAGTTGGTGCGTTGCGATTCATTGCACAGGCTTCTCAGCCCACTGATCGCTATCGGCGAGGAGGCTCTCTCCCGTTCGGCTGCGAAGCCGTCATGAGTGCAAAACATGAGGTATACCTAATAAATCGCGCATCGCTCGCACCTGCAGGTCCATCACCGTCATGAGGAACGTATTTCATGAAAAGCACCGGTCCTAGTCCTGTCATCACCATTGCAGAGCAGCCGGGCTGCCTGCTTGTGAAGTTTCACGGCATCCAGGTGGCCGCGTCCGCACGAGCGCTGGTGTTGCTCGAGGCCAACTACCCTCCGGTGTATTACGTACCGCGTGAAGACATCGATGAAAAGTACTTTGCCCGCACCGATCACACGAGTTATTGCCCCTATAAGGGCGATGCCAGCTATTTCAGTCTGCAAATCCCGGGACATGAGGGCGCTAACGCGGTGTGGAGCTATGAAGACCCCAAAGTGTCGGTCGAGCAGATTCGCGGCTATATGGCCTTCTATCCCGATCAAGTCACGTTTGAGGTGCTCAAGGACTTAGAGTGAGAGGGTGGTTTTTGCCTAAGGTGGCTATTGCCAATCACCGCCTGCACGGATGACAATGCGAGTCATTATCACTCGCGAATTATTCTATTGTCATGACCGTCAACGATTTGTCCCTGCGCAGCGCTGTCAATGATCTGTATTGCGACCATCACGGTTGGCTCAACGGCTGGCTGCGCAAACGGCTGGGCAATGCCTTCGATGCGGCGGACCTGGCGCAGGACACCTTCGTCCGGGTCATCAAGGCGCGCAACGCGCTGGAGATTCGCGAGCCGCGACCTTACCTGTCAATGATCGCCAAGGGCTTGCTGATCGATCTGTTCCGTCGGCGCTCGCTGGAGCAGTCCTATCTGGAAGCCTTGGCCGCCATGCCCGAATGGCAACAGCCCTCGTTGGAGGAACAGGCGATCCTGTTGCAGGCCCTGATGGAAATCGACCGTTTGCTGCAAGGGCTGGGGCCGAAGGTCAAGCAAACGTTCATCCTGTCTCAGTTCGATGGCCTGACCTATCCGCAAATTGCCGAGCGCCTGAGTGTCAGCGTGCGCACGGTCAACAATCACATGGCCAAGGCCATGGAACATTGCTGCCTGATGCAGATCCGGTTGCAGCTCGCATGAGCTTGTCACCCGCCGAGTTAAAGGCGATCAGCATCGCCGCCCGGTGGTACGCCCGGCTGCAGTCCGGCGTCGCGACCGATTCGGATCGTGCGGCGTGGAATGACTGGCTGGTTGCTGATCCTGCACATCGCCAGGCCTGGCAGCGCATGGCCGCTGTCGGCGAGCAGATGAGCAGCGTGCCGGGCGCCCTGGCTTCGCCGGCCTTGCGGGGGGCCGAGCGATCCCGCCGCCAGGTATTGCGCAGTGTGTTGGTATTGGCGTCGGCCGGTTCGCTGGGCTGGTCCGGATGGCGCAGTGAAACAACCCAAGACCTGCTTGCCGATTTCCGCACCGCCGTGGGTGAGCGCCGGGAGTTTCGTCTGGCGGATGGCAGTTCGTTGCTGCTGAACACCGACACCGTGGTCAACCTGCGTTTCGACACTCATCAACGCGTGCTGGAACTGTTGCGGGGCGAGATTCTCGTCACCACCGCTGTCGATCCTTCGCAGCGGCCGTTCAAGGTGGTCACCCGCCATGGCGAGGTGCTGGCGCTGGGGACGCGTTTTATCGTTCGGTCCCAAAGTGAGAGTGGCGAGGTGGCGGTGCTTGAGAAAGCGGTGGAAGTCACCTCTGGCGGTGGATCGACCGTGCGCCTCGAAGCTGGCCAGGCTATCGGCTTCAATGCCATCTCGCTGGGGACGGTACGGCGCAACGATGCTTCGGCAGGCGCGTGGCAGCGAGGCAGTATCATCGCCATCGATCGTCCCTTGGACGAGTTGTTGGCCGACCTTTCGCGCTATCGCACCGGGGTGCTGCGTTGTGATCCGCGCATTGCCAATTTAAGGGTGTCTGGCGCGTTTCCCATCGATGACACCGACCTGGCGCTGGCCGCGCTGGAGAGCGGTTTCTCCCTTCGCGTCAGCCGATACAGCCGTTACTGGGTCACTGTTTCGGGTAGCGATTTGCAGTAGCGCACGCAGCGCACAAAAAGTTTTGTTGCCTTTGCACTTTTCATACACATCGTTCGGCTCATCCCTCAGTGAGTTTTTATTGATTGGTTTTGGGGGAGGGTAAGCATGTCTCGGGTGTACACGCCAGGTCGTCTGGCGATTGCAGTGAAGGTCGGATTAGTCGTGGCAACGTCGATGTGCGTATGGCCAGTTGCAGCGACCGCAGCCCCGGCGCAACAACAAAATTCGGTGCAGTCCTTCGACATTGCGCCTGGCAGCCTGACCGAAGTCCTCAGCCATTTCGCCAGTGCTGCGGGTGCCGCCATTTCCTTTGATGCGCGACAAACCGAAGGGTTGAAATCTCCCGGGCTCAAAGGTGCGTTCGGGGTCAGTGAAGGCTTCGCGCGCATTCTTGGCGGCAGCGGCCTGCAAGCCAATCCCCAGGCCAATGGCACTTACGTACTGCGGCCAGTTCCCGCTGCCGGTTCGGCGCTGGAGTTGGGTGCTACCAACATCAATGGGCAGATGCTGGGCGCGACTACCGAGAACAGCGGTTCATACACGACGGGAGCGGTGACTATCGGCAAGGGTGAGCACTCCCTGAAAGAGACACCGCAATCGATCACGGTGATGACCCGCAAGATGCTCGATGACCAGAACCTCAACACCATCGATCAGGTCATGGAAAAGACCCCGGGCATTACCGTCTACGACTCGACCATGGGCGGCAAATATTTCTATTCCCGTGGGTTCCGGATGTCGGGCCAGTACCAGTACGACGGTGTGCCGCTGGACATGGGCAATCTCTATGTCCAGGCCGACAGTTTCAGCGGTGACATGGCGTATTACGATCGGGTCGAAATCCTGCGGGGTGCCGCGGGGATGATGAAAGGCTCGGGTGGCACCGCTGGCGGGGTGAACTTCGTTCGCAAGCGCGGTCAGGCCGTTCCACATACTGACATCACGCTGTCCGGCGGCAGTTGGGACAACTATCGCGGACAGGTCGACACCGGTGGCCCGCTGAATGAGTCCGGCACCATTCGCGGACGCGCCGTCGTCGCCGAGCAGAGCCGACACTATTTTGTTGACGACGCCAGTCGCAAGGACCAGGTGTACTACGGCGCGCTCGACGTCGATCTGAATCCCGATACGACCCTCGGCCTAGGCGTTGCCTATGAAGACATTGACGCCAGCCCTTGCTGGGGCGGCCTGCCGCGTTACAAGGACGGCAGTGATCTGAAACTCAGTCGCTCGACCTGCCTCGACCCTTCCTGGAACACCTGGCGCAGCCAGCGAACCACCGTCTTCAGCGACCTGAAACATCAGATCAATGAAGACTGGGCGTTGAAGGTCGCCAGCGTTTATACAAAGAACACTCAGGACATCAAATACGCGTTCGCCTCCGGATCGGTGACACCCGGCGTAGGCACCACCGGCGTCCTCGGTAGCATGTACGACTACGATCAGGTCGATTACGGACTTGACGCGTACGTGGATGGCAAGTTCGGCGCGTTCGGTCAGCAACATGAATTGGTGGTGGGGTTCAACGCCAGCCGTTCGAAAAAAGACGACTTCTACTCGGTGGCGTTTCTGCCCCAGCGACAGAATGTGTTCAATCCCGACAAACATATTCCGGAGCCGGACGACAGTTACTTCATCGACAACTCGTCACGCGGTGGGCCGGTCAATTCAGTCATCCGGCAGAAGGGCGTTTACTCTACGTTGCGCCTGAAGCTGGCGGATCCTCTGACCCTGGTGGCTGGCAGTCGGGTGAGTTGGTACAGCTCAGACACCGATTCGGTGTTCATTAATTCCGGCACCTCGGAACACTCCAGCACTACGGAGACGGGCCAGGTCACGCCGTTTGCCGGCCTGCTGCTGGACCTGAACGAAAACCTGACGGCCTACGCCAGCTACTCGGATATTTTTACCCCGCAAGGCAATTTTCGATCGGAAGACGGGTCCGCTCTCAAACCGCTCGTAGGCCAGAGCTATGAGTTGGGCATCAAGGGCGCCTGGTTCGACGGTCGCCTGAACAGCTCTTTCAACCTGTTCCGGACTATCCAGAAGGACCAGGCGCAGACTGACTACAACTCAAGTTGCCCGTCATCGGATGGCTACTGCTACGTCAACGCCGGAAAAGTTCGCGCCCAGGGTTTCGAGGCCGAGATCAGTGGTGAAGTCATCGAGCGACTCCAGTTGCTCGCGGGTTACACCTACACGCAGACCAAGACCCTCGACGACATCGACACCAGTCTCAATGGCGCAGCGTTCAACAGTTATGTGCCTCGGCATGTGTTGCGCATGTGGGGCGATTATGCCCTGAGCGGGTCACTCGAGCGGTTCACTGTCGGTGCTGGGGTCAACGCGCAGAGCGATAACTTCCGGGTGTCTCCGGTCAGCGGGGAAAAGATCAGCCAGTCGGGTTATGCGATCTGGAACGGTCGCATCGGCTACCGCATCGATGACACCTGGTCGGTGGCGTTGAACGGCAACAACCTGTTCGACAAGCGTTACTACGCCACCATCGGAACCGAGACCTTTGGTAATTACTACGGTGATCCTCGCAACTTCATGGTGTCGGTCAAGGCGAGTTTCTGACGGTGATGGTGATGCTGTTCACTTGATGTTGGGGGGCATATCCGTTTCTTCGGTCACGGCTGCTTAAAGCGTACGCATTCCCCCTGTGGGAGCGAGCCTGCTCGCGAAGGACGTGAACGATAACGCGTGCAGTCTGAATGAACGCGGTGTCCGGACGTTTTTCGCGAGCAGGCTCGCTCCTACAGATACCGCGCCAGGCTTTGGCTTTTTGATCTCTCACCGAACAGCATCCACCAGCGTGGATTCATCAATCTGGCTAATCGAGGTCACCCCGGTCAAGGTCATGGCGACGCGCATTTCCTTGGCGAAGATATCCAGCATATTTTCCACTCCGCGTTGACCATCGGCGGCCAGTGCATAGGCCATGGAGCGCCCCAGCAATACGCCTTTTGCGCCCAGCGCCAACATCCGTACAACATCAAGCCCCGAGCGGATTCCCGAGTCGACCAGCACCGTCAAATCATTACCGATGGCTTGCATGATGGGCGGCAATGCCTTGGTGGTGGAGAGCACGCCGTCCAGTTGTCGCCCACCGTGGTTCGACACGACAATGCCATCCGCGCCAAAGCTGACCGCATCCCGGGCGTCCTGAGGGTCAAGGATGCCTTTGATGATCATCGGGCCTTCCCAGAATTCACGAATCCACTCCAGATCGCTCCAGCTGATCGAAGGGTCGAAGTTGTTGGCCAACCAGCCCATGTAGTCTTCGAGGGTTACGGCCTTGCCAAGGTACTTCGAGATATTGCCCAGGTCGTGCGGACGCCCCATGAGACCGACGTTGAATGCCCAGTCGGGTTTGGTCATGGCCTGAAGCATTCGCCGCGAAGATGCAAAAGGGCCGGACATGCCCGAGTGTGCGTCCCTGTATCGGGCGCCGGGCGTGGGCATGTCCACGGTAAATACCAGGTTTTTCACACCGGCGGCCTTCGCCCGTTCCAGTGCATTTTTCATGAAACCTCTGTCCTTCAACACGTACAGCTGAAACCAGATGGACTGTTGGCTTTGTGCCGAGACTTCCTCGATCGAGCACACCGAAACCGTTGACAGGCAAAGCGGGATGCCTTTGTTCTCCGCTGCTTTCACCGCCTGCACCTCGCCACGACGGGCGAACATGCCCGTCAGGCCGACCGGGGCCAATATGATGGGCATCGAAAGCGGTTGGTCGAAGAGAGTGGTTTCAAGGCTCAGGGTTTCGACGTTTTTCAGAATGCGCTGACGCAGGCTGATGCCGGTCAGATCAGCGCTATTGGCCCTCAGCGTATGCTCTGCGTAGGCGCCGCCATCAATGTAATCAAACAAAAAACGCGGGAGTTTGCGACGTGCTGCCTCGCGATAGTCAGATGCGGATGAAATGATCATGGTGCCTCGGTCTGGTGATTGGCGGGGCTGCCGATGTCGTCGAGCTTACCTGTGGCGAGGGGATTTATCCCCTCACCACAAGGATTGTGGTGAGCTCAGTTTTTATCCAGATCCACGTTCTTGGTCTCACGCAAGCAGATCATCCCCACGACCAGGCTCACCCCGGTTATCAACACCGGGTACCACAGCCCGTAGAAGATATCCCCGGTGTACACCACCAAGGCAAACGACACCGTTGGCAGGAAACCGCCGAACCAGCCATTACCAATGTGGTACGGCAGGGACATCGAGGTGTAGCGGATGCGGGTCGGGAACAGTTCGACCATCAGCGCTGCCAGCGGGCCGTAGCACATGGCCGAAATGATGATCAGCACCACCATCAACATCACGATCATGGACTTGTTGACCTGCTGCGTATCGGCTTGTGACGGATACCCGGCCAACGTCACGGCGCCACGCAGGGCCGCTTCATCGTAGCCTTCGAGCTTCACGTCACCGACGCTCACCTGTACGGCGCTGCCGGCCGGTAGAGCTTCGCTGTTATAGGGCAGGCCCTGTTTCACCAGGAAGGTTTTGACCTTGTCGCAAGGGCTGTCAAATTTCGCCTTGCCCACCGGGTCGAACTGGAAGGTGCAGGTGGCCGGGTCCGCCAGTACGGTGATCGGTGCCTGACGGCTGGCCTGGTCAATGGCCGGGTTGGCGTAGTGGGCGATGGATTTGAAGATCGGGAAGTACAGTGCGGTGGCCAGCAGCAGGCCGATCATCAGCACCGGTTTGCGCCCGACCTTGTCCGACAGCCAGCCGAAGAAAATGAAGAACGGTGCGCCGATGATCACACTGACGATCAGCAGGCTGTTGGCCAACGCCGGGTCCATTTTCAGGAACTGGGTGAGGAAGAACAGCACGTAGAACTGCGCTGCGTAGAAGGTCACGGCTTGTCCAGCGTTGATGCTGAACAGGGCGATCAGCACGACTTTCAGGTTTTCCCATTTGCCGAAGGAATCGCGCAGCGGCGATTTGCAGAGTTTGCCTTCCTCTTTCATTTTCACGAACGCCGGCGACTCGTGCAGGCTCATGCGAATCCAGGTCGAGATGCCCAGCAAAATGATCGAGAACAGGAACGGAATCCGCCAGCCCCAGACTTCGAACTGGTCACCGGTGAAGTAGCGGCAACCGAGCACCACCAGCAGCGACAGCAGCAAGCCGAGGGTTGCGGTGGACTGAATCCAGCTGGTGTGGAAACCGCGTTTACCTATCGGTGCGTGTTCGGCCACGTAAGTGGCAGCGCCGCCGTATTCACCGCCCAGGGCCAGGCCCTGAAGCATGCGCAGCACCACGAGGATGATCGGCGCGGCAATGCCGATACTCGAATAAGTCGGCAACAGCCCGACGCAGAAGGTCGCCACGCCCATGAGAATGATGGTCGCAAGGAAGGTGTATTTACGCCCGATCATGTCCCCCAACCGGCCGAACACCAAGGCGCCGAACGGCCGCACGATGAAGCCGGCAGCGAAGGCCATCAGCGCAAAGATGAACGCCGTGGTGTCGTTGACCCCGGCAAAAAACTGTTTGCTGATCACCGCCGCGAGGGCGCCATAGAGGAAAAAGTCATACCACTCGAAGACTGTCCCGAGCGACGAGGCGAAGATGACTTTCTGGGTTTCCTTGCTGGTGCCCGCGCTACGCACGGCTTCCAGGGGCTGAACATGTTCTGACATATCGGTATCCCTCACAGTGATTGTTTTTTTTGTTCCACTGGTGTTGCGTATTCCTTGCAGGGGTCATTCCAACATCCGCGAATCTAGTGCGATCCTTGTGGGAGTGAGCCTGCTCGCGATGGCGTCGTGTCAGTCAACTCGATGTTGAATGATCCACCGCTTTCGCGAGCAGGCTCGCTCCCACAGGGGATAGGTTTACAGTCGAAGTGTTAAGGATCATTTGTGCTGCCTTTTCGGCAATCATCAGCGTAGGCGAACAGGTGTTGCCCGAGGTGATGCGCGGCATGATCGAGGCGTCGGCGATGCGCAGGCCTGGGATGCCATGGACTTTGAGTTGCGCATCAACCACGGCGTCCACGTCATTGCCCATGCGGCAGGTGCCGACCGGGTGGAAAATCGTGGTGCCGATGCGGGCGGCGGCTTCATGCAATTCTTCATCGCTCTGCAAGCTGTCGCCGGGCAAGTACTCGACCGGTTTGAACGCTTGCAAGGCCGGTGCGGCGACGATGCGGCGGGTCAGGCGAATCGCGTCTGCTGCGACCCGCAAGTCCTGCGGATGGCTCAAGTAATTGGGCTGAATCAGTGGCGCTTCCTGCGGATCGGTGGAGCGAATCTCGATGCGACCACGGCTTTGCGGGCGCAGATCGCACACCGACGCCGTGAAGGCGGGGAAGGCGTGCAATGGCTCACCGAAACGCTCCAGAGACAGCGGCTGAACGTGGTACTCGAGATTCGCCGACGTCTGCTCCGGTCCCGAACGGGCGAAGGCCCCGAGTTGGCTCGGCGCCATGGACAGCGGACCGCTACGGTCATACAGGTAACGCAGGCCCATGCCCATCTTGCCCCACAGGCTGCCGGCGATCTGGTTAAGGGTGCGGGCGTTTTCCAGTTTGTAGATCAGGCGCAGTTGCAGGTGATCCTGCAGATTGCCACCCACGCCGGGCAGTTCATGGGCAACGCCAATCCCCAGTTTTTGCAGCAGCGAGCGAGGGCCAATCCCGGAACGTTGCAGGATGCTCGGTGAGCCGACGGCACCGGCGCACAGCACGATTTCTTTGCGCGCCTTGAAGGTTTTCGCCTGACCCTGCCAACGCGCGCTGACCGCCGATGCACGGCTGTTTTCCAGTAGCACGCGATCCACTTCGACGTTGGTCAGCACGGTGAGATTGGGGCGGTTGCGGATCGGTTTGAGAAACGCCTTGGCCGCGTTCCAGCGAATACCGGCCTTCTGATTGACCTGGAAGTAGCCGCAGCCTTCGTTGTCGCCCTGGTTGAAGTCATCGATGCTGGCGATGCCGGTTTGCTCGGCGGCGCTTTGGAAGGCATCGAGAATCGGCCACGACAGCCGCTGACGTTCGATCCGCCATTCCCCGGCTGCGCCGTGAAACTCCGAGTCGCCAGCAAAGTGGTTTTCGCTCTTTTTGAACAACGGCAGCACGTCGTTCCAGCTCCAGCCGGGATTGCCCTGCGCCGCCCAGCCGTCGTAGTCGCCAGCCTGGCCGCGCATGTAGATCATGCCGTTGATCGACGAACAGCCACCGAGCACCTTGCCACGCGGGTAACTCAGGGTGCGACCTTGCAGACCGGGTTGCGCTTCGGTCTTGAAGCACCAGTCGGTGCGCGGGTTGCCGATGCAGAACAGGTAACCCACGGGGATGTGAATCCACGCATAGTTGTCGCGGCCGCCGGCTTCGAGCAGCAGCACGCGGTTCTGCGGATCGGCCGACAACCGATTGGCCAGCAAACAACCGGCCGGGCCGGCACCGACCACGATGTAGTCGAATTCATCCAGGGAAGTCTGCATCCATGACCTCATGTTGTTGTTCTTGTTGTCGGTCATCCTAGTTGTTAGCTTTCGTCAAAAGAATGTTAGTTTTTGCGCAGCCGCTGTGCGTTTTTAAACAGCCTTACTTCAAGGACGGTTCATGTTCGACTGGAATGACCTGCGGTTTTTTCTCGAGTTGCAGCGCAGCGGGCGTTTGCTCACCGCTGCCCGGCGTTTGAACACCACCCACGCCACCGTGGCCCGGCACATCGAGGCCATCGAAAAGAGCCTCGGCACGGCGTTGTTTGTCCAGCATGCCCAGGGTTATGAGCTGACCCCTGCGGGCGAAGCGTTGCTCAAACACGCCGAAGCCATGGAAAACGTCGCCTTGCTGGCTCAGGAAGAAATCACTCAGTCGAGTGCACCGTTAGGCAAGATCCGCGTCGGCGTGACCGAAGGGTTGGGCATCATGTTCCTCGCCAGCCGCATGAACGGCTTGTTCGAACGTTATCCGGGGCTGGAAGTGGAACTGGTGGCGGTGCCGCGCTTTGTCAGCATTCTCAACCGCGAGGCCGAAATCAGCATCCACCTGGAGCGCCCGGCCGCCGACATGCTGGTCACGCGCAAGCTGACTGACTATCGGTTGGCGCTGTACGCCAGCCAGGAGTATCTGGACCGCTCGCCACCGTTGCGCAGCCGTGAAGACCTCGGTCGCCACGCCTGGATCGGCTATGTCGATGATTTGTTGTTCAGCCAGGAGCTGATGTTCCTCAACAGCTTCTGCCGCAATCCGCAGGTGGTGTTTCACAGTACCAGCGTCATCGCCCAACAACAGGCCGCGCGTTCCGGGTTGGGGATCGCCGTGCTGCCGTGCTACATGGCCAGCGCCGATCCTGGGCTGGTGCCGTTGCTGCCGGATGAGGGTATTCAGCGCAGCTACTGGATCAGCACGCGGCGTGAGCTGCACAAGTCCGTGCGGTTGCGGGTGCTGTGGGATTACGTGGTGGGGTTATGTGAGGCCGAGCAAGACTTATTACTAGGCCCAAATCCGCTGTAGAAGCGAAGCTTGCTCGCGAAGGCGTCAGGCCTGACACACCCGCCTACTCGTTCTTCGCGGGTAAGCCTCGCTACACCGATCACACGTAACACCTAGGGCATCGCGGAACACGGGCCGTCCGGAATCGACAGCGTCGCCCGCAACCCGCCCTCCGGCCGGTTGACCAGGGTGATTTGTCCGCCCAGCCGAGTCGCAATGGTGTTGACGATAGTCAGCCCCAATCCCGCCCCCTGGACGTTACCGCGACTGTAAAAACGTTCGAACAACCGGCCGCGTTCAGCTTCGTCGATGCCTGGCCCCTGATCTTCGACACTCAATGAATAGAACCCGTCAGCCTGATCGAGGCGCACGGTGATGACGCCGTGCGCGGGGGAAAAATTTGCCGCGTTGCTGATCAGGTTATTCAGGGCGATGTCGATGGCGGCGGCGTCAGCGATTACGTTCAGCGGCCGGTCAGTGACGTCGAAAGCCAGCTCAAGGTTCTTGCTCAGTAACCAGGGTGTTAGCTGAGCCAGGCTGTCGCGCACCGTTTGAGTCAGGTCGATCGAGTGCAGCACCGGCATTACGGCTGTGGGTTCAAGGCGAGCCATGGTCAGCAATTGGTTGACCAATCGGCTGGCTCGGTCCACGCCCGAAATCAGAAACGCCAAGGATTCCCGGCGCTCTTGTTCGGTGCCGGCTTCCAACAGGTTTTGCGCATGCACCCGCAGCACCGCCAAGGGCGTGCGCATTTCATGGGCGGCGTCGGCGATAAAGCGCCGCTCGCGGCCGAGCACTTCCTGAATTTGCGTGAGCATGCGATTGAGCGCCGCTTGCATCGGTTCGAGCTCGCTGGGCAGCGGGGTCAGTTGCAGCGGTTCCAGAGAACCGCTGTGCCGTGCCCGCAACGTCGCCGCCATATCGGCCAGGGGCTTGAGGCCCCAGCCAATGGCCAGCCAGACCAACGCCACCAGAATCAGGCTGCCCAGCACATTGGGCCACAGGGTATGGCGCAGGATCCGGTCCACCAGGTCCGAACGCACATCGTCGCGTTCGCCCACCCAGATCCGTAAATCCGTTTGTTTGTCTTCCAGCATGAACGCGCGCCAATGGCGGTGGTTCAGATCCACCACATCGCTGAAACCGGGTTGCGACGGGGGCGCGGTGAAGGAGGGCGCGCTGGCGGTGTGCACCAGCACTTCGCCCTGACGATTCCAGACCTGAAAGGCAATCTTGCTTTCATAGGGATGGCCATCGACGCTCGGCACCGCTTCGCCCAGGGCTTTGTTGAACGCCTGATACAGCTCGGCGTGTTCCTTGCTGGCCAGCGGCATGCGCATCACACCCTGCAGCAGCCGGGCGTTCTGTGCGAGCTGGGCGTCATAGACTTCGGCAATTTCGTGGTTGCTGTCGTTCCAGTTGAACACACTGATCACCGCCAGACCGGCGAGCACCAGGCCGATGATCAGCGTCAGGGTGCGGCGCCGAATGGACGTCATCGACGCTCCTCCACCAGGTAACCGACACCGCGAATGGTACGGATCAGGTCGGTGGAGAACTTCTTGCGCAGGTGGTGGATGTGCACTTCCAGGGTGTTGCTTTCGGCTTCCTCGTTCCAGCCGTAAAGCAACTGCATCAAGTGATCGCGGGTCATGACCCGGCCTGGTGGCGAGAGCAATTCGTGAAGCAGCTGATATTCCTTGGGTGTCAGCGCCACCGGTTCGCCCTGATAGCTGACTTGCTGGGTGCCAGGGTTGAGGCTGATGCCGGCGTGTTCGATCAGCATCTGCGCGCGGCCGGCACTGCGCCGCAGCAAGGCCCGCAGACGCGCCTTGAGTTCGGACAGATCAAAGGGCTTGATCAGGTAATCGTCGGCCCCGGCATCCAGCCCGGCGATACGGTCTTCGGTGGCGTCCCGCGCGGTGAGGATCAGAACCGGCAGGTTGGAGCCGCTGTCACGCAGGCGACGCAATACCTCCAGCCCGTCCATCCGCGGCAGGCCGAGGTCGAGCACTGCCAGGTCGAAGGATTCGCTGAGCAGCGAATGCAACGCGCTGCTGCCGTCCTGCAACCAGTCGACGGTGTAACCTTCGCGGCCCAGGGCCTGCTGGATGCCTTCGCCCAGGGCCGTGTCATCCTCAATCAGTAATAAGCGCACACAGATTCCTGTCAGTCGATTTTCTTGTTCACGTCCGCCAGCAACGCTTCGATCTCTTTGCGCCGCCCGGCGTCGGCGGTTTCCCGGCCGGGCCTTGGGTCTGCCAGCAGGGCTTTTTGCAGCGCGCCCCGGGCTTCGCTGTAGCGTTTTTGACGGTAGAGGTGATCACCCCAGAAGTACAGACTATCGATGCCGTTCGGGTTCAGTTGCAAGGCCTGCTTGAGCAACTGTTCGGCCTTGTCGGCGTCGCCGAAACCGATGGGCCAGCCCGGTACACGGTCGTACAGCGCGCCGAGGCTGGTGTAGGCCGAGCCTTGCAGGGCTTTTGGGTCCAGGGCCAGGGCTTTCTCCAGGTCGACTTTTGCATCCTTGACCTTGCTCAGCGCACCGAGCCCGCCCTGGGCACCGGCCCAACTGCTAGAGACGATACCGGACCAGATCCAGGCTTCGGCCACCGATTGGCGTTCGCGAGTGAACGCCGAGGCCTGACCGGCGAGTTTTTCGAATGCGGCGGTGCGCTGCTCGGCCGGCAGTTCGTATTGAATGTGCGCCCAGCTTTGCTGGATGCCATTGAGACGTTGTTGATCGGCGGCGTCCAGCGCCCAGGCGCTGTGGCTCAAGGCGCCCATCAGCAAGCAGGCAAAGAGTTTTTTCATGGTTTGAGGTTCTCGTTATCAGGTTTCTGACTCAGGCGACGGATCAGTGGCAACTGCTTGCGCAGGCCGCGATCCACCAGGTTTGGCAACAGGCTGTTCAGGCGTACGAAAAAGCGTTCCGGCCAGCCCAGGTACAAGTCGCGGTGGTCACCGGCAATGGCGTGCATCACCGCCGAGGCGACTGTTTGCGGGTTGTCGACACTGGATTTGAGTGCGTCATTCAAGGCCTGCGCGGCCGGGCTGTTCATGCTGGTGCGGGTGGCACGTGGCGCGACGTACAAGACGCCGACGCGCGTGTCGGCCAGTTCCCGACGCAGGGCTTCGGAGAACCCCCGCAGGGCAAACTTGGTGGCGCAATAGCTGGCGTAACCGGGGTAGCCGATGGAGCCGTAGGTCGAACCGACGTTCACCACCATCGCGCTTTCAGCTTGCTTGAGCAGCGGCAGTAATAGCTTGGTCAGGCAGATTGGCGCGCTGATGTTCACCGCCAGCATGGCGTTGATGTCGCTGTCATCGAGCTGTTCAAGCATGGCGAAGTGATTGACCCCGGCGGCATTGATCAGCAGGTTGATACCGCCGATGGCTTCGGCGGCGGCCAGCACTTTGCGGCGGTCATTGAGGAACGTCAGGTCGGCGCCGATCCAGCACAGCTGCTGCGGATAGCGTTCGAGTAACGGCGCCAACGGTTCCCGATGCCGAGCCACGGCCAACACCCGGGCGCCACTGGCACACAAGGCAGTGGTGATTGCCAACCCGATGCCGCCGCTGGCGCCGGTCAACACCACGCGAGCCTCAGACAGGCGCATGCAGGCTCTCCCCGTCGCGTGGCAAACCGCGGAACATGTCGGTGTAAAGCGTGTACACCACTTTGGAGGCGTGAATCACAGCCGCCTGGTCGGCCGGATCATCGAGGGTGTTCATCAGTCGCCGATAGGTCTGCATGTGCTCGATATCCAGCGAACCATGGGAGCTGAGATAGCTGAAAGCGCTTTGCGGCAGGTCCAGGCGTTCGCGGATGCTGTCGGCGGCATGGGTGGCCAGGGCGATGCTGGTGCCTTCAAGCACATTGACCATGCCGAACAGGCCGACCGGGTTGTCCCGGGCAATCAGGTCGTAGAGGAAGCTGACCATCAATTCGATCGGCAACGACGGACGACCGTCGCGCACCGCGTCCTTGTCGCCGCCGCAGGCTTCGATGTCGTCGAGGATCCATTGTTCGTGACCGTATTCGTCCTCGATGTACTCGCCCACCGCTTTACGCAGCCATTCCAGGCGCGACGGCAAACGGGCACCGCACGCCATCATCAGCGGTACGGTGTGGCGCACGTGGTAATAGGCTTGCGCCAGGAAGGCCCGGTAACTTTCCAGGCTGACCTTGCCCTCGAGGGCGTCGCGGATGATCGGCAGATTGAACAGTTCATGGCGTTCGTGTTGCGTGGCTTCTTGCAGGGTGTCGAAAAAACTCATGTCGCAGATTCCTCTAAAAAGTCAGCTTCAGTCAGTTGTGCGCGGTAACGCTCGACGATGGCGTCCCGGCGCGGACGGCCATTGGCGGTCAGCAGACCGTTGGCGGGTGTGAACGGTTGATCCAGCCGGGTCCAGTGATGGACCTGGGCGTAATCGGGCAAGGCCTCATTGGCCTCGGCCACGGCGGCGGCCAGTTCTTCGTCGGTGCAATCCGGGCGATGGGGCCAGAGCAGCGCGTGGTTGCTCGGCATCGCTTCGCCGTAGACAAAGGCCTGGGCGATATGACGACGCTGGGTCAATTCAGCCTCGACCCATTCCGGGTTCACATTGCGGCCGTAACTGGTAACGAATTGATGCTTCTTGCGCCCCTTGAGGTAGAGAAAGCCTTCGGGGTCGAACTCGCCAAGATCGCCGCTGGGCCACCATTCATCGGTGTGCGGCGCCTCGCCGAGGTAACCGAGCAAGGTCGCCCCCTTGATCAGCACTTCGCCGTCGTCGGCCAGGCGAATGTCCACGTGGGGCAGGGGCCGGCCGACACTGCCGGGGCGGCGCGCTTCTGGTCGATTGAGGCACACCACCGACGCGCACTCGGACAGTCCGTAGCCTTCGTAAACCGGTAGGCCGATCCGGTGCGCTCGGAGCAGCAATTCTTCGCTAACCCGACCGCCACCCACGGCGGCAAAACGCAACGCGTGGGGGCTGAAGGCTTTTTGCTCGGCGGCGCTGACCAGCATCAACAGCAACTGCGGCACCAGGATCAGACTCTCGGGAGCACGGGTGGCCAGGCATCCGAGCAGTCGCGGCACCTCCACACCGCTGGCACCCTGAATGCCCAAGGTTTTCTGGCTGGGCAAGCTTAGCGTCGCGCCGGCATACAGCGCCGCGTAGCAACCCAGATTTTCCAGCAGGATCGCCAGCGGCAGAAGTGCGAGGTGATGCTGTGGGTTGGTGGGTTTGCTGGCCTGATCCAGTTCGCGAGCAACCCGCAGAATGCTTTCGGCGCTCAAGCACACGCCTTTGGGTGTGCCGGTGGTGCCCGAGGTGAAGGTCAGTTTTGCCGTGCCTTCGGGCATCCGGTTCGGGCCGCTGAAGGTGCACCGCCAGAATTCACCGGTTTTTTCGTAACCTGCCATTTGCAATTCCGCTTCCAGTGCTGGCTCGGCAATCACCAGGGCGGCCTGGCTTTGCTTCAGGCAATGTTTGCGTTGAGCCGGGCTGAAAAAAGGTGGCAAGGTCAGGCAGGTCAGGCCTTCAAACAGCACGGCCAGGTCCCAGAGCATGGCTTCGACGCCATTGTCCAGGGCCAGTGCAACCACCTTGACGCTTTCATCGCGCAGACGCTGCTGGCGATACGTCACTTCTGCGTACAGCGTGGCGTAGTCCAGTTTCAGGTGATCGCCCCACAGGGCGATGGCATTGGTCTTGCGTTCGGCATGGCTGCGCAGGGCCTGTTTGAAACGCTCGGTTTCAGGCGACATGGCTGGATTCCTCGATCGACGATGGCAACCCCAGGCGATTGAACATCCCGATATTGCGCAAATGGATGAAGCCGGCGCGGATGTTGCCAACGTGCACCCAGGGCTTGCTCTCGTAGTAACTGCCCCAGCTATGGCGGTCGTCGCCCAGCCGCGCAGGATCGGCGGCGCACAGGGTTACGGGTTTCAAACCCAGACGATGAAAGCTGTTCACCAGGCCGATGTTGCCGGTGAACGCCACCCATTCCAGGCCACCCATGGCCAGCAGGTAAGTGATAGCGATGATGCTCATTCGCGCACTGCCGGTGTCGTTGGCAGCCAGGTTGCCCACCTCGACGATACCCGTGCGGTCTACTGCACAATCGGCCGCGGCACTGATCAGCGGGTCGATCGGCTCGTCCAGGTAACGTTCCAGAAACAGTGGTTCGCTATTTGCCAGCCGCACGCCGGCCACCGCACACAGTTCACCTGACGCGTTGTTCATGCCAAACAGCTCCGGCATGAAATGACGGATGTCGGCACCGTGGGCCTTACGGAAACGTTGCTGGATAAAGGCTTCGAAGACGGGACGCAGGGGTTCGTCCGGCAGGGCTCTGGCCAAACTCATCTGCGATGTTTCGGCTTGTCCCAAATGCAGGGGCAGAGGGATGTTCCAGTTGAAATCGGGCATTGAAAGACGCCTCCCCAAGTAAGTGTGGGAGGAGTATCGGAGGCATTTCTTAACGGAGTCTGAAGGTGGCCGAAAGATCGCTCGGGCCAGCCTTCAGATTGCCTTAAGACTGGGCGGGCAGGGTGGCGCCCATCGGTTCGGCAACACAGCGCAACCGGGCTGCGCGAATGACTCGACAGCCACAATAACGTTCACGAGGCCTGTTATGACCCGCGATGCACTCGCTCACCAGTATGGAAAACTCTCGATCACCTTGCACTGGCTGATGCTCGCGCTGTTTGTCGGCGTGTATGCCTGCATCGAAATCAAAGGGCTGTTGCCAAAGGGACACGCCTTGAAGAGCTTGTTTCTTGGGTTGCACGGCTTGTTCGGGCTGAGCATTTTTGTGTTGGTGTGGGTGCGCTTGCTCGGGCGGCTCACCCCGCGTCCGCCGATTACGCCGACGTTGCCCGTCTGGCAGACAGGCGTTTCGCACCTGATGCACCTGGCGTTGTATGGGCTGATGATCGCCACGCCTTTATTGGCCTGGCTGATGCTGTCGGCGGGTGGCAAGCCGATGCCTTATTTCGGATTTTTCCTGCCTTCGCCGGTGGCGGTCGATCCTGACCTGGCCAAGCAGTTCAAGCATTGGCACGAATTGCTCGGCAGCGCCGGTTACTGGCTGATCGGCTTGCACGCGGCGGCAGGGTTGTTTCATCACTATTGGGTCCGCGACAACACCCTGACGCGCATGCTGCCCGGTCGATCCGGCAATACGGTCAATCAACGTCAGCGCTAATCTCGAACCCGGTGCTGGCCAGGCGCTCGCCGTTCACCAGAATGTGCACGGCGTGTTGACCGGCGTAATGCCGACGGGTGGTGAGTTCCTTGATCTGCTGGCTACGGGCGATGGACTCGGTCGCTTTGCCGGGAAGGGTTAGCGCCTTGAGCTTGAACACCTTCGCCGAGGTGCTGCCGTTGGCTTTGACGTAATCGATCGCGTAGTCGATCACCAGTCGCTGACAGTCCTGCACCTTGGATTTCACGGTGAAGGACAGGGTGATTTTTTCACCCAGACGAATCACCGCCGGTTCCACCTTCACATCGATGATCTCGACCTCAGGCTTGCCGCCCGCGCCAATGATCGCCAACGCGCGTTGATTGCCTTGTTTGATCAGGCTGCGCAGGGCGTGTTTGGCGATCCATGCCGTGTGTTTGTTGTCCAGTGACCAGCCTTCGATCAGGTCCAGCACCCATTCGGGGTGATCCTTGGTGATGTCGTTGAGGTGGTTGGCCACGGATTTGCGCACGTAGAGGCTGTTGTCGGTCTTGAGGTTGTCGAGGATCGCCGCCGCCAATGTCGGGTCAGCCTGAACTTGTTCCAGTCGAAACGACCATGGCAGGCGCGGGCGGCTGCCTTCGCTGGCCAGACGGCGGACGTGTTCGTTTTCGTCCTGGGACCACTCGTGCATGACCGCCAGGGAGCGTTCGATGTCACTGCGCAGGAAATAGCGGATCGCGAATTCCGAGGAACCGAAGGTGGTGAAATATTTCAGCGCCTCCATCGACTGCTCGAAGGCCTGTCCGCCATAGGTCGCAACGTAATGCGGTAATGAAATGCTGACGAAGCCGCTGTTCAGTCGCGGGGCGAGGGCGCGCAGCACTTCCAGCGTTTCTTCATAGTTCAACGGCAAGACCGCGTGCAGGCACTCGCTGACTCGGGCCATGCGCTGCATGATGGATAATTCGGCCAGTCCGTCGTTGGCCAGTTTAAGGAAGGCCTTGGCGTTGAACGCGGGGTAGACGGCGGTCATCTCGGTGGCGATGTGCTTGAGGCGGTCGGCGTTGAATATTTCTTTCAGGGCGGGAGCGGGTTGGTCAGCGGCCATTGTGGATTCCTTATGTCGATCGTGGGAACGATCAGTTATGCCTTGCCTGATTCTTCTTCCAGTTGATCCGACTCAAACAATCTCGCCAATTCCGCCCGGGCTTCCTGCGCCGTCTGCAAGACCTTCGCCGCATCGTCATAAATCATGTGCTGGGCCTCAAGCACCTGCTCGTCGTGATGCTTGAAACGCTTGATCCGCGCGTCGGCTTGGGCCTGGGTCAGTCCCAGGCCGACCAGCGTGCGCCGGCTCATTTCCAGACTCGAATAATAGGTTTCCCGGATGGCCTCGGCGCCAAGGTCCACCAAGCGATGCACATGCTGGCGGTTCCGTGCCCGGGCGATGATTTTGATGTGCGGGTAGAGTTTGTGCACCAGTTCGGCGGTCTTGATGTTGGTGTCCGGGTCGTCGGTGGCGATGACAAAGTATTCCGCCTGCTCGACCTTGGCCGCACTGAGGATCTCCGGGCGCATCGGGTCGCCGTAGAACACCGGCACACCGCCGAAGCTGCGCGACAGTTCGATGGTTTCCACCGAGGTGTCGAGGGCGACGAACTTGATGTTCTGCGCGCGCAGAATCCGCGCAACGATCTGCCCCATACGGCCCATGCCGGCGATCACCACGCGTGGCGTGTCGGTATCGATTTCGCGGAATTTCTCCGGCACCACCACCGGTTGAACCTTGGGGCTGACCAGTCGCGCGCAAATCAGCAACAGCAATGGCGTCACCGCCATCGACAAGGTGATGGTCAGCACCAGCAAGTCGTACAGGTTCGGCTCGAACAGCCCCTGATCGCGGCCAATCTTGAACACCACAAATGCAAATTCACCACCGGCCGCGAGCACGATGCCGAGGCGAATCGCACTGACCTTGCCCAAGCCACCGGCCAGCCGACCGACAACGAACAACAGCGGCAATTTGATTGCGATCAGCAGCAGGGTCAGGCCCAGCACCGTGATCGGGGCGCTCAGGAGCAGGCTCAGGTTAGCGCCCATGCCGACACTGATGAAAAACAGCCCCAGCAGCAATCCCTTGAACGGCTCGATTTGCGCTTCCAGTTCGTGGCGGTATTCGGAGTCCGCCAGCAGCAACCCGGCGAGAAACGCCCCCAGCGCCATGGACACGCCGACCAGGTCCATCAGCCATGCCGTGCCCATCACCACCAGCAATGCGGTGGCCGTGGAGACTTCCGGCAAACCGGTCTTGGCCACCACCCGGAACACCGGTCGCAACAGGTATCGCCCACCGATCACCATCACCGCGATGCTGCCCAGCACGCGCAAGCCGTGATTGAGGCCTTCACCCGCGCTGCTGGTGTGATCGCCGCCCGCCAGCAACGGCACCATGGCGATCAACGGGATAGCGGCGATGTCCTGGAACAGCAGAATCGCAAATGCCAAACGCCCGTGGGGGCTGGTCAGTTCCTTGCGCTCGGCCAGGCTTTGCAATCCGAATGCCGTAGACGACAGCGCCAGGCCCAAGCCCAGTACGATCGCGCTGTTCAACGGTTGGCCGAACACGAACAACGCCAGCACACCAATCACCGTGCCCGTCAGCAGCACTTGCGCCAGACCAACGCCGAATACCGATTTGCGCATCACCCACAAACGTCGCGGCGACAGTTCCAGGCCAATGATGAACAGCAGCAACACCACCCCGAGTTCGGAAATGTGGCTGACGCTTTGCGGATTGCCAATCAAGCCCAGCACCGACGGGCCGATGATCACGCCGGCAAACAGGTAACCCAGCACCGCCCCCAGTTGCAGGCGCTTGGCCAAGGGAACGGTGAGCACCGCAGCGAACAGAAACACGACAGCGGCTTGCAGCAGGTTGCCTTCATGGGGCATGGCAAAAACTCCATTCACTCGGTATGGCGGGGGGGACAAGGATAAAGGGTGATGCTTCATGCGTCAGCAATGACAGATAACGATGTTGCCTGGCCTACCGCCATCGCGAGCAGGCTCACTCCCACAATGGGTCTGCGGTGGACACAGTATCTCCGCCCCCTGCAAATAAATGTGGGAGTGCGCCTGCTTGTGGATATCACGCCAGTGGAGCGTTAGCCCGCAAGCAACATTTGGCCATTGAAGGCTGATTGAAATCGCCAGCGGTTGCGGTAAAGCTCGGCGGCGATTTCATTGACTGGATGTCAGGAGCTACCCGTTGGACAAGAAACCCCTCTACCGCAAGGTCAATACCCGCACTTGGGGTGTCTGGCGTAACGAAATTACCGGGCATTACCGGCATCAGCGCAATACCAAGAATGAAATCAACAACGATGCGTCACGGGGTTCGATGCATGGAACTCGCCGGCACGGGTTCGATTACACGCCGTTGTTCCGGTTTCTGCTGTCTCGCGTCGGTAGGCAATGGGATGAGGTTTTCAGCGAAACGGTGGCTCGCCTCGATCGGCCTGAACCGGTGTTCTGGATGGTTGCTTTGCATGAAAACCAAAGGAAAGCGCAGGTGTGTCTGGGAGAGTCGAGCTACTTCAGCGGCTTGTATGTCGATGGTCAAGGGTATCTGCGGATCGTCAATCCTGAGCTGAAAGCCGAGCACATGACGCCAAACTGTCATTGCTGCACCCACACGTTTAAAGGCATTCCTTTCGGCCGGCGCAAGGACTGAACGGGTCAATCGACCCGGCTATGACTCATCGATTGTTCACCCAACCGATACTGATTATTCCCACTGCGCTTCGCCTCATACATCGCCAGATCCGCAATATGAATCAACCGGTCCATGCTCGGCGCATGGTCCGGGAACACCGCGACCCCAAGGCTGGTGCCGATGTGTCGTTGATCATTGCCGATGGTCACCGGTGGCGACAGTTCGACGAAGATTTTCTGGCAGATGCTGCGGGCTTCGTCTTGCAGGCTGTTGCCTTGGGGCAGGCCTTGAAGGATGACCACAAATTCATCACCACCAATCCGGGCGACGGTATCCGTTGAACGCAGGATTTTCTTCAATCGCGTGGCGGTGGTGATCAATACCCGGTCGCCGGCGGCATGGCCGTAATGGTCGTTGATTGCCTTGAAACCATTGAGATCGACAAATACCAGCGCAACCCTCGTGGCGCTGATGCGCGCCTGTTCCAGCGCTTCGGACAGACGCTCCTCGAGCACCAGACGATTGGGCAGACCAGTCAGCGGATCGAAATGGGCCAGGTGTTGCAGGTAGCTGGCGGAGGCTTTTTCCTCGGTGATATCGCGTACCACACCCATCATCTTGATCGTTGCATCGTGGTCGTTCTTGACCACATTGCCTGTTTCCCGAAGCCAGCGGATCGTGCCGTCGGGCCACACCACCCGATATTCCTCGTCATGGTTGTCGCCGGTATCCAGGCAGCGCAATTCCCCGGCCCGGACCCTGGCCCGGTCGTCCGGGTGGACACATGAGCAAAACAGCGCGTAGGAGGGCGTTACTTCGTCGATCTTGAAGCCAAACATGCCGTAGATAGCTTCCGACCAGTAGAGCTTGTCGGTGTCGACGTCCCAGTCCCATGTGCCGATACGGGCGAAGTACTGGCTGCGCTTGAAGCGTTCGGCGTCACCGTCCTGACGGATGTTTTGTCCGTCAGTCAGGCTGGTGATTAGTACGCGATACTCGGCCAGCTGCTTTTGCAGCGAGCGCTCGCGACCGATCAACGCGACGATCAGGGCTAGCATCACTGAGCCGATGGCGACGCTGGTCCAGTCCACATTCATGCAGGTTTTGCCATCGTCGCGTATCAGCCGTATCGGGAGAGGTGCGCCTATGTTAGTTCACACGGCCCTCGATCAGCAGCCTCTATTACCGGAGGCGCCAAACTTATAGCAGCTCACCCTTGTCCCACAGATGCACCAATTCTCCAGGCGCTTTATCTTCAGGCACCTTCATCACCATCCGGTCGTCCTGTTCGCCGCTGCGGTAGCGCACTTCGATTTGATAGAAGCGCTGATCGCCGCGGCCGGCGGATGAACTCGTCATAGGCAGGCAACCTTCGAGCAACGAGCAGATGCGGCTACGTTGCTCTGCATCGCATTGGGCGAATTCGATCTCTCGGGGGCGGGTCAAGCTGTGGATCGCCGCTACGCCGCCCTGGCGGGAGACACAGACCACCGCGTTATCGTCCAGCGTTGGCAAGGTTTTCATTGTTCCTCCAGCGTCAGGTCGACGCCCACTTCAGACCAGCCGTGGTGCACCGCCTCGACTGCCGATGCACCCAATCCTTGCCCGGCATGCTCGACAGTCAATTGCGCGAAGGCACTGAATGTCGCTTCGCTACTCAGGCGCTTGTCGCACAGCGCGTCGTACCAGATGCGGCCGGTTTTTTCCCAGGCAAAACCGCCCAGCGCCATCGCGGCCAGATAAAACGCCCGATTGGGGATGCCCGAATTGATGTGCACACCGCCGTTGTCTTCCTGGGTGATGACGAACTTGCGCATGTGATCCGGTTGCGGATCCTTGCCGAGCAACGGGTCGTCATAAGCCGTGCCCGGATGGGCCATCGAGCGTAAACCGATAGCTTTGATGCCCGGTGCCAACAAGTCGGCGCCGATCAGCCAGTCAGCCTCTTCGACGGTCTGGCCCAGTACATGTTGTTTGATCAGCACCCCGAAAACGTCCGATATCGATTCATTCAAAGCCCCGGACTGGTTGGCATAAACGAGACCGGCTTCGCTTTCGATCACGCCGTGCGTCAACTCGTGCCCGACCACATCCAGAGAGCGGGTGAAACGCTCGAAGATTTCGCCATCGCCGTCACCGAACACCATTTGCGCGCCGTTCCAGAAGGCGTTCTCGTAATCCTGGCCGTAATGCACGCTGCCGACCAAGGCAAAACCCTTGTTGTCGATGGAGTCCCGACCCAGCACCTTCCAGAAGAAATCATAGCTGGCACCCATTGCGTCGTAGGCTTCGTCGACCGCCGGATCGCCGGTTGCCGCCTGACCTTCAAGTCGCACAGGCATACCCGGCAGCAGCATTTTGCCTTGCGCGTCATGAATACTGCGCTGTGCCAGGCCGGGGCGACCGGACAGCGGCAGGATCGCTTTGGCGGGTGGCCGCGATGGCGGGCCGGGATTGTGCCGCAGACGACGGACATGGCTCAGCGTGGCCTGGGCGCTGGAGCGCTGATGGTCGGAACCGTAGGCGATGATTCGGTTGAGGATGTAGGGCGGGATGAAACTGTACAGCGGTGATGAGTCGGTCATCAGAGCATCCTTTCCTGAAACGAAGACGTTATTCATGTGAGCCGGAGGACGGTCTTTCGGTTCCGTGGATTGCCTTGCGCGCCGGTTTCTGCGAAAACCTCCGTCCGCGCCCCAATCACCGGGCGACCGTGAACGAGTAGGAATCATGAACGACGAGTTGCAAATCATTGACCTTGAGCCGGGCGACGGCAAAGCCGCCGTCAAAGGCGCGCTGATTACCACCCAATACCGCGGCTGGCTGGAAGACGGGACAGAATTCGATTCCTCCTACAGCCGGGGTAAGCCTTTCCAGTGCGTGATTGGCACGGGGCGGGTGATCAAGGGGTGGGACCAGGGGATTATGGGCATGCAGGTCGGCGGCAAGCGCAAATTGCTGGTGCCGGCGCATCTGGCCTACGGTGAACGGACCATGGGCAAGATCACGCCGAACTCGAACCTGATTTTCGAGATTGAATTGCTGGAAGTGCTGACGCGGGATGATTGATTTGTTGGGTGTGGGCTGAAATGGCGAACCCCGCCATCTCAGTTAGAAGAAATGGTGGGGTTTTTATGTTTTCTGGTTTGATTCAGCGAGTCAGGTGAACATTTCAATATCGTCGAGCGTGTCAGCAACTGTGGCTTCAAGTGCAGGGAATTTTCCTTTTACGGAATCAAGGGCGGGCATCACGGCTTGCATTTCAAGCTCACCGAATCTGCGGGCTACATGGCCGAGTGCGGTGATTGCTGCCGCAGCCACCGA
>LNAP01000523.1_pt1 | contig 27208 bp, 25 predicted proteins | sample 602601 | NCBI WGS metagenome assembly LNAP01 (sample SAMN02440304, study PRJNA202911) | soil metagenome | biome: Subtropical and temperate rainforests or woodlands; isolation source: soil samples (1 kg each in a 20% v/v slurry with milli Q water) were... ... | reverse complement strand
GACAATTGCCCCACGCAAACCATCTAAACCGGCGCGCTTCAGAGCGCTCACAAAAACTCGTGCAATCGTACCATGTTCATTGCGCTCTACCCTGGGCTCGTACCCGGCTTCATCTATTTTGTTATAGACCAGAATGCGTGGGATCTCGTCAGCCCCGATATCAGCCAGCACTTTGTCGACTTCAGCCATCTGTTCGTCACGTTGCGGACTGGAGGCATCTACCACGTGCAAAAGCAAATCGGCCTGGACCGTTTCTTCCAGGGTCGCACGGAAAGCGGCAATGAGCGTAGGTGGCAAGTCGCGAATAAAACCGACCGTGTCCGAGATGACCACCTGGCCCGCCCCTTCTATCCAGACACGCCTTGTGGTGGTGTCCAGCGTAGCAAACAGCTGGTCGGCGGCAAAGGCGCCGGCCCGGGTAAGCGAATTGAACAACGTGGATTTTCCAGCGTTGGTGTAGCCCACCAGCGATACCGAAAGTATGCTTCCACGCGAACGTGAACGACGTTGGGTGGTGCGCTGGCGCTGGACACGTTCCAGACGCTCCTTCAAGAGGCGGACTTTGTCGCCGATGATGCGGCGATCCATTTCAAGCTGCGCCTCGCCCGGTCCCCGCATTCCGATGCCGCCGCGCTGACGCTCCAGGTGAGACCACATGCGGGTCAGACGCGTGGATAAATGTTGCAACTGGGCGAGTTCGACCTGGAGTTTACCTTCATGACTTTTGGCACGCAGCGCGAATATGTCAAGAATCAAGGCAACCCGATCCACGACACGACGATTGAAACCACGTTCCAGGTTGCGTTGCTGGCCAGGAGTCAGAGGTTGGTCGAACAAGACGATTTCCGCACCCGTTTCATCGGCAATCAAGACCGCTTCGTCGAGTTTTCCGGTACCAATGAACAGCGCTGCATCAGGCCGGGAACGACGCGCCACAACAGTGGCAACGACCTCCGCTCCTGCGCCTTTGGCCAGCATCAGGAACTCATCGGCATGCGCCTGATAATCCGGCTTGCCGAGGTCTACATTGAGGATAAGGACCTTCATGAGAAGGCCATTAACGAAGTACCCGCCGGCACTGAGCGCACGGCGGGCATTTGATTGGCTGGGTAAAGCGGGGACTTACTCAGAGGGTTCATCCACTTGGAAAACAACCGGTCTTGCGGGGACTACGGTAGAGATGGCGTGTTTGTAAACCATTTGTGTAACGGTATTGCGTAACAGAACGACATATTGATCAAACGATTCAACCTGCCCTTGCAGCTTGATTCCATTAACCAGGTAAATCGATACGGGCACGTGATCCTTGCGTAATGCATTCAAAAACGGATCTTGTAGTGTTTGCCCTTTGTTGCTCATTGGCTAGGCTCCAATTGTGTTGTTATTTAAAGTAATTTTGGTGAAGGGATCTACTGTACAGGGTTTTCCCTGAATACGCACTGGTAACAGGCCAAATCCGACAGATCGATCTAATTCTAATGGGTTTTCAACAATATTTCGGACAAGGTATTGCATAGACGGTCGGAGTCGGCCTGAGTTCCTATCGTGATACGCAAAAACTGGTCGATTCGCGCGATGCTGAAATGCCGCACAAGTATGCCGTGTGCCCGTAGCATGCGGCTTAGCGCCGCTGCGTCATGTTCGGAATGGCGTGCAAAAACGAAGTTTGCCTTAGAAGGTAAAACTTGGAATCCAAGCGTTTTCAATTGTTGCGTAAGTGCTTCCCGCAACCGGATCACGGCATTTCGGGTCTCGTCGAAATACGCTGTATCTTGCAAGGCGGCAACCGCCCCGACCTGTGCCAGGCTGTCCAGGGGATAAGAGTTGAAGCTGTCCTTGATGCGCATGAGTCCATCGACGATTTCTTTCGATGCAACGGCATAGCCGACGCGCAGCCCGGCAAGTGAACGCGACTTGGACAGCGTATGCACCACGACAAGATTCGGGCATTCCGACAGCAATGCGATTGCCGAGCTTGCTCCAAAATCGACATAGGCCTCATCGACCACCACCGGGACGTCTGGATTGGCGAGCGCAATAACCCGGATATCGGCCAGAGACAACGCAATACCGGTGGGTGCATTCGGGTTGGAAAAGATGATGCCGGCCGGCTTGGCAGGCTGCACACCAGCGTAGTCCGATACACGTATCGAATAGTCGTCGGCAAGCGGTATGGTTTGGCAGGCAATGCCGTATAGCTTGCAATACGTACGATAGAAGCTATAGGTAATATCCGGCATGACCAATGGTCGGTCGCCATGCCGGAACAAGCCATTGAAAATGTGCGCCAGCACTTCGTCCGATCCGTTGCCGGGAAAGACCTGTGCCGTGTCGACACCATGCAGGGTGGAGACCGCCTGGCGCAATGCCATGGCGTCATTGTCCGGATACAGGCGCAGGTTATCGTTGGTGGCCGCCTTGATGGCGGCCAGTACACGCGGCGAAGGACCAAAGGGATGTTCGTTGGTATTCAACTTCAGCAGATTGTCCAACCTGGGCTGTTCGCCCGGAGTATACGGAGACAGATCCGCGACATGATCGCTCCAGTAACGACTCACGAGGCCCCCTGTGCGTATGGATTATGCGACGACTTGAATTCAATGCGCAATGGCGTGCCCTCGAGCTTGAATGTGGTGCGGAAGCGGGTTTCGAGATAACGACGGTACGACTCTGAAATGTTGTCCAATGCGTTGCCGTGTATGACGATAAGCGGCGGATTCTGGCCGCCCTGGTGCGCGTAGCGCATCTTGGGCCTGAAAATTCCCTTGCGCGGCGGCGGTTGCTGCTCCACCGCGGCCTGCAGCACCCGGGTGAGCTTGGGTGTGGACAGCTTGGCAAACGCCGCGGCATGGGCGGTATTTACGGACTTGATCAATGCATTGATGCCGGCGCCATTAAGGGCCGAGATGGTGTGCATTTTGGCAAATGACAGGAAGCGCAACTTGCGTTCGAATTCGCGCAATATGGTTTCGCGCTGATGAGCGTCGAGTCCATCCCACTTATTGATGCCCACCACCAGCGCCCTGCCCGTTTCAAGTACAAAGCCCGCAATGTGGGCATCCTGGTCCGAGATTTCGGTTTGTGCATCCAGCATGAGCAACACCACGTTGCACGCTTCGATAGCCTGGAGGGTTTTGATCACCGAGAATTTTTCTACCGCTTCGAACACCTTTCCGCGCCGGCGCAGGCCCGCCGTGTCGATTAGCGTGTAAGCAACCCCGCCGCGTTCGAAGTCGATCTCGATGGCGTCCCGCGTCGTGCCCGGCATATTGAAGGCGATCACGCGTTCTTCACCCAGCAAAGTATTGATGAGCGTGGATTTCCCTACGTTGGGCCTTCCGACTATGGCAAGCTTGATGCGATGGTTGATCGGCGCCTCGGCGTCTTCATCGGGCTCTTTGGCCTCTTCGGCATCAAGATCGATATCGCCATCGTCTTCGAAGGCTGCATTGGCCTCGTCGAGATCGAAAACCGGCGCTTCGGATTCGCTGGTCTCTTCCTTGTCGAGGAACGACAGGGCAAGATCGATGAGGTCGACCACGCCGTCGCCGTGCGACGCGGAAATTGGATGCGGCTCGCCAAGGCCAAGCTCGTGAAACTCGGAGGCCGCCGACCCGTAACGCATCCCTTCGGCCTTGTTGACAGCCAGAAAAACGCGCTGCCCGGTTTTACGCAGCAAACGCGCAATCTCGTGATCGTGCGCGTTTACGCCTGCTCTCGCGTCGACCAGGAAGATGACAACATCGGATTCAGCGATTGCCTGCTGCGTCTGGCGTGCCATTTCAAGCAGGATGCCGTCTTTGGCAACCGGCTCGAAGCCACCCGTATCCACCGCGATGAACGGATGGTTGCCAACGCGTCCTTCACCATAGTGACGATCACGGGTCAAGCCCGCGAAGTCAGCAACCAGAGCCGCGCGGGAGCGTGTGATCCGGTTGAACAACGTGGACTTGCCCACATTGGCACGCCCCACTATGGCCACTACCGGTTTGAACTTGACACTATTCAATTGACACCAACCAGAACCAAATTGCCATTACCTGTTTGCACCAGCACACCCCGATTGGTGGCCAGCAATGGCGACGTAATGGCGTCGCCACCGACCTGCACGCGACCCAGCAATTTGCCGTCGGTACGCGATAGAAAATGCACATAGCCTTCAAGGTCGCCGAATGCGACCGCCTGCGGAACGACAGCGGGCGCGGAAAGGCGACGATTGCTAAGTGCGTCCTGTTTCCAGACCTCGTGTCCGTCGGCCAGGGAGAAGGCATACACAACGCTGCGCTGATTGGCTGCATAGGCCTGTTGCGCGTCGGTAGCCATCCCGGTGTTGCTGGAAAAGTTCTGTTCCCATATGGGGCGGCCGCCCTGCGACACATCGAAGCACACCATCCTGCCCTGATAGCTTACGCCACAAAGCAAGGGGCCTTGTATTTGAGGACTGCCTACCACGTCGCTGATGCGCTCAAGATCTGTTGCGCCCTGCGAGATCGATATCGTACCTTCCCATTGCACGGCACCGTTGGCGGGATTGATTGCCATCAGCCTGCCGTTGGGCATGCCTGAAATCAGAAGGCCGTCAACGATGATCATCTGCATAGTGGTCTTGAGCGCGAGAGCCGGCCCCGGACGCTGGATATTCCAGCGCAACTCGCCCGTTGCCGCATCGAATGCCTGGATACGATAGTCGCTGCTGCGAACGACCACGACGCCAGCACCAACCGTCGGAGGGATATTGACCGCGCTGGACGCTTTCGTTTTCCATTTTTCGACGCCGGTATCGTCAAAGGCCACTATGGTTCCATCGGCGGTGGCAACGGCTGTGGTTTGTCCGTCTGAACCGACACCAGCGGTGAGCTCGTGCTTGGCGTCTCCGCGCCACTGGATGCGGCCGGATGCGATATCGACTTTGCTGACCGAGCCGTTGGGCGTAGCGGCATAGACCGAGTCACCGACCATGACAGGCGCGAAACCGTATCCGCCATCGCTGCCGACAGAGACGGACCACACTATAGTGGCGGAAATGCCGGCCGTGTATTCGGTCAGGGGCGAGGGATCGTAGCGTGGATTGCGGTTCGAAAACAACGAACAACCTGCGAGCGCCGAGACGCTGAGCGCCAGCACGGTGTTACGCAAGGCACGGCGAGTAAAGGCTAAGGACATGGGTCAGGCTCCACCTAAAGCATCAATTTTCAAACGCACGATTTGTGCCACGGGATCGGACCCGAGCTCTTTCAATGCGTTCTCCCAAGCCGTTTTCGCTTCGGCTATCTTGCCCTGAGCCAGAAGGATATCGCCGCGGCGATCGGCATACAAGCCTTCGAACCCAGCAGGCGCATCGGTAAGCTGGGCCAGGGCCGGTTCATACTGTTTCTGATCCAGAAGCACACCGGCCAGTCTTAACCGTGCCAGCGATACGAGCGCGACGTCGGCGCTGTTTTGTATCAACCATTCGAGTTGTTCGCGAGCGCCATCGAGATCGTTACGTTCTTGTAGCGCCTGTGCCGCAACCAGCACGCCTCGGGTCGTATAGCCTGATCCGGAAAAGTCGCCGCGCAAGGTGGTGCTCGCGGCCTTGATGCGCGCGACCGCGTCATCGCCTTCTTGCGCCGCTGCGTTCTCGAGAGCCTCGAAGTAGCCCATGGCCTGCCCGGCCCTATGGCCGTCGTACCACTGCCATCCGCGCCAGCCCGCGATACCCGCGACGATCACAAAAACGATAACGGCGCATATCGTGCCGTACCGCTCCCACCATGCGCGCAGCGCGTCAAGCTTTTCCTGCTCTTCCAAATCGTATGCCATGCTTTAGACCTTTAATTTCAATTCAGTAACGAGCCGACCGAGTGCGATCGTCTCCTGCTGCGGCTGATCTTGTCCATCTTCTTTTACCCGCAACCATTTGACGCTTGCCGTCTTCGCAGCTAGTTCATCGGCGCCAAGAATAACCGCAACCGTGGCGCCACTGGCATCGGCCCGCTTGAACTGGGCCTTGAAGCCGGCTGGCCCTGCATGGACAATGACGCGCAGGCCCGCATCGCGCAAGGACTCGGCCACCTTGGCGGCAAGACGCTGAGCATCCGGACTTTGGTGAATCATATAGACCTGACATTCCGGCAAAGTCACCTGCTCGGCGGACTGCGCGCAAAGATCGAGCAGACGTTCAACGCCTATGGCAAACCCGACAGCCGGGGCCGCCTTGCCGCCCAATAGCGCTATCAGTCCATCATAGCGTCCGCCGCCGCATACTGTGCCTTGGGCGCCCAATCGGTCGGTGACCCATTCGAAAACAGTCAGGTTGTAATAATCGAGCCCACGCACCAAACGTGTGTTGAGCGTGTAATCGATGCCCGCGTCGCGCAATCGTTCGCAAACGCCTTCAAAATGGGCCAGCGAGTCGCTGCCCAGGAAATCAAAGAGCCGCGGCGCGTTGTTCGCCATTTCCTGCATGGCGGGGTTCTTGGTATCGAGCACGCGTAAAGGATTGGTGTACATGCGTCGTTGCGCTTCGGCGTCGAGCACGTCTTTATGCTGTTCAAGATAAGCGATCAGTGCGTCGCGATGTGCGGCGCGCTCGTCGGCCTGCCCCAATGAGTTCATCTCGAGCCGGATATCGGTCAAGCCCAGCGTTTTCCATAAACGCGACAACATCACGATAAGTTCGGCATCGACATCGGGTCCTGCAAAACCCAGGGCCTCGACATCGATCTGATGAAATTGCCGATAGCGTCCGCGCTGCGGCTTTTCGTGACGGAACACCGGACCCATGGCGTAGACCCGCTGCGGCCGATCATACAGAATATTGTGCTCGATTGCCGCCCGCACCATTCCGGCGGTGAACTCGGGTCGCATGGTCAGCTGCTCGTCGTTCAGGGCGTCGGTGAACGTATACATTTCTTTCTCGACGATGTCGGTGACCTCGCCGATGCCGCGCGTAAACAGTCGCGTGTGTTCCAGCACCGGTGTGCGCATATTGCGGTAGCCATAGCTGGACAGCCACTCGCGAACCACTGCTTCCAGCGCCTCCCACTGCCCACTGGTATCGGGCAATACATCTTTCATGCCGGTCAGGGCACGGACCTTTTGAAACGACTGCGTCATAGAATTCTTGTTTTCCGCGGGTCAGACCCGCCCTTTGTAATTGTCCGGATGGCCGGCGCCATATCGACGTTCGACGTACTGTTCGACAATGGATTGAAATTCCTGGGCAATGCTGTCGCCCTTTAATGTTACTGTGCGCTGACCGTCCACGAAGACTGGCGCAGATGGAACTTCGCCTGTGCCCGGCAGGCTGATGCCGATGTCCGCATGCCGGCTTTCGCCAGGCCCGTTCACGACGCAGCCCATCACCGCAACGTTCATGGTTTCAACGCCGGGGTAGCGGCTTTTCCAGACCGGCATCTGTTCGCGCAAATAGGTCTGTATGCTGTCGGCAAGTTCCTGGAATACCGTGCTGCTGGTACGGCCGCAACCCGGGCATGCTACCACCATGGGCGTAAAGGCACGCAGCCCCATTGTTTGCAGGATCTCCTGCGCGACGATGACTTCGCGCCGCCGATCGCCGCCAGGCTCCGGTGTCAGCGAAATACGAATGGTATCGCCTATGCCCTGCTGCAGGAGCACCGACAATGCCGCCGTGGACGCCACAATGCCTTTGCTTCCCATTCCGGCCTCGGTCAGTCCGAGGTGCAAAGGATAATCGCAGCGCCCTGAAAGGTCGCGGTATACGGTGATCAGATCTTGCACGTGGCTGACCTTGCACGAAAGCACGATGGCATTCGGTGACAGGCCAAGTTCTTCGGCGCGCTGGGCATTGCTGATGGCCGACACGACCAAGGCATCACGCATGACCGCCTGTGCATCCCTGGGCTGAAGTTGTGCGCTATTTTCGTCCATCATGCGGGCAAGCAATTCGTGGTCGAGGCTGCCCCAGTTCACCCCTATGCGAACCGGTTTATCGTGGCGGCAAGCGATTTCTATCATCTGGGCGAAATTGTCATCGCGCTTTTTTCCGCCGCCCATATTGCCCGGATTGATACGGTACTTTGACAGGGCCTGGGCGCATTCTGGAAACTGGGTCAGCAGCTTGTGACCGTTGTAATGGAAATCACCCACCAGAGGAACCGAAACGTTCATGCGGTCGAGCTGTTCGCGGATCGCGGGGACCTCGCGCGCCGCTTCCGGCGTGTTCACCGTAATGCGTACGATTTCGGATCCCGCCATGGCCAATTCCTTGACCTGGATGGCCGTTGCAACGGCATCGGTGGTATCCGTATTGGTCATGGACTGCACTACTACGGGCGCCCCTCCTCCGATCCGCACCGAATGACCGCCCCAGGTCACCACGGCCGCGCGCGTGGGTCGCCGTGGCGAGGCGCCAACAGGTGAAGAAGGGATGCCGGGAGCGTTGCCTGGAAGATCGTTCATTTTTTCAGGGATTTGAGCCAGTCGAAAATAAGCCAGGAATCGGGGATCCAGCCACGCTCGATCGCGTAGAAACCAGCGACGAAAAGCAGGACCAGGATAATAAGCAGCCAGCCCCAGGGCCTGTGCACGGGCTCGCCGTGGATGGGTAGGTCGGCAGGCCCCAGCGAACCGGCGTGGGTTACGGGCACGGTTTTCGCCGCCGTTGTGCCGACCTGGTTGTCGAGCATGGATAGCAATGCCTCGACGTCGGCCTCGAGGTAGCGCGCGTAATTCTTCACGAAGCCTCGTAGAGAAACGCCCGATGGAAGACGGTCCCATTGCTCGGTTTCCAGCGCATCGAGTTGACGGCTGGTGAACTTCAGCCTGGCCGACACTTCACCCGGCGATAAGCCACGGGCTTCGCGCAGACTGCGTAGCGTGGGTCCTACTCCCATGGGTACGGGAGGAGCCACGACTTCAAGCCGGGCCTCTTTCAGCAATGGTTGATTCATCCACGCTCCTGTTTGATTGCAATGACTGCCCGGTCGGGCAAGCGCTCGTTGATGCGAGTGCGGTCTTTAACGTCGCCTGCGAGTTGTCCGCAGGCTGCGGCGATATCGTCGCCACGGGTCTTGCGCACGGTGGTGACCAGGCCCGCGTCCATCAGACGCTGAGCAAACAGACGTATGCGTGCGGCGGGTGAGCGCTTGAGCCCGGACTGCGGAAATGGGTTGAAAGGAATCAAGTTGAATTTACAACGCACCTGCTTCGCGATGTCGATGAGTTCCCGGGCATGTTGATCGGTGTCGTTGACACCGTCGAGCATGATGTACTCGAAAGTGATGAAGTCACGCGGCGCATGTTCGAGATAGCGGTTGCATGCCGCCAGGAGTTCGGCCAGAGGATGCTTGCGATTAAGGGGTACAAGCTTGTCGCGCAGTGCATCGTTGGGTGCATGCAGCGAAACAGCCAGTGCAACCGGGCAGTCGCGGCCCAGCCTGTCCATCATCGGCACCACCCCGGACGTCGACACGGTGACGCGCCGACGCGATAGCCCATAGGCGTTGTCATCGATCATGAGGCGCAAGGCGCCGAGCACCTGATCGTAATTGAGCAGGGGCTCGCCCATGCCCATCATGACCACGTTGCTGATCACGCGCGCCGGCTCGGGCACGGCCTCGACCTGGTCGCCCACGCGTGCACTGGACAGGTCCGCTTGAACGGCCCGTTTCGCGTACCATAGCTGGCCGATGATCTCGGCGGTGGTCAGGTTGCGATTGAAGCCCTGATAGCCGGTCGAACAGAAAGGACATGCAACGGTGCAACCTGCCTGGCTGGATATGCACAGGGTGCCGCGATCGTCTTCAGGAATGAAGACGGTCTCGATGGCATTATTCTTGCCAACGTCGAACAGCCATTTGCGCGTGCCATCGGCAGAGCGGTGCTCGCTTGATACGTCGGGCGCATGAATCGAACAGTGCGCGGTGAGCTGCTGGCGGAATTCACGCGCCAGATCGGTCATATCGTCGAACGAATCGGCGCCGCGCTGATGTAACCAGCGCTGCAATTGCTTGGCTCGAAACGGCTTTCCGCCCCACCGGCCAACCAGATCGGTCAGGGCCGCGGTATCGAGGCCCAGAAGATTGATGGGTTCAGTAGATGACATAACCTTGGCGCAGTGAATAAGATGTAATCCTGAGGGATTAACGGCTGTGGATGTTGCTTTCGGCAAAGAAGAAAGCGATTTCGGCGGCGGCGGTTTCAGCGGCGTCGGAGCCGTGCACCGCATTGGCGTCGATGCTGTCGGCGAAATCGGCGCGGATTGTGCCGGCTTCAGCCTTCTTGGGATCTGTCGCGCCCATCAGGTCGCGGTTCGTCTGGATGGCGTTTTCACCTTCCAATACCTGTACGAATACAGGGCCAGAAATCATGAAATCGACCAGGTCTTTGTAGAATGGACGCTCTTTGTGCACGGCGTAGAAGCGTTCTGCATCTTCGCGCGACAGCTGTTGCAAGCGGGCTGCAATGACTTTCAGGTTGGCCTGTTCGAAACGGGCCACGATTTGACCGATGACGTTCTTGGCGACTGCATCAGGTTTGATAATGGAAAGGGTACGTTCAATAGCCATATAAAATCCAAAGAATAGGTGGGAATTTTGACGTTGTCATTACGCACGACGCCTTCCGGACAGACTCGGCTCAGAAGAAGGACAACGAAAACCCGGGTTGCATAATGGTTTTCTTAATAAAAACAATAACTTTGACAATGTTTTTGTTAACCGGGCATTTTAACATGCCTAAGCACAGGCGCCATATCATAAAATAGCGTTACCTGGCCGGTCGTACCAACATCCGGTTTTGCCGCCGCACCCGCGCCCGGACCCCGGTCCGCACGCCTTTCCGGTTTCATATATAGTCAGACTTTCGCCGCTCTGCGGCTGTCTGCATTTACTTTTTACACCATGACCAACGAACTTGCACCGACCGACCCCGCACAACTCTCCAAGAGCTTCGAACCGCAAGAACTAGAAAAGCGCTGGTACGCAGAATGGGAACGTCAGGGCTACTTCACCGGCGGCCAGCATGTGCATCCTACCGGTCACCGTAGCAGCCAGCCTTTTGTCATCCAGTTTCCTCCACCGAATGTGACGGGCACGCTGCACATGGGACATGCCTTCAACCAGACGATCATGGACGGCCTGGTGCGTTATCACCGCATGCGGGGCGACGATACGGTGTTCATCCCCGGCACCGACCATGCGGGTATTGCCACCCAAATCGTCGTCGAGCGCCAGCTCGATGCCCAGAATATCTCGCGACACGACCTGGGCCGCGAGGCTTTCGTCGAAAAGGTCTGGGAATGGAAGCAGAAATCGGGCAATGCCATTACCGAGCAGTTCAGGCGCCTGGGTTCGTCCTGCGACTGGAAGCGCGAGTACTTCACCATGGACGACAACCTTTCCCGAGGCGTGGTGGAAACCTTCGTGCGTCTGCATGAACAAGGATTGATCTATCGCGGCAAGCGACTCGTCAATTGGGATCCCGTGCTTGGAACGGCGGTGTCCGACCTTGAAGTCGTCAGCGTCGAAGAAGATGGCTTCATGTGGGAAATCCGCTATCCGCTCACAACACCGGTCGGCGATATTGAATACCTGGTCGTGGCGACCACACGGCCTGAGACCATGCTGGGCGACGTCGCCGTCATGGTACATCCCGAAGACACACGCTATGCTCACCTTATTGGCGCGACAGTGACGCTGCCGCTGGTAGGCCGCCAGATACCGGTCATCGCCGACGACTACGTAGATCGCGAATTCGGTACCGGCGTGGTCAAAGTCACGCCGGCGCACGACTTCAATGACTACGCCGTCGGCCAGCGCCACGGACTGGACATGATCAGTGTACTGACGCTGGATGCAAAAATAGCGGACACTGCCCCGACCGCCTACCAGGGCATGGACCGCTTCGAAGCGCGCAAGAAAATCGTCCAGGATCTTACCGAGCAAAACCTGCTCCAACTGGCAAGACCGCACAAGTTGATGGTGCCGCGCGGCGATCGCACGAATACTGTCATCGAGCCCATGCTTACCGATCAGTGGTTCGTGGCAATGAGCAAGCCGGCACCGGACGGCACATTGAACCCCGGAAAAAGTATTACCGATGTCGCCTTGGAAGTTGTGTCCGATGGACGCATCAAGTTTTATCCCGAAAACTGGACCACGACGTACAACCAGTGGCTGGAAAATATTCAAGACTGGTGCATATCACGTCAGTTGTGGTGGGGCCATCAGATTCCGGCCTGGTACGCGGAAGACGGTCGCATTTTCGTGGCGCGCACCGAAGCCGAAGCAAGTCAAAAAGCAAGTGCGGCCGGTGTCAGCGGGCCACTGACGCGCGATGCCGATGTGCTCGACACCTGGTTCTCATCGGCGCTGGTGCCCTTTACGGATCTGGGATGGCCCGAGCAAACTCCCGACCTTGCGCGCTACCTGCCGTCCAGTGTCCTGGTGACCGGCTTCGACATCATATTCTTCTGGGTTGCCCGCATGGTGATGATGAGCATGCACATGACTGGCAAAGTCCCCTTCCAGACCGTTTACGTGCACGGCCTCGTGTGCGACATGGAAGGCAAGAAAATGAGCAAGTCCAAAGGCAATACGATCGATCCTGTCGACCTTATCGACGGCATCGGGCTGGACGACCTGCTTGAAAAGCGCAGCACCGGGCTAATGAATCCCAAGCAGGCTGCCAGCATCAGGAAAAAGACCGCCAAGGACTACCCCACCGGGTTCCCTGCATACGGTACGGACGCACTGCGCTTTACCATGGCGGCCTATGCCACCCTGGGGCGCAACATCAATTTCGACCTGAAGCGCTGCGAGGGCTATCGCAACTTCTGCAACAAGCTGTGGAATGCGACGCGCTTCGTGCTGATGAACACCGAAGGCCATAACCTGTTGGCACAGGCCGACGCCGCCCAGGCACCAGGCGAACTTTCCTTCGTCGATCGCTGGATAATCAGCCAGTTGCAGCGCCTCGAAACAGAAATTGAACGCGGTTTCACGGATTATCGTTTCGACAATATTGCCAATGCGCTCTATCGCTTCGTCTGGGATGAGTACTGCGACTGGTATGTCGAACTGGCCAAGGTACAAATCCAGCATGGGACTCCGGAGCAACAGTTGGGTACCCGCCGCACACTTATCCGGGTATTGGAAACCGTGTTGCGGCTGGCTCATCCCATTATTCCGTACATCACGGAAGAGCTTTGGCAGAAAGTCTCCGTGGTTGCCGGCAAGCGCGACCCACACGACAACACCAGCATTTGCGTGCAGCCCTACCCGTCTGCCAATGACGCGATGCTGGACGATCAGGCCGAGGCACAGGTGGCGTTGCTTAAAGCCCAGGTTGAAGCAGTACGGGCCTTGCGCGGAGAAATGAACTTGTCGCCCGCACAACGCGTCCCGCTGATCGCGCAAGGCGAACGCGACATGCTACAGGCTAACGGCCAGTATCTGGCCGCGTTGGCCAAACTCGAGACCGTGGATATCGTCGATCAATTGCCCGACGTGGGCGCACCAGTCCAGGTTGTAGGCACGACCCAACTGATGCTGCACGTCGAAATCGACATCGACGCGGAACGGCTGCGCCTGGGCAAAGAGATCGACCGCCTTCAGAATGAAATAACAAAGGCACGCGGCAAACTGTCGAACGCCAGTTTTGTGGAACGTGCCCCAGCCGCCGTGGTGGAACAGGAAAAGCTGCGCATGGCCCAATTCGGTGAAACATTGCAAAAGGTGCAGGAACAGCTGACCAAGCTGGCCTGATGAACACCGGGCGTGGCTACGCCGACGTAGCGACGCCCGACATGTTCAATGCCGGGGCATTACATCTATTACTGGCGTCGCTACCGGCGACCTTGCGAGCCAGGCTTGTCGACACCCGATGTAGCGACCCGCGATGTGCCGACGCTGCAGGCACCTGATTCATGAAGAAATTTTTCGTCGACCCTGGACAACAGGCCAGCCTCGCGGGCGGCGGCGATCAGATCGGGACGACGCGCGGCTGTGATGGCCAGGGACTGCTGGCGACGCCACACGGCAATATTTGCATGGTGCCCGGACAACAATTCAGCGGGGACGGATTCGCCACCGTAAACTTCGGGTCTGGTGTAATGTGGACTGTCCAGCAGCCCGGTCAACGCGGTGTTGAAAGAGTCTTGAAGGGCGGAGTGCGCATCGTTCAACGCGCCGGGAAGCAAACGAACGGCGCTGTCAATAATCGCAAGCGCGGCGATTTCTCCCCCAGACAGCACAAAATCACCCATGGAGACTTCGTGGGTGACGTTGCGGTCGATGAAACGCTGGTCTATGCCTTCATAGCGTCCACAAATCAGGATGGCGCCCGGACCATTGGCCAATTCCTGAGCCATGGCTTGGTCAAAGCGCTTGCCTGTGGGACTCATCAGTATTACCGGGCTGTCGTCCGGTAATGATGAATCCGACCTCGTTCCGTGCAGCTCTTCCCTGCTTTTCCGCGCGGCGCTGACAGCCTGCTCCAGCGGTTCGGCCATCATGACCATACCAGGACCGCCGCCATAAGGCCGGTCGTCGACTGTGCGGTGAACATCGTGGGTGAAATCGCGCGGATTCCATAAGGCCAACGACCACAGTTGCTGTTTGTGGGCACGCCCGGTCACACCGAGATCGCGCACCACCGAGAACATATCGGGAAATAGAGATATAACATCGAATCGCATTGCGCCCGCCTTGCTGCTGTAATAACAGTCTTACCGCAGCGAAATAGTCAGAATTCGACCGGCCAATTGCTATCGAGGCGTTTTTTGGCGAGATCCACGGTATGGACATGGGCATTGACAAAAGGCACCAGCACTTCAATGGCACGGCCTTTCGCAGAGCCTTTGTCATTTTGCATCAGAACCAGGTCTCCGTTGGCATCCAACCTAGCACGTGCCACACGCAATAACGCATGAGCGCCGTTGTCGACTACGTCGATCACCTGGCCGATAAGCGCGGGTTGGCCATCGAGTTCGCCGAACAACTGGCAGCCGATCAGGTCGACCCAGTAGTACTCATCGTCGTCGGCAGACGGAAAATCGCCTCGGGGTACCCAGACCGTATGCCCTTTCATGGCTTCGGCGTGGTCCCGGTCCGCGACAGTACTGAGTTCGGCGACGATCGTGGACCCCTGGGGGCGGCACGCAAGCACGTCTGCGGAAAAAAAAGACGGCAAAGCGCCCGTGCTTCCAACCGGAACGGGCGCTTTCAACCACCAGGTTTTTGCCGCAAGCAAAACCTGCGCATTCGTGGAATGCGGCTGGATCTTGACCCAGCCCCGCACTCCGTAGGCTGATACCACACGCCCAAGCTCTACCAAATCCGCAGGAGCTTTGACGTGTGTGGAATCAGCCTTGGCCACTATGAATGCTGTGTAGCGCTGCTATCAGGCAGCGGCTTTGGCCGAGAAATCTTTAACCAGACGTGCCACTGCAGGCGACAACTGTGCACCCTTGTCGGTCCAGTACTGAACGCGATCCAGGGCAAGACGCAGGTTTTCCTGGCCTTCGTTGGCTACAGGGTTGTAGAAGCCCACACGCTCAATGAAGCGGCCATCGCGGCGATTACGCGAGTCGGCTGCTACAACGTTGTAAAACGGACGCTTCTTCGAGCCGCCACGGGCTAGACGAATCACAACCATTGGTAATCCTTAAAATATACTGTGAAAAACAAAAGATTCTAGCACTTTTCGGGCCGCTTCCGCAAACTCAATCGGTATAGCGACTTTGTCGACAACTAAAAAACGACAGGAAGAACAACCATTTAGCGACGCCGCAAAAAGTGGACGGCCGACCCCTCCGTTTCGAACTGGCCTTCAAGCACGTTGCCGGTTTGCTTGGCAAAGGCCTGGAAGTCCCGCAAGGCATGCGTATCGGTGGTTATCACCTTCAGCAGTTGTCCGCTATGCAATTGAGCCAATGCTTTCTTGGCACGCAGGATCGGCAGCGGACATTTCAGGCCCGAGGCATCCACTTCAAGATCGGCAGCCAGTCCGCCCAGGGTATCGCTCATTGCGTCAAGCCAGTCCAAGACGTTCGCGTACCCATGCATCGGCACCGGCGATCGCATCATTGAGCGCTGCGATATCGGTACCGCCGCCCATGGCCATGTCGGGACGTCCACCGCCCTTGCCACCCACTTGCGCCGCGACCAGGCTAACGAGGTCGCCCGCCTTCACCTTCCCGGTAAGATCGGCGGTCACCCCAGCAACAAGGCTGATCTTGCCATCGGCCACGGTGGCCAACAGTACCACCGCCGACTTCAGGCGATCTTTAAGCTGGTCGACCATACCTCGCAAGGCTTTGGCTTCGACACCCGACAGGCCGGCGACCAGGAGCTTGGACACGCCGTTGAGATCGACTGCCTGGCTTGCCAAATCGTTGCCGGCGGCGGAGGCTTGCTTGCTGCGAAGCTGGTCGAGATCGCGTTCGAGAGCCTTGATCTGGCTTTGAAGAAGAATGATACGGTCTACGAGTTCGGTGGGCTGAGTCTTCAACATGCCTGCTGCACGCACCAGGGTATCGTTGGTCTGCTGCACCCACTTGAGCGCATTGTCGCCAGTGATGGCCTCCACACGGCGTACGCCCGCGGCGACACCGCCTTCGGACACTATCTTGAACAGGCCGATATCCCCCGTACGCGCTACGTGTGTTCCTCCACACAGTTCGCGTGAGGATCCGATATCTAGAACGCGAACGACATCGCCATACTTTTCGCCGAATAGGGCCATGGCCCCACCCTGCACCGCCTCGTCATAAGGCAGCAACTGTGCATTGGTGGCATGGTTATCCAGTATTTCCGCATTGACCAACTGTTCGACTTCGATGATTTGAGCAGGCGTCAGCGGTGCGTCGTGCGCAAAGTCGAACCGCGTCTTGTCAGCGTCGACCAGGGAACCGCGTTGTTGCACATGTGCGCCAAGGACCTGCCGCAAAGCCTTGTGCATAAGGTGAGTGGCCGAGTGGTTGCGCACCGTGCGCGCGCGCCGCAGCGTGTCAACCCGCGCATCTACCGTATCGCCTACAGACAGCGCACCATCGAGCAAGCGGCCGTGATGGCCGAACACGCCGTTCTGGATCTTTTGCGTATCGGCAACCTCGAATCGCGAGCCGCTGCCCAGCAGCAGCCCTGCATCGCCCGCCTGGCCGCCGGATTCGGCATAGAACGGTGTGGCATCAAGCACCACGATAGCGTCCTGGCCCGCCGCCAATGTTTCGACCGATGTACCGTTGATGTACAGTGCGGTGACCCTGCCCTGACTGGCCAGGTTGTCGTATCCTTCGAAACGGGTCTCCGCCCCACTATAGGACAGGCCTTCCACGGCTTTGAACTTGCCTGCCGCGCGCGCCTGTGTGCGCTGCCGGTTCATGGCCAGTTCAAAGCCTTCGTGGTCGACGTTGACGTTTCGTTCACGGCAAATATCTGCCGTAAGATCTACCGGGAAACCATAGGTATCGTAGAGCGCGAACAGCGTCTGACCATCCAGCATGCCATTTTCGGGAATGTTTGCCAGCGCCGAGTCGAGTATCTTCATACCGTTTTCCAGCGTTTCACTGAAGCGTTCCTCTTCTTGCTTGATCACCTGCTCGACGCGGGACTGCTGGGCAGCGAGCTCTGCGTAAGCCGTGCCCATTTCAGCGACAAGGTCGGCCACAAGGCGGTAGAAGAACGTGCCAGACTGGCCGAGCTTGTGGCCATGGCGCAAGGCGCGGCGCACGATGCGGCGCAATACATAGCCTCGGCCTTCGTTGCTGGGAATGACGCCATCCACAATAAGAAAACTGCAGGCGCGAATGTGATCGGCAATGACTTTGAGCGAATTATTGTTCAGGTCAGTCGCCCCGGTTTCGCGCGCAGCGGCCTTGATGAGAGACCGGAACAGGTCGATCTCGTAGTTCGAATGTACATGCTGCAGGACGGCAGCTATACGTTCGAGGCCCATGCCGGTATCGACACAGGGCTTGGGCAATTGCGGCATATTGCCGGCGGCATCGCGCTCGAATTGCATGAAAACGAGGTTCCAGATTTCGATGTAGCGGTCCCCGTCTTCCTCGGGCGATCCCGGCGGCCCGCCCCAGATTTCGGGACCATGATCATAGAAAATTTCCGAGCAAGGACCGCAAGGACCGGTGTCGGCCATTTGCCAGAAGTTGTCCGACGCATAACGGGCGCCCTTGTTGTCGCCAATGCGGATGATGCGTTCGGTCGGAACGCCAATTTCGTTCGCCCAGATGTCGTAAGCCTCGTCATCTTCGTGGTAAACGGTGACCCATAGCTTTTCGGCAGGCAGCTTGTAGACGGACGTAAGCAGTTCCCATGCGTGCTGGATTGCTTCGCGCTTGAAGTAGTCGCCGAAGCTGAAGTTGCCCAGCATCTCGAAAAACGTGTGGTGCCTGGCCGTATAACCGACGTTTTCCAAATCGTTATGCTTGCCGCCCGCGCGCACACAGCGCTGCGATGATGTGGCGCGGCTATAGGGACGCGTTTCTTTCCCGGTGAAAACGTCCTTGAACTGCACCATGCCGGCATTGGTGAACAATAGAGTTGGATCGTTGCCCGGCACCAGCGACGACGATGGCACGACCTGGTGCCCCTTCGACTCAAAGAAAGACAGGAACTTCTGGCGTATTTCGGATGTTTTCATTGCAGAAAAACACTAATTGATAAGTAACCTTTGATTATAGGGGGTGTTTCGTCAAAAACGCTAAGCCGCAAGGAAGGCGAGCAGCTGTGCAACCGTCCACACGGCAATCGCGACGAGAAGCTTGCTTGGCGTGATTGGCAGGCCGATGGGCTACTGGACGCACTGCTGAAGCACGGCAGCAGGCCGGGACTCGAAGCGCGCCCTGTTGCTCCGCTACCCGATCAGCCCAAGAAATCGGAATGAGCGATGTTGTAAAACCGCTTCAACTCTATGCAGATCCAGTGCAGGAACCGTGATGCGTCAATCCACGCACAGGTAACCCACAGTGCGCCCCTCGGGAAATGCCTGAGGCCCACTATCGGAAATCAGCACAGGATTTGATCCGGACGGACATCCGCACGTACCAGTGACCGGGTTTGCGGTCGAGCCTCCGGCTCGCGTCAGGCAGCCATACAATAGATTCACCGAATAACCGCCGCCCCCCGTTCGGCTGGATGAACGCCAAACATTTTCGCGACAAACCAGCAAGCCGCCATTTTTGTCCCGTGCTATGGCCGTATCCGCCGAACAAGGGCTGTGCAGTTCTTCCTGCGCCCCCAGGTGCACATACTGCGCCACGTGTAGATCGCTCCGTGCATTGATATTGCCCTCCACAGTGGCCATGCCGCGAAATTGAGGGTCGCGGGAATCGCGTACGCGGAGGAAATCGAGATGAGCCAGTTGTTCGGCTGTGATGGCCAGCGCCACCGTACCAGGAGGCAAGGCTGCGCCGGGTCCCGGCGGATTCGGCATCTGGAACGCCGCTCCGCGAAAGAGATGCGGCTGGGATGTGGAGACCGAGCCACCCCATCCTTGAGCGGCCATCAGCCATTGCGCCACCATCTGTTCGTTCACCTGCTGGCCTGAGGAAACCCTGAACGGTATGGTGCTGTAAACGATCGCTTCGAGGCGGCACGAAAGACCAGGACAAGAGCCGTGCCGCATCAATCGAACGGCTGCGCTCCCCGCTGCCGCGACGGTCTCCGGAAAGCCGGGTGTCAATAACCCGTCCGCCTTGAGCTCGTTGATTGTCGGAGCCGCCCAGTCGGCATAACCTTTGGCATTGAGCTCACCGGCATCATCCGCCTGGATCAGTGCATCCGCATAACGCCCAATGTAGTCATGTACCGATTTTTTAACCGACATCATCCATACCGCACCCGCCTGCGCCTGCGCATCATTGATTTTATTGACCAGTGTATTGGTGGCCCATACGGCGACAAGCGTCGTCACGATTGCCGCGACGATAAGTTCGAGCATGACAAAACCTTGCTGCATCCGCATATCCGCCTCTAGCCGGCGGTGAATACAAACGTGTTTACGTCACCCCTGGCGCACTTGGACTCGACGGTCAACGCGCTGTAGTGAATGTTTTGGCTGGCATCTTTCACCACGATAGCCGCGCCATTGTCGGGCGCGACCGTTATGACGTCGGACACACGCTGCATGACCGAAGCGATGGAAGGACATGCCGCATTATTGACTTTCGACAAGGTGATCTCGAAGCTTTCGGTCGAAGCTGAAACCCCTACGCCTACTTCACCATCGGTGCCAAGCCCGTGCAACACCTTTGTGCTTGCGCCCGTCCCGGAGACTGTAAAGACGCTGGAATCACGCACCAGATTTGCAAAATTCGTGATATCGATACCCTCGTAAGGATCAGATGTCCCGGTTGGAGCGTTTACTTTCGTTTGCAGGATGAAGCGCGCCAGTTCCTCGCCGACCTTGGGGACTTTATTTTCGATGAGATAGCCGCCTATGGCCGGCACTCCGATGATGGCCAGCAACAATACAATGGCCGAAACAATCGAGACTTCGATAAGCGAGAACCCTTGTTGAGCACGTATAGCAGCAACAGACATGACAGCTCCTTGAAGTTGCGCCCGCCCTTATCGGCTGGCGTAGAAAAGCATCATCGACCGACGCAGTTCGTCGATGACGGCGTAATGCCAAAGACCCAGACCCAGCAGGCAAGCCAGGCTCGCCAGCATCAATGCCCAGCGCAAGGCCAACGCCTGCCTGGCTACAGTGCCCAGGACCTGGGATCGGAGGCGCTCGCCTCCCAGGATCAATCCGGCCTGAAGTCCACGGGCGGCCACCATGTCGGCCAGGAACCATAACTGTGATCTATCGAGCAGACCGGTATCGAAGGTATCGGCGCCAGCGATACCCGCGTCGATGCGATTCAGCATGGCGTTGATGTGGCTGGCCTGCCATCTGGACGCGCCGGTCCTCTGCATGACGAGAGCGGTACGCAATTGCGTCGACTCGCTTCCATCGCGGCCAAGCACGACGGCGAGCAAAGTCAAAAAGCGCAGCGCCGCAACGTAGCGGTATACGCGCCACAGGGCGAATCGCTCCAGGCGGCGGCGCAACGGCCCACAAGTATTAGGCAACGACCACAGTACGAGAAGGCCTCCGCCCACAGTCAGCACTGTGATGAACGGCCAGTTGTCCTGGATGAGGTCCGAGAACCCGAGCAGCGAACGGGTTAGACCGCCATGGTATTCGGATGGCACGGTGGAGAAAGTACGCATCAGGCGCGGTACCGTGAACCAGGGAACCGCCAGCACCATGCAAAATGCCAGAAGCAGCGCCATTGCACCCGACCATAGGGTCGCCGTGAGGGTGGCTTTGGCGCGGGCGGTCAGCTGCAACACCTGCGCCAGCTCTGCCAATGTCCTGACCAACGCGGCGTTCCCAAACGATTGCGCCATACGTATCAGACCGAGTTCGTCCTGTGGAAAACAACCCAACCACGTCGCGTAGAGGTCGCCGCCCGTCAATTGGTAGGCATGATTCCACCGTCGCGACAACCTGCCTCGTACCGAGTTCACGCCATAACGCTTGGCATCCCGCTCGAAGATTTCCCTGAGCGTACGGCGCCCCTGCATGCCTTGCAGCAATGCGCCAAGGTAATCGTAGTAGTCGGCCCGGACTCTGGCAAAGCGGAAACGGTCCACAGCGTATTGGATGGACTTCAGCCAGTGCTCACGGGAATGGTGGCTCATGGCACTGCCCTGAGTTGCGGCCTGGAAGGCCGAGGCCCCGGATGCAGATCACGAAGCAGCCGTTCAGTTTCGAATGCACGGAAGCGCAATTCGATATCCCGGGGATCTATCAGGCCGTGACTGGCCTTTGCAACAGCACATTCCATGGACGTTCGCATACTAATCGAGTCGTTTTTTGAATGCGGATTCAAGACAGGTGCACGCTCGAGCGCCGCGTAGGCGCCACGGCGGATGCCTTGCAAAAATTCAGGCCATAGTGCCGGCTCTATCAGTTCAGCGACGACAGTGCGGCCCGTGTAGCCGTTCAACTCGGGAACATGCGGTTTAATGCAGGCCGGACAGCCCTGGGAATTGCGTATGCGAAAGGACATAGTCGGCAAGCCGTACAGCTCTTCAATGAGACAGAGCCAACAACGCCATTGCGCAGCAGTGCGATGTGAGGCTTCATGATCGACCACGCCCGCGGCAAGCGCCTGTGCAGGCAGAGAACAATGTGGACACAGCGTCGGCAAGAGTGCCTGGCAGACCAGGAGCTTGAGCATCCCGGGCGCAGCAAGAAAATCGCGCGACACACCAATGAAGTCAGAGGCCAGGCGTTCCGGCACTTGCGTTGCGCACGGTGCGTGCACCGTCGTGTAGACGTTGACACCCGAACCGGCCAGATCCATGAATGCCCTTGCGGTTTCCTGATCGCGAATCTCGCCCAATAACACGTCACTCATAGCTGATCGCTTCAGCGCCCTGAGCTTGGCCGCATAGTCTTGATGGGCCGTCTTGTCCAGGTTTCTGGCCACCGTGTTCTGTATGGCATCGGGAATCAGGTATTCCACGGGATCTTCGATGGTGATTACTTTGCGGTGCGAAGGAAGGGCCGCGATCAGGGAAGCCAGGGTGGTGGACTTTCCTGAGCCCACCGTACCGGCAAACACGATTGCGCCGCCTTCCGACACCATTACGCGCTTGATCTGCGCGATCTGGTCGGGCAGGTAGCCCAGTTGTTCAAGCGTTGGCAACTGCGCACATCCTTCCCGTTTCAGCAGGCGCAAGCATACGCTGGGTCCGCGCTCGGAAGACAACGAAGCCCAGCGCAGCATGATGTCGCGTCCTTCCACCTGGCGAATGAGGCTTCCCTGTTGCTCTATCGTTGGATCGAACACGGCGCCATTTCCACCGCCAATGTCCATCCATGCGACCGACAGCATATCCACCAGCAGACCGGTCGGCATGCGGCGAAAGCGCTCGGGCGAGACATAGCGTCCCGATATGGTGTACTTGACTTCGGATTCCGGCTCGCGCAAGCATACGTTCACGTGCAAGTCGCTGGCGCCGTTGCGTACACCCCATTCGACGAGATCGTGAAATGCATCGGCCAAGGCTGTCTTGGATTGTGCCAAGTGGACGAGGGGCTGACTGGCAAGCGTTTGTGCCGTTATCTGCTTGCGCGCGATAGCCAGAAGCAAGGGCGCCGCCAGAACGTAACGCGACGGACTGGCCAGCACCTGACCTGACTTGACGATCAAATGAGCAAGCTCATCGGCCTGATCGCTGCCAACATGTTCAGCGAGCGCGAACACGGCGACGGTCTGGTCGCTCAATAAAACAGGGCATAGACGTGCGGCGAGTGCGTCGACATTGAACTGACTGCTCAGCGAGCGTACGAAGCCCGGCTTCATGTCGGCGAGTTCACCGGGACTGGATACGACGACCGCCTGGGCAGCGTCGAATCGCGCGGGAATCGATGTTGAGGCAGGCGACACGCCGAGCGAATGGCGTCGCCATGAAGAAAACGCAACCATCCCATTTACCTCCATGCAGGAGACAGGCACAAGGTGTGGGCTTCTTCCTTGCGTTCGAGTTGGACACACGAACCTGAAATTCCGCGCAACTTATATGACGACGCGCTGGCCTTCATTCCGACCGGCAAAGCATGCCCACGCATGTATACGTACGCCTGGGCGCCAATTTCGACTTCCGCGAGCAGCTTTTTCCCGACGCCGTATATCCCCACGAGTTTCAATGAGCCGCTACGCGAGACCGGACTTTCCTCTTCTGCTCCTTGCGACTTCTTGTCCAGGTTGCGCAACGATTTCCTGGCGCGTCCAAGCGCCAGGTCGGTCTCGATGCGCATCAACTCGCGCACGGACATCTGGTCGGCAGCCGGTCCGTCCAGGGACGCCCACGCAGGTCGTGGCGCCATGGCGCACAAACCCAGGAACATTCCCAGCACCGTTGCCTCAATAGAGGATTTCGCCCTGGTCGACACGGTGATCGGCCGGTACGATGGCCGGGCGGAACTCATGCGCGACAGACGTTTCGGTTTCATAGAGCACTCCTTGGAGAGACAGGCTCAAGCCACTATTCGTCAAGCCTGGTTTATCAACATCGCGAACGACCAGCAGTGCCTTGTTCCATTCAATGGATGCGGCGTACGGCAGCATCAGGCTGGCAGATCGCAAGGGACCGCTAAAGCGCAACGACCGGGACTGATACGTCGTCAGTCCGGGCGGCTTTGGATGCATCTGTCCTTTTTCGTCGCTGGGCACGGAAAGCGGGAGCGGTGAGGGTTGGCCTATCTGCATCTGATTGAACGCCATCCGGATCGATTGGAGCGAGCTGAACAGTTCGCGCTCGTTATGCGAGGAGGTTTTCAGGTGGGCGACGCTCACCGGCACCCCAAAAGAGCCGGCCTCCCAGGTGGGCCGCGCCTGCTCGATGGAGATGAACTCGACCCGCCAGTGTGCCGGCGCGCCTGCCAGGAATTCGCTGTTGCTCGCCTGAGCAGTGCTTCTGTCATAGCGAGCGTGACATCGCCACTTATGCAATTGCCGGGTGCACTCGGCCTCCTTCAGTGCCCACCCGCCTACACGGACCGGTAGTAGATGGAGGGTATCAAGCAAACTGCGAGTGCCCGCCAAGCCATGAACAATCCGGCCTTGTATCGCTTTATCGACTGCGGCTTTCCAGGCCAGTCCTGGATCATCGGGCTGTCGTTGCGCGGGGGCCCGAACATTCGGGCGAAGGCCATGAAGAGCGCGCGGCACAAGCAACACAAGAACCAGTGCCAGCAAGAAAAACTGCACGGGCCAAGGCAAGATCGGCGTCCAGCGTCGCAATGCGCGCAAACGGCTATGATGGGAACTTGCCGCCTCAATGGCACCCAGGCCGGGTGATACTGGGGCCTGGGGATCGCCGAGCACCACCAGTTGAGGATATGACTGGCACAGTTCGGAAAGCACGAGTCGGGCGTCGGCACTTGACCCAAACAGGCGATCTGTACGGGCGATCACTGCCCCTTCATGCACCGCGACAAGCCAGAACCCGGCCTGTCCGAGATCCAGCAGCAGTGCTATGGTTCCCGCGGAGAAGAGCTGGGCAACGTTCTGCGCCGCGGAATACAGACCAACCTTACGTTGGGTCCTGCCGCCCTTCAGCCTGGCGATACCCACGGAGGCGGCCGAATCGCCTGCCAGCACCATGTGGGTGGCGCGGTGATGTCTCGCCAGGCGCGAACCGACTCGCTCCACTTTGCCGCCCAGCAATGGCAACCACTGTAGACCGAACACCAACGTGGCCGACGGCAAAGGCATGATAACGAGTTCGTCATTGGCCATGCCGTTCAATACCCTTCTTCGACCTGTGCCGTAACGACCATGACTGTGGTCAGGTTCTGAGATGATGCACGGTCGCTTCCTCCCAGCGCAATAGGAACGCCAGGATTCAATCGTCGCCCTTCGGTTTCTTCCTGGCTGCGATCAAAACCGGAAATAACCAAAGGCTGGCCGGGTTGCAGCGCGACCTGCTGCACGGTACCGTTTCCATCTATGGTGATCTGCTGCAATTGCAGGGGGTTGTCTTTGTCGCCAAAGGTGACGGTCTTTAGCGGTTGCGCCACGGTGTTGTCGTAGGCGACAGACAGCAGGATCTGTCCATCATCCTGGGCATCCGGCACCAGTGTAATCAGGGAGCCCACTGTCTCTTCCCGCTGGCTCACCGAAACAGACGGTAAGGCCATGCCCGCACTGGTTGAAAGTGCTGTCGTCTGGACTTTATCAATATATGAGAAGGTCGTTCTTACGGCGTGGGTGACGGGGCGCCGGTTCAGCGTGAGCACCGGCATGCGGCTGCGCCGCAATACCCGCCCGACCTGGCTCAATGCCTTGATGATGGCATCCGATCCCTGGAAGGATCCTTCATTCATGCCGAGACTCATGCTGGCGGCTTCGACAAGGCCGGATCCCGGTACCGCCAGAGAGGCTGCGACTTTCGCGCTGGAAAATACCAGATTCCAGTCCAGACCGGCCTCGGCGTTGTCATTAACGGCGACAGTAAGCTCTTCGAATACGAGGCGCACCCGACGGGTCAAGGCCCGATTCTCGTCGTCGAGGTAGCGTCCGATACGTTGCAAGACGGCAGGGGTATCGGTAACGACAATTGAAGAACTGCCACCCGACTCTGCCACCAACACGCCTGCGTGCGAAAGAAAAGGTTCGATGCGCGAGCGCACGACGCCAAGCAGATCCTGGGTACTGCTGCTCAGGACAGTTTTAGATGTGCTGACAAAACCTTCGGTTTTTGTACCGGCGCCCAAACCGAGGGACGCTTCAGCACTGGCGTTCAGCGTCAAGGCACGCACATTGAAGACCCGCGTCTCGATGCACCCTAAACGTAATTATCTTATGTACATGCTGTCGCCTCCTATTTACACAGCTTTCAGGGCATTTGGCTCTAAGCTATATGTACACATAGTTTCTGACATTGGAAATGTACAAGTAGGGTAATTTATGTACATATCGAATGTCGGGAATATTACTGCTGCTGTGTCAGGTAGAAAGAACCGATCTCAGTTTGAGCTCGTGCCCAAAGATAGGAAGGTGAACGTCTCGCTCTGATAGAGCCGGTCGAACGGTATGAAGACATCGCACAATGCGACGCAGTAATCGAAGTTGTTTTCGAACGCATTGACCTCAAGATCGATATCTTCAATCGGCTCGACGCCCGCAGCTCGTTGCCGGTTTTCACTTTTCGCGCCGGTCAAGCGGTCCATTTGAAGCTGGATGAACTTCTTCACTCCATGAAAAACGCCCGAAATGAAATGATTGACGCCGAGGACCTATCCGCAGACATGGGCGCTGCGCTAGAGGTGAGGGAGTGGACGCTTTACGAGGGGCCTATAGACAGGGAAAGCTTATCCTCGTGGGCGCTGGCGTTTGTGCGGGTGACTACCCGGCGCGTATCTAGCTTCCGCGCCTTGTAGCTGTGACGATGCCGATGTGAACAACTATGAAAAGCTGAAAATAGGCGTCGTCGCTTTCGCTACTAATGCCGGGACTGCGAACAACGGGGCCCAAACAGGGTGTACCGTTAAGCATAATGTGGCCAAATGGTCAGGTTATGCTTTATTTCACGTTTGGCCACATTATGCTTTATTGGGCTCAGCGTGCTAGGGAAACTCTGATCAAGTTTTCCTTGTTGGTTAATTGATGTAATGTTATGCCCAGTCCTGTCCCATCGCTTAGAGACCCGTGTTCCATGAG
>LNAP01002872.1_pt1 | contig 27214 bp, 36 predicted proteins | sample 602601 | NCBI WGS metagenome assembly LNAP01 (sample SAMN02440304, study PRJNA202911) | soil metagenome | biome: Subtropical and temperate rainforests or woodlands; isolation source: soil samples (1 kg each in a 20% v/v slurry with milli Q water) were... ... | reverse complement strand
TGTCGCGCCAGTTCTTCGCTATCGATGTCCTGCTTGAGGTTGCGGGCGATGTAGTCGGCGATCACCTCGAACGTCGCCGTCTGTGAGCCAAGGCTGATACGGCTGACATTGGTCTGCATCAGGCTGAGCATCTTGCTGACGATGATCTGCGCGTAGTGCTCCTGCACTTTTGGAATCTGCTCGGTGGCTTCGGCTTCCTGGCAAATCATCGCCAGCAGGCCGACAAAACCTTCCAGCTCATTGAGCTGATAACGGTTCTCCAGGAACCGCACGCCCTGCGCCGGATAGCGCCAGCGTTGCTCGTCGCAGACCGATTCCAGCAACGACGTCGGGACTTTGAGGATGAATTTTTCGCAATCGTCGGAGTACGTCAGGTCTACCGGATCATCGGGGTTGATCAGCAGCAATTCGCCAGGGGCGAAGTAATGTTCCTGACCGTGACCACGCCACAGGCAATTGCCGCGCAGCAAAACTTGCAGGTGATAGATGGTTTCCAGCGCGCCGGAAGTGACGCGAACGCTGCCGCCGTAGCTGATGCGGCACAGGTCGAGACTGGCGAACTTGCGGTGATTGAGACTGGCCAGCGGGTGCCCGGCGCGGGGCATCAGGATGCAATGATTACCGACATGCTGATTGACGTAGCCCGACACCGCGTACGGGTCGGCATGGTCGAATACGGAGCTGCGCTGACTCAACAGTTGCGCTTGCATCATCGGGTCACTCTCATTGTTGTTATAGGTTGCGTCGGACCATTCTAGGGCACTGCCCGAAACACACAAAGCCACGAGATAAACGGTCGGTTATCTCGTGGCCCGGTTCGGCAGTCGAGGTGATCAGTCCTCGAGTGCGCGAACCCGCTCGTGACGTTGCTGCTCTTCAGGCTGGGCAGACGACTGCAAGGTGAAATCGAATTCGATTTCGGCAAAGCGCCCGCTCACGCCGTAGGCCGCCGCACGTGCCTGATCATCGCTGAAGGTGATCTTCGCGATCAGCTCATCACGGGTGGCGTAGGCGAAATCGTCGTGCAGGTATTGATCGCCGTCGAGGTTGATCTGGGTGGTCAGGTGACGATGATCCGGTGCCGAGATGAAGAAGTGCACGTGCGCCGGACGCTGGCCGTGACGGCCCAGTTGATCGAGCAGTTGCTGGGTCGGACCGTCCGGTGGGCAACCGTAGCCCGACGGCACGATGCTGCGGAAACGGTAACGGCCTTCGGCATCGGTGACGATACGGCGACGCAGGTTGAATTCCGATTGCGTGGTATCGAAGTACGAGTAAGTGCCGCCCGTGTTGGCGTGCCAGACATCCACCACGGCGCCGGCCAACGGTTCGCCAGCGGTATTGAACACTCGGCCCTGCATGAACAGCGTCACACCCGGATCGACGCCATCATCCAGACGCGCTTCGCCCTGGGACAACGGTGCACCGGCCACGTACAGCGGCCCTTCGATGGTCCGCGGCGTGCCACCCGCCTTGCCGGCCTGCTCGTCTTCGGCGTCCATCAGCAGGTCCAGGTAATGTTCCAGACCGAGCCCGGCCACCACCAGCCCGGCTTCCTGACGCGCACCCAGTACGTTGAGGTAGTTGACGGCTTTCCAGAATTCTTCCGGGGTCACGGCGAGATCTTCGATGATGTTCACCGAGTCACGCAGGATGCGGTAGATCAGTGCCTTGACCCGCGGGTTGCCGGCGTCATTGAGCAGGCCGCTGGCCTCTTCGAGAAATTTCTGGGCGCTGGCAGTGTGGGAAATCTTGACGTTCATGGTGGTTCCTCATCTTGTAATTATTAGCGTAGCGAACTGAACAGGCTGGGTTCAGCGGTCATCCTCGCGGATGGAAGAAGGATGCCGGCACATCGCGGTGACTTCGATCGCCATGTACGGATACAGCGGCAATTGCATCAGCAGGTCGTGGAGCTCTTGAACGCTGTCGACATCGAACACGCTGTAATTGGCGTAAAGCCCGGCGATGCGCCACAGGTGACGCCACTTGCCTTGTTCTTGCAGGCGCTGGGCGAGCGCTTTTTCGTCAGCCTTCAATCGGGCGGCTGCTTCAGGATTCATGTCGACCGGCAGGTTCACGGTCATTTTTACGTGGAACAGCATAAGGCTCTCCTCAAGCAAGATGAATGGCAGTAGAGGTTTTGTCGCGACGGAAGAACGCCAGGCGCTCTTCATCGAGGCTCAGGCCCAGGCCCGGGGTTTTCGGTACGTGCAGCTCGAAATCGCGATAGACCAGCGGCTCGCTGAGGATGTCTTCGGTGAGCAGCAGCGGGCCGAACAGCTCGGTGTCCCACGCCAGTTTGTTCAGCGTGACAAATGCATGGGCCGAAGCCAGTGTGCCGATGCCACCTTCAAGCATGGTGCCGCCGTACAGGCCAATGCCGGCCGCTTCGGCAATCGCGGCCGTTCGCAGCACGGCACGCGGGCCGCCGTTCTTGGCGATCTTAAGGGCGAACACCGACGCAGCGCCTTCACGCGCCAGATTGAACGCATCTTCAACGCACTCGATGGATTCGTCGGCCATGATCGGTGCCGGGCTCATGGTGTTCAGGCGCGCCATGCCGGCGCGATTGTTGCGCGAAATCGGCTGTTCGATCAGGTCGATGCCGTTGGTGCCGAGGATCCGGCAGGCACGCAGCGCGACGGCTTCGTCCCAGGCCTGATTGACATCGACCCGCACGCTGGCGCGATCACCCAGGGCTTTCTTGATCGCGATGACGTGGGCCAGGTCGCGATTGACTTCGCCGGCACCGATTTTCAGTTTGAAGATGCGATGGCGGCGCAGGTCGAGCATTTTTTCCGCTTCGGCGATGTCCTTGTCGGTGTCGCCACTGGCCAGGGTCCAGGCCACCGGCAGTGCATCGCGAACCCGCCCGCCCAACAGTTCACTGACCGGCAGGCCGAGTCGTTTGCCCTGGGCGTCGAGCAACGCGGTTTCGATACCTGACTTGGCGAAGGTGTTGCCCCGGATGCTGCGCTCCAGGCGCAACATCGCGGCGTTCACGTTGGCGCTGTCCTGGCCCAGCAACAGCGGCGCGAAGTGGCGGTCGATGTTGGTCTTGATGCTGTCCGGGCTTTCGTTGCCATACGCCAGGCCACCGATGGTGGTGGATTCGCCAATACCTTCAATGCCATCGGCGCAACGCACGCGAATGATTACCAGGGTCTGGTTCTGCATGGTGTGCATCGCCAGCTTGTGCGGGCGGATGGTCGGCAGATCGACGATGATCGTCTCGATCGATTCAATGGCAGTTTCCAGCATGGCGATACCCGTCAGGTTCTTAAAGTTCTGGAACCGATTCTGGTACGGCTTTTTTCGGGAAGCCAATATAGAATTGGTCTGACTTGATACCTTAAAGGTATGCAACTGGATTGTTTGCGGAGGCCTCATGGAACTGCGTCACCTGCGGTATTTTCAGGTGTTGGCTCAAACCCTCAACTTCACCCGCGCCGCTGAATTGCTGCACATCGCCCAGCCACCGCTGAGCCGGCAGATTCAGCAACTGGAAGACGAACTCGGGGTGTTGTTGCTGGAACGCGGCAGGCCGCTGAAGCTGACCGACGCCGGTCGGTTTTTCCATGAGCACTCCACCGCCCTGCTCGAGCAACTGGGCAAGGTCTGCGACAACACACGACGGATAGGCCTGGGCGAAAAAACCTGGCTGGGCATCGGTTTTGCGCCGTCGACACTCTATGGCGTGCTGCCGGAACTGATCCGCCGTTTGCGCAGCGGCGAGCCTCTGGAGCTTGAGCTCGGGCTCTCGGAAATGACCACGCTGCAACAGGTGCAGGCGCTCAAGGCCGGTCGGATCGACATCGGTTTCGGGCGGATCCGCATCGACGACCCGGCCATTATCCAGACTGTCTTGACGGAAGACCGCCTGGTCGCCGCCCTGCCCGCCGGCCATCCATTGCTGGCCGGACCGATCAGCCTGCGCGATCTGGCGAAGGAACCCTTCGTGCTGTACCCCGGCAATCCGCGTCCCAGCTACGCCGACCATGTGATCGCGTTGTTCGAGTCGTATGGTGTGAGCATCCATGTGGCGCAATGGACCAACGAGCTGCAAACCGCCATCGGTCTCGTGGGCGCGGGAATCGGTGTCACCCTGGTGCCGGCCTCAGTGCAATTGCTGCACCGCGACGACATCGGTTTCACGCCGCTGCTGGAAGACAATGCGACTTCGCCTATCATCCTTAGCCGGCGCGTAGGCGATGTCTCGCCGGGGTTGAATCATTGTTTGCGGATGATTGATGAGTTATTGCCGAGGGACTGACCGGCGAACGCACGACCAGAATTCAGATACATTTGGTCACAACTTCCTGCCCGACCCGACTTTGTCGGCTGCAGGGAACAGGTCATCATGCCCTGCGCAGAGAATGCGGCAACACCCTGTCTCATCTTTTTGCAGTCCGAATGGAATTCGGCAGTTACGGTTTTGCGACGGTAACGTTCAAGGAGTAAGGATGCTTCGCCCATCGACATTCAAGTCATCCATTCGCCTGTATGGTCTGCTCAAAAATGTGAGCGGTGCTCAGGCCGGACTCGCGCTGACGACCCGAAACAGTCAGGGGCACCCTGCCGTCCAGGCCTTCGTTTCCAGGCTGGATGCTGAAATCATGGCCCGCACGTGCGGTGATGACGATCTGCAGGTGCGGCCTCTCTCGCAATTCTTTGACCCTGACTCTTTCCTCGCCGCCAATCGTGGTTGGCTGACGCTGCATATCGGTTGCGGTTTCGCCGCTCACACCGACAGGCTGATCGAAACCGATAAACGATTACGCCCCATGGGTTGGTTCATTCACGCCGATATCGGGAAGTGGACGCCTGACCACTACGTGTGTTGGGGCGAGCAACTTTCCCGCCAGCTCCAGGCGACTTACGACGCTGCCGGCCTGCATCACTACAACTCCCTGCTCAACGAACTGGATGACGCACCGGCGTACGATCTCCAGTGGCATACCACAGAAGCCCTCAACGCTTTACCGGGCGGTGCCTGCACCACCGCTCCCCCCACACAGGTTGCACTGTTTGACGCCATCGAATGTCGATGGTGTTTCGCAAAATCGAATGCTCAAGGAAACAGCTTGCACGATACACGCGTGCTTCAAGGAGGATTGTCATGAGTGGAAAACCTGCAGCACGGGTCACCGACCCTACGGCGTGTCCACTTCCGGGTCACGGTACGAACCCTATTGTCAGCGGTTCGGCGGATGTCTTTTTCGACGGACTGGCCGCCGCCCGGCAAACCGACACAACGGCCTGCGGAAGCGCACTGACGAGCAACGTCGTTCCCAATGTGCTGATCAATGGCCTGCCGGCGGTGACCATCGGGACGTTGGGTAATCACGGAAACGTTGTGGTGGGTGGATCCGGCACTGTCATCATCGGAATGAGTGGTGGCGGGGCCGCGGTATCAGCGGTCGCTTCGTTGCTCAAACTTCCGACGCTGTGCCTTCCCTGCTTGCTGGCGGCAGCCAAAAGGAACGCGAGTTTTGTTCCGCTGGAAAATCTCGGGGCCTCCCAATGATCCCGGACGACCAGACAATTCTTGTCGATCCGCAAACCCGGAATTCGTTGCAGACGATTCAGCGTGCTCGCCGAGCGAATCCCGGTCTGCGTCACTATGCATTGGTTGACGGCGCGCGCTATCTGACGCTGACCAAACGCTTCGATGAGCCCGGTGACCGGGTTCAATGGCAATGGTTGCTGGAAGGCACCGAGCTGGATGAAATCAAGCACGCAGGCCCGGCACTGGTGACCTTTACCGATGAAGACCCGCTCAGCGATCAGCTACTGCTATGGCTGATCGGCAGGGACCAGCAATCGCCCCTGGTGTCCTGGCTGTGGAGTGAACAGGGGTTCGAAACCCTCGCCGCCCACCTGAAAAGCCAGTTGTTTACCCGCCTCCCGGACGGTCGTCGTGCGTTGTTCCGCTATTACAACCCGACCGTGCGCCAGGCCCTCGAACCGGTTTTGACCGAGACGCAACAGGCGGAGCTCATGTCCGGCATCCTTTTCTGGCAAACCTGGCGACCCTTGCAGCGGGATTACCTGACCTTCAATGCACCGAAAAAAACGGAGGTTACCAGTGCTTGAACTCAGTGCAGAACAACTCGAACAACTGGATCACATCCGTCAGGACGAAGTCATCGACAAGCTCCTGCTCGAAGTTCGCCAGCAAGACCCCGCGTGGTTCGCAAAAGTAGGTGAACCCAAGGCCAGCGCGTATCTCAGACAGCTACGTGATGAGGCCGAAGCGTTTGGTATCGTGGCCCCCGAAGAAACCGAACTGTTCATGCGCTATGGGTTGTACAAGCCGGGCTTTCAGACATCGCCAGGGTTTGTGGAATGGATGCAACGCCCTGTTGCCGATACGCCGGAACAACGTTTTCGAGATTACGACAGCGTCATGCAATACATTGACTCACTAAAGGAATGGCCACGCGCCAAGTAAACCAGGGACGACAATGAGCAACCTTCTGAAAACACCCGGAACCGCAGGCTCCGGCGAACAACTCGCCCGAGGGCCGTTTCCCGTCCCTCGCGGAGGCATGCGCGGTCCTTTCGAAGGAATCAGGGTTCCACCACCCACCCGTATGCCTGCGCCACCGCCCCGCCCTGCTCCCATGCCGGCACCGCAACCGGCGCCCAAGCCGATGCCAATGCCGCAGCCGCAGGTTCAACCGAAACTTCAAACCGACCAGAAAACCGACGCACCACCGGTGACTCGCGAACAAACGCGTCAGAAAGAAGAGCAGTGCAAGAGCGAGAAAAAAGATTGCGTGGACTGCCCTCCGGACAAAGGCGTGATGGCGATCGCCAACAACGGTAAAGGTCACAGCATGTCTGACCTGTCCTCTCGCTATCAGCAATGGGTGACGAACTTTCCCTACCCGAACGAATGGCGGTGGAGCAACACCTGGTGGGACGGCTTTGACAAAAGCCGATGCACATTACTGGAGGCCAAGGCACGCTACGCCTTCATGTTCTTCCCTGTCCTGAATACCCCTCGGCCTTGGGCCAATGTCAGGGAAGAATTGATTGCCCCCGCCAGAGCACATTCACAGAAAGCCAGGCCTACGCCTCCTGTTTCGGTGGAGTGGCATTTCATGCAACGCGTGGTCTACGAATACTGTTCAGAACAATACAGCGACCTTGGCCTGACCAACCTGAGGGCGTTCTGGAACCCCCTGCCCGGTACCAAGGACCAGGAGGAATACGACGAGCTGCGCAAGGAAGAAGAGAAGCAAATGGAGGAGTACTACAGAGATAACCCGGGATTGATCGCCTAGTCCGACCCGCAACGCATTCAAGGTGTCAGCATGACCAACTTCAAAAGCTTCATCTTCACACTCAGGTTCAACAAGCAGGCCATTACGTCACTTCCCCTTGAGCTGCAGATAGAAAAAGCGGCCAGGTTTTTGCGAGAGCTCGGGGCCATCAGCCCGCTTCTGGCCAACTGGTATCTGCAAGGGAAAAGCCTTAAGGACTCGCTTGCAACCAATGTCAGTACCGACACTCAAGCGCTGATCGACAAGGTTAAACGAGCTCATGATCCCGAGCTGCCTGACCTGACCGAATTTTCGGTGTGGAACGCCATCGAGGACCCGCTTGAGGGAGGCGTCGCTTTTCATTACAGCGCACACAATCTCGACTCCGTGTCCGCCCTGTCGTTCGAGGACGCCGGTGCCCTGTTGATGAAGTTTGAACACCCGCAGGAGATGTTCACGGAAATCATCAGCCTGGCCGTGAACATCTGGCCTGAAATTGACTGGGTCACCCTCGTACCGGCCCATTACTTCAGAAAAGGACGTGTCTTCAAGGACCGACAGACGATTGGATGGATCGGCTTTTGCCCCAAACCTTTGAACCTCGCAGACTTCCCCCAGGCACACAAACTAATTCCTGTGCCTGACCGGGGAACCCTTGTCATCAGCTGCCCTGAGGTGATGAACGAGCAAAACCTCGACCACGTTGAACGGGTTGGGGATATCGATACAAAACTGGTGGAGCTGGGTTATTTGCCGATGTTTCTGAACTGAAGCCTGGCCGACGAGCGGATCAGTTCGCGTCCGCTCCCCAGATCCAGTTCCAGATCCCCGGCAATTTCACCGGTTGTGAACTGTCGCGAACAGTACGCGCCATCGCCGCCCGTTGCAGCTCGGCTTGATCGTCATAGAACGGCTTCTGCGCTGTTTTCAAGCCGGTCGCCTGTGCGCTATCCAGCAGGATTTGCAAGTACTCGCGGGCATGCCGGGCGGTGTAGCGATTGAGGTCGTGGAAGGTCACCACCACCGGGATCACGCCGTCCACGGTGGGCAGTTCGCCCAACGCAATGCGCTCTCGCACTTCCGACAGCTGTCGCAGCATGTTGGCCCGCCGCCGGGGACTGGCATTGAAGCCCCAGATCTTGCCGTCGTTGGCACTCAAGTCGGTCAGCAACACGTGCAAGCCGTGCTTTTGATAAGCCGCGAAGACCCGTTTGTCATAGTTCCAGAATGGCGGACGCACCAGGGTCGGTGGCGTGCCGGTGATCGCGGCAATATCGGCACTGCCCTTGGTCAGCGACTGTTCCAGTTCTTCCGGGCTCAGGGAACGGTGATTGGTGTGCCAGTGAGTGCCCGTGTGAAAACCCAGTATCTGCCCGTCGGCGTGTTCGCGGCGCATGACCTCGCGGCCGATGTCGCTATCACCCGCCCGTGGCGCGCCGGTCTGTACGAAGAACACCGCTTTGAGGTTCGGTTGCACCGGGTTCGTGGCCAGGCTGTCGAGAATGGTGATCGTCGGATTCCAGAAACTCGACGCGCTGGGACCGTCATCGAAGGTCAGCAGAAAACGGATCGGCGGTTGCGCGCGCAGCCGCTGTTCCGTCTGCGCCGTCATTTCGATGGGAGCCGCGATGCAACCCACCAGCCCGACGGCAATGGCGAGTGCGCAGAAAACCTTGAACAGCTGTTTCATGGAGTGCCCTGGACCAGACCGTTGAGCCCGCACACATGTGCAGGCGCCGGTTGGATCAGGTTACACAGTGTTTGGTTCCAGCGCTGCCGTGCAGCGTCGGTTACTGGTTGAGGGCCTGCTGGAACGAGCTGTCGATGATCGGCACGGTTGCCAGTGCCGAAGGCAGTGCCTTGACCTTGAACAGGACGTCCGCCGTGCTCTGCAGATCCTTGGCCGCCTGCGCGTCTACCGGGCCGACGGTCATGTGCGCCTCCAGTAGGCGACTTTCCTGCCCTTGAGGTCGGCGATGGTTTTCACCGGTGAATCCTTGGCGCACGTGATCTGAGGCACGACTATGCTGAAACCTCCGACGGGAGGATTCGGTCATGTGCGGACGACTGTCGCAGTACCGGGGCATCCACGATTTTGTCGCGGTACTGAGCATTCCCGATGCGCTGATCAACCACGTCGGCGACGAGCCGTTGGCCCGCTACAACGCGGCGCCGACTCATCAACTGGCGTTGTTTCACCAGGAGGACGTTGGGCTTGTGGCTGACAAGGTGCGTTGGGGTTGGCGGCCGCACTGGGCGAAGGATCGCGCGGCGCCGATCAATGCCCGCGTCGAAAAAGTCGCCCATGGCCCGTTCTTCCGCACGATCTGGCCGCACCGCGCAATCGTACCGATTGATAACTGGTTCGAATGGGTCGATGCGGGAGACTCGACCCGACAGCCGTGGCTCATCCGTCGACGGGACCGCGCGCCGATTTTCTGTGCCGCGATTGGACGGTTTCCTACGAATAGCGAGGAAGCGCGAGACGACGACGGTTTCGTGATCATCACCGCAGAAAGCGCCGGCGGCATACTCGATATTCATGACCGCCGACCGGTGGTTCTGTCGCCAGAACTGGCAAGGGAATGGCTCGACCCCGCCACTCCCCGGGAACGCGCCGAACAGATGGCCTTGTGGCAAGGCGAAGGCAGTGAGGTATTCGAGTGGTACAAGGTCGGCAAAGCCATTGGCAACGTCAGGAACCAGGGCGCTGAGCTTATTGATGAGCAGAGATGAAACTATCAATACCGAGACAAACGCAATCGTATTTAACACCTGTCGATACAGGCTAATAACTTGAACGTTACAAAGAGTGTTTCACCCAAGAAACACTTGTAGAAGTCTGGCGATTTGATCCTTCAACCGCTTGTCTGACATCTGCATCGGCGTACATACATTTAGAATGACTACGGATAGCATGCGCGCCGCATTTCCATCGGCACCGCCCAGTTGACCAAAAAGTCAACAATTAAGGAAATCCCACAACTACAAGCCTTGCAGAGAACTAAATGCGCGACGATTTTGCAATTGATCAAGTCGTTAGTCTGGAGTGCGTTTATCTTTCGATGACAGAACACTTTCGACTTAACTGTTTTATCGAACATTACATCAAGACCCGTGACCTGCGATCAGTTCCGGGGATCGACGGCATCCTGCGTTCAACCCTCGGGCACTATCCGGGCAAGCCTCCGGTGATGGTCAACGAGCTGAGTGCATGGATCGACAAGACCTTGGGCTATCGGGCTTCCCATCCCGATGTGTTGCAGCTGGACGACGCTTGAAACCACGCTTGGGGACCCGTTTGGCAAAAGAACTGAACGAACCCGCCGTCGAAAGACTCTCAACAACTGAGGCTCGCTGAGCCTCATCTGTTTTCAGCCGTCTTATTTCTGCACGAAGCTCGCCCCGCAGATCTCTATGAATGTCCTGTTCGACGACTAAGCCAACGACTTGGCTGGCTTCACGAGAAATACATGAGCGAACTCGTTCCTTATGCCGTGCATTACATGTTCGACGGTGTGCGAAAGCATTTTTTCAAACTGGCGGTGCATTTTTCTGATGTCGATGCCATACATTCGGCGTCTGCGCATGCTTATCCGGAATCCGATCGAAAGATCGCCGTACATGCCACCCTTGAAACGGCACGTATCAAGGCGCAGCAATTGGGTATTACCCAGATTCGCTGGAATGTGTCGATCTGATTGGCCTATACAACAAAGCCCCGGTTGATTCGGGGCTTTTTTGTAGGTGTAGATTGGTTGGGGTTGGGGGCATATCCGTTTCTGCGGTAACGGCGGCTATTGGTTCCGCCCTTACCCCAGAGCTCAGGGCTTCAACGGAAACTCCATATCACGGTCCGGCAATTCTTTCCCGTCATCAGGGTGCTTCCAGGTCGGCGACGAACGCCTCTGGCGCTCGAGCTCTTCTTCCGTCGGTTCATCCATGTCTTCATCATCCGGATCCGGACGCTTTGGTTCAGTAGCCATGCTCACCTCTCTTCCTAAGGGATCCGTCATCAACTTTAAGCGTAGATCAGTTTCGAAAACCCGGTTCAAAGCCACCAGCGCAGCAAAAAGAAAAACCCCATGCTCAACAGCATGCTGAGCAAGGTATTGCGGGTGTACAGCACCAGCCCCACCGCCACCAGCGAACTGATCAGATACGGATTGTCCCACTGCAAATTCAGCTGCTTGTCCGGCATGAACACAATCGGCCCGCAAATCGCGGTCAGCATGCCCGGCACCGCAAAACCAAGAAACTGCCGGGCGTTGCTGCTCAGGCGCAGCGGCAGGCGCGGTTCGAGAAACACGTAGCGGTTGAGGAAGACCAGAATTCCCATACCGATAATCACGGCCCAGACCATCATGTGCGTCCACCGTAGAATTTGTTGCAGACGAAGCCCGCCGTCATGCCCGCCAACCCCGACAGCACCAACGCCGAGCCCCATTGCCAATAGCTGAACAACACCGAACAGAACAGCGACACCGCCACGCAAACCACGGTCGGTACGTTGCGCACCACCGGGGTGATCAGGGCGATGAAGGTTGCGGCGATGGAGAAATCCAGACCCAGATGCTCCAGCCCGGGAATGCTGGAGCCGAGCACAATGCCGGCAAGGGTGAAGAGGTTCCAGGCGATATAAAACGTCAGGCCGACGCCCAGCGCGTACCAGCGGTTGAACTGCTGTTTGTCATGCTGGCTGGTCAGGGCAAACAACTCGTCGGTGAGCAAAAAGCCCAACCCTGCACGCCAGCGCCCCGGCAGCGGCGAAATCACCGAGCGCATGCTCATGCCATAGAGTAAATGCTGGGAGGTCAGCAGCAACGTGGTCAGCAGAATCGAAAATATCCCGGCACCGCCCTTGAGCATCCCGATGGCCACCAGTTGCGCCGCACCGGCAAACACGATGCTCGACAACCCCTGGCCTTGCAGCGGCGTGAGGTTGGCTTCGATGGCCATGGAACCGGCCAGCAATCCCCACGGTGCGGTTGCCAGGGATAACGGCATGATCGCCGCGGCGCCGCGGAGAAACGCGCTGCGCGGCACGAGTGAATTGGACATAACGCTCTACAACCAGAGAAAGACGTCAAACTGTGCCAGCAGTCGCCGCCGATGGCTTGAACAATCTTGCGCACTGCTGCAAACGGCAGGATGCGCGCCGGGTTAGCTGATTTTCGTGATTGGCACTCCGCCCGAGTACCATGGAGCGATCGCATCACGTGTCAGGGAGTCGACATGCTTTACCGAATCGCCGCCGACGGGCTGGTGCTGTTTCACCTGTTGTTCATTCTGTTCGTGCTGTTCGGCGGGCTGCTGGTGCTCAGATGGCATCACCTGCTCTGGTTGCACCTGCCGGCTGCGGCGTGGGGCGTTTGCGTGGAGTTTTTCCATTTGTTCTGCCCGCTGACAGACTGGGAAAACCGCATGCGCCATGCTGCCGGGCAAACCGGCTATGGCGGCGGTTTCATCGAGCATTACGTGTGGCCGGTCATTTACCCGGCGGGCCTGACACCCGCTATTCAACTGGGCCTCGGCAGCGTGGTGCTGGCGCTCAACGTGCTGGTCTATCTTAGGTTGTTCAGGCTGCGCAAGTTACGCCGGGCCGCCTGAACACTTTCCTCAAAGGATCTGCACATGTTGTCCATCGAAGACCTGGCATTGCTGCAAGCCATTCGGGAAACCGGCAGCCTGTCACGCGCGGCGGCACATCTGGGCAAGGCGCCGTCGACGGTGTCCTATGCGGCGCGGCAACTGGAAGAGCGTTTCGACGCGCTGCTGTTCGATCGGCGCCGCTACCGCCTGCAGCTCACCCCAGCCGGGGAGCTGCTGGTGAATGAAGCGGCGCGGTTGATGCAGGATGTCTCGCGCCTGACCCAACGGGTGCAGCAAGTCGCCAACGGTTGGGAGAGCCGACTGTGGATCGTCACCGACGAGCTGCTGGAGTTCGAGGCCCTGATCCCGGTGATACACGAATTCGACGCGCTGCAATCCGGTGTACCGCTGCGCATCACCCAGGAAGTATTGAAAGGTGTGTGGGAAGCCCTGCGCGAAGGCCGCGCGGACCTGATCATCGGCGCCACCAACGAACCGCCGGCGATCCCTTCCTTGCGCTGGATGCAACTGGGGGAAATGGAATGGGTGTTTGCCGTCTCGCCCCGGCACCCACTGGCCAAGGTCAAAGAACCTATTTCCCGGACAACGGTGACGCAACACCGGGCGATCGTCGTGGCAGATTCGTCCAGAGCCACCGAAGGCAGCACCTATGGCGTCTCCGGTGGGCAACCGGTGCTCGCCGTGCCGACCATGCGCGCGAAAATCCTCGCCCAGTGCGACGGCCTGGGCGTGGGTTGGCTGCCCAGACATCGGGTTGGCTCGTTGCTGAAGAACGGCACGCTGGTGGAGAAACAGATGGCCGATCCCCGGGAACCAAACATTCTGTATGCCGGCTGGCGCGGCGATCATGACGGACGCGCCCTGGGCTGGTGGCTGGAAAAACTCAAGCAGTCGTACCTGGCGACCAGGCTGGTCCAGGGCAGCGACCGGTTCGTCTGAACCGGCAGACTCAGTTGGCAATGACGCTCATGTTCCGGCCGCTGGCCTTGGCAACATAGAGCGCCTTGTCCGCTGCGCCAATCAGGTCGTCAGCCTGGGCTTGTGAGGCCGGATCGTAAGCGGCGACGCCCAGGCTGACCGTCACCATGCCTTCTGCGCCTTCGCTGTGGCGAATACCGGCATGCAGCACCGCGCGACGGATTTTTTCCGCCACCAGAAACGCCCCGACATAGTCGGTCCCAGGCAGCACCACCGCAAACTCTTCGCCGCCGTAGCGCGCCGCCAGATCTCCGGGGCGCTGGATATTTTCGGTGATGATCGCACTGATATTGCGCAAACACTCATCACCGGCCAAGTGGCCGTAGTGGTCGTTGAACAGCTTGAAGTGGTCGACATCAAGCATCAGCAATGCGAGGCCGGTCAGGCTGCGCTTGGCACGGCCGATTTCCGAGTGGATGAACAAATCGAACTGACGCCGGTTGGACAGCCCGGTCAACGCGTCCTCGAGGGCCAGCAGTTCCAGGCTGCGATTGACCTCGATCAGCGTTTCCTGGGCATCCAGCAACTGGCTCTGGATGCGGTTCTGCTGCTTCATCAGATTGATGAGGCGATAACCCAGCACGCCAAGAAAGACCAGCAGCAGCGCGACAATGCCGGCACTGAGCAATGACTCCTCACGCCAGCCGGCCAGCACTTCATCCCTGTCGAGCGCAGCGAAAACGATCAGCGGGTACCCTTCGACCCGGCGAAACCCCACCACCCGCACAACGCCGTCCAACATGGACTTGACCGTTGACGTGCCTGAATTGGCCATGGGCAACAGCTGTTTGAACAGCGGGCTGTTGGCGAGACTGGTGCCGACCTCCGCGTCCTTGAACGGCCGACGAACGACGATGCTGGCGTCGTCGGCGATCAGGTTGATCACGCCGTTGCGGCCCATGTCGATGCTGTCGTACAGGGACAGAAAATGGCTGAGATAAATCGTCGCCAGCGCCACACCGGCAAAACGGCCGTCGGCGTGATTGATCCTGCGCGACACCGTCATGATCCATTCGCCGCTGGAACGACTTTTGATCGAAGGACCGATGTGCGGCCCACGGTCGGGATGATCGCGATGGTAGATGAAATACTCACGGTCGGCGTTGCTGGCATCCGGCAGGACCGCGCCGTTGGAATTGGCAACCCAGCGACCCTTCTCGTCATAGACGAACAGGCCGTGCAACTGGCTCAGCTCACTGCGCTGGGCACTGAGCAAGCGTTCCAGGTGAGGCAACAAGGCCGGTTCGAAGCCGTCGTTTTCCAGGCGCTCCACCAGCGTAAACAGCAGCGTATCGGCCTGCTTGATCGTCGCCTGTGCTTGTGAGGCCAGGGTCTGCGCAAGGTTGGACATCGCCACGCCCTTGTCATGCAGATGGTACTGGCGCGAATTCCAGGCTTCCCAGATCACGATGGCGATCATGGACAGGCACACCGCCAGAAGCAAAACCACCGCGGAGCGGACCTTGAGTTTTGCCCCGGCCTGTTCGGTGACCAGGGACACGCTGTGGCGGGATTGTTCGATTCGGTCTTTGACGGACGGATTGCCCATGACGCTCCCTGAATCTTGATGAGTGGCGACTGATCCCGTTCGCCTTTTTATTATCGTGACGCCTCAACAATACACCGGTTAGCGCGGCGTCTGTTTCAATGCCTCAAGCCACGCCGGGTTCAATTGCGTCTGATCGGTCTCGATGCCCAGCGCCTCCATCCGGGCCTTGTGCAGGTCCATTTCGCGAATCAATTGGCTGTGATCACTGGAGTTGCCGTCCAGCTCGTGCATCTGGCTCAACCCCAGGTGATAGAAGCGCAGCAGCTTCATGGCGCCGGGATCATCCTTTTCCACCGCCGCCGTGACCTGATGCATGACGTTGGTGATGCTCATCAGGCTGCGCTTGAGCTGCCAGCCGTACACGGCGGGCGCCATCCACGCCTGATGCCAGAAGGTGCCGCGCATGAGTGCCACCATCAACAGCACCGCGACAAACACACCACCCACGTTGAAGCGTAGATTGTCCCCCCCCGGCTCGCCGAACATCGCCACCGCCGCGGTCGACAGGACCATCGCCAGGGCCAGGAAAACCACGGCGATAATGATCGTGCTGCGGCGCGTCTGGCTTCGATAAATCTCGGGGTTTTGCGGCTGGATTTCGAACATCGCGACGGGTTTCCTCGGGAACATGGGCAAAAAGACTGCGGGGCATTATCGCCTCTGCGGGGGATTTAGCTATGCTGGGGCTCCTTTTCATCTTTTCATCGTCAAAGGGGAACGTGGCGATAGCGCGCAGTTCGTGCCATCTTCTTTTATGGATACATACTATTCGGATGTCATGCGTCCTCGGCGGGTGACATCGTTTTAAGGATCATTGAATGTCCCAACGTCAAGTAATCAACGCTTCGGTCAGCCCGAAAGGCAGCCTGGAAACCCTCTCTCAACGTGAAGTACAGCAACTGAGCGAAGCCGGATCCGGCAGCACCTACACCCTCTTCCGCCAGTGCGCCCTGGCCATCCTCAACACCGGCGCCCATGTCGATAACGCCAAGACCATCCTCGAAGCCTACAAGGACTTCGAAATCCGTATCCACCAGCAGGACCGCGGCGTGCGCCTGGAACTGCTGAACGCCCCCGCCGACGCCTTCGTTGATGGCGAAATGATCGCCAGCACCCGGGAAATGCTGTTCAGCGCCCTGCGCGACATCGTCTATACCGAGAATGAACTCGACGCCCAGCGCATCGACCTGAGCACTTCCCAGGGTATCAGCGACTACGTGTTCCACCTGCTGCGCAACGCCCGCACGCTTCGCCCCGGCGTCGAGCCGAAGATTGTGGTGTGCTGGGGCAACACCGAAGAATACAAATACACCAAGAAAGTCGGCCACGAACTGGGCCTGCGCAGCCTCGACATCTGCACCGGTTGCGGCCCTGGCGTGATGAAAGGTCCGATGAAAGGCGCGACCATCGCCCACGCCAAGCAGCGCATTCATGGCGGTCGTTACCTCGGCTTGACCGAACCCGGCATCATCGCCGCCGAAGCGCCGAACCCGATCGTCAATGAGCTGGTGATCCTGCCGGACATCGAAAAGCGTCTGGAAGCGTTCGTGCGCGTAGGCCACGGCATTATCATTTTCCCGGGTGGCGCGGGCACGGCCGAAGAGTTCCTGTACCTGCTCGGCATCCTGATGCACCCGGACAACAAGGGCCTGCCCTTCCCTGTCATCCTCACCGGGCCGAAACACGCGGCGCCGTATCTGGAGCAACTGGACGCGTTCGTCGGTGCCACTCTGGGTGAGGCGGCGAAACAACATTACGAGATCATCATCGACGACCCGGCTGAAGTGGCACGGCAGATGACCGCCGGTCTCAAAGCGGTGAAACAGTTCCGCCGCGAGCGCAACGACGCGTTCCATTTCAACTGGCTGCTGAAGATCGACGAAGGCTTCCAGCGCCCGTTCGATCCGACCCACGAAAACATGGCCAACCTGAAACTGAGCCGCAGCCTGCCCGCCCACGAACTGGCCGCCAACCTGCGTCGCGCGTTCTCCGGCATCGTCGCCGGCAACGTCAAGGACAAGGGCATCCGCCTGATCGAAGAGCACGGTCCGTATCAGATCCGTGGCGATGCGGCGGTGATGCAGCCGCTGGATCAACTGCTCAAAGCCTTCGTTGCCCAGCACCGGATGAAATTACCGGGTGGCGCGGCGTATGTGCCGTGTTATCGCGTGGTTGCGTAACCCGGATAGAGTGTGAGCAAGCCGATGTGGCGAGGGAGCTTGGGTCGCGAAGCGGCCCCAAAAGCTTTTGCGACTGCTTCGCAGCCGAGCGGGAGCAAGCTCCCTCGCCACAAAGGTCGGTTCACACAGGTATCAGTATCCGACTTCCAGGCGATCAACCACCCTGGTTGCCGCATTCGGCAAACTTGCTGTAATCCAGCACTTTCTGCGTACCGCTGGAGTCCAGGTACGTCATCCGCGCATTGACGATCCCGCATTGGCTGCCGCCATTTTCTACCGTTGAAATAACCTTCTTGATGTCCAGATGGGAGCCAGCAGCGTGGGTCTGCGATGGGCTCTGGACATCCGCGTGGGCGGAAAACGCAGCGACGTTCAGAACGGCAAGGAAGCTGGCAGCGACGAGTTTGTTCCGGTTCATGGTGATGTCCTCAAGGTTTCAATGGGTAGTGGTGTGAGGCAAGTTGTCTTGTCTCGATGGAACCCATTCAATCGTCCCGAGGTATCTGCCATGTGTCGTAGCACCGGGCCTTTTAACGCGTAAGGTGTCATACGGGGCGCTCGATACACTTCGATACACCCGCCCCCGAAAAAAGCTGCCGTGTATACCAGTGTATCTATTACATCCTCAGATACAGTGAGATACAAAGGCCGGCAGGCAGCGGCGACGTGGCTCCCTAGAATGCGCAACGTGCGAATAAAAAGAGGGTTGAGTGATGGAACATGTGAACCACATCCTGATCGTCGACGACGATCGCGAGATCCGCGAGCTGGTCGGCAACTACCTGAAGAAAAACGGTCTGCGCACCACGGTGGTTGCCGATGGCCGGCAGATGCGCAGTTTTCTGGAAACCAATCAGGTGGACCTGATCGTGCTGGACATCATGATGCCCGGCGATGACGGCCTGCTGCTGTGCCGCGAGTTGCGCTCGGGCAAGCACAAGGCCACGCCGATCCTGATGCTCACCGCACGCAACGACGAAACCGACCGCATCCTCGGCCTCGAAATGGGTGCCGACGACTACCTGACCAAACCCTTCGCCGCCCGCGAACTGCTGGCGCGGATCAACGCGGTGCTGCGCCGCACCCGGATGCTGCCACCCAACCTGCTGATCACCGAAAGCGGTCGATTGCTGGGTTTCGGTCGCTGGCGCCTGGACACCACCGCCCGGCACCTGCTGGACGAAGACGGCACCATGGTCGCCCTCAGCGGCGCCGAATATCGACTGCTGCGCGTGTTTCTCGATCATCCGCAACGGGTGCTCAGCCGCGACCAGTTGCTGAACCTGACCCAGGGACGCGATGCCGACCTGTTCGACCGTTCCATTGATTTGCTGGTGAGCCGCCTGCGTCAGCGCCTGATGGATGACTCGCGGGAATCGACCTACATCAAAACCGTACGCAGCGAAGGCTACGTGTTTTCCTACCCGGTGGAATTGCTCGGCGCCGAGTCATGAAACTCGCCCTGTCCTGGCCCCCAACACTTATGCGGTGCACCTGGACGAAAAAGGGCCCGACCGAGGTCGCTCATGCGGCCAAGGTGTTCAATGCCATGCAGACACGCATTGCGACCTATCTTAATGAGCGCATGCAACCGCTGGCAGCGATTTCCCATGACCTGCAAACACCGACATAGAGCGCTGTCCTTGATGATCTCACTATCCGATCTGCTGCGATTTTGCGCAGCGCTGCTGCTGGCCGCAACGCTCTGTGTCAGCCTTGACACCAGCGGCGCCATGGCCGCGGAACCGGGCGTGGCGCCACTGGAACTGGTGGTGCTCGGCTCGGGCGGACCAGGCGCCGGCGGCCGTGCCGGTGCCGGTTACGTGTTGCTGGTGGATGGCACGCCGCGAATCCTGCTGGATGCCGGACCGGGAACATTCGTGCGGCTCGGTGAAGCGAAGCTCGACATCCGCCGCCTGGACATCGTGCTGCTGACTCATTTGCACGTGGACCACGTGGCGGAACTGCCGGGCATCGTCAAGGCACGGGCCGTGGCTTCTCGTTCGGACATCACCTTTACAGTGTTCGGACCGGGTGCCGCGCAACCCTATCCTTCCACTCGTCACTACATCGACCTGATGTTCGGCAAGGACGGGGCCTTCAGCTATGTGCAGGACTTCGCCGGCACCGTGAGTTTCAACACCACTGACCTCGATCACCTCACTGCACCCAAAACCCTCCTCAGCCAGGACGGCCTGGTGATCAGCGCGGTGACCGGACACCACCGCGACGCGCCGGCGGTGATTTACCGCGTCGATTACCGGGGTAAAAGCATCACCTTCAGCGGCGATATCGATGCACAGGGCCATGCCGCGCTGACACACATCGCCAGGGGCTCCGACCTGCTGGTGTTCAACGCCCCGGTCCTCGATCCACCCGACGCCCCACCCGCGCTCTACAACCTGCACACTGCGCCCGGCGACATCGGAAAGATCAGCGCCGCAGCACAGGTGTCGAGCCTGCTGCTCAGCCATCTGTCCCGAGACATCGACGAATCCCGCGATGCGGTCACGCAGTCGATCCACCGTGCTTACCAGGGCCCGGTGCAGTTCGCCGAGGATGGTTTGCACATTCGGCCCTGAACGCAAACGGCTGGTTCAGGCAGGCATCGCGGCTTTTTCATGGGGATTTGTATCCTTGTGTATAGGAGGCCACGACAGATACGCAAAAGCCGATTTCGCCCCGTTCAGGCACACATCTGCGATACACCCGAGCGTTTAACTGTGTTCACCGGATAGCAGCCGCTACCGACTCACTCAAACACAAGCGCACGGAGAATCAATCATGTTCAACTTCTCGAAAGTCTCGTCCCTGGCACTCGGTCTGGCACTGGTAGGCGGTCTTGGCCTGTCAAACCTGGCCTCGGCCAACACCGCGAGCACCGCGTCCCACAGCCAGGTTCAGCAACTGCTGGTGGAAGGTGGTTCGGACCGCCTGCAACAGAATCGTGTGGCTGAAGGTGGTGCTGATCGTCTGCAAGAGCTGCGTGAACGTGTGGCTGAAGGCGGCTCTGATCGCCTGATCGAAAATCGCGTCGCTGAAGGCGGTGCCGACCGTCTGCAAGAACTGCGTGAACGTGTTGCGCTGGTCAGCCCGAAGAACGCCGTACAAGGGGGTGTGGTGGTTGCGGAAAACCGCGCCGAGTTCGGTTCGAAATATCAGCGGTATTGATTACAGGTTAATCCGCAACACCCCAAGCCCGGAGACCCCGGGCTTTTTTTTGCCTCATCGTTCCCACCGGGACGAGCGATACGCATAAATCCTCAGTTCTGACGCAAAAGCCCGACGATTGCGCGGGACAGTCGCAACAGGCGCGTACTAAGATTTGCGCTTCATTTCATCAAGGACGATTCATGAAGCGCTTGGCCGGCTGTCTGCTGTCTTTCCTGACATTTACTGCGGTCGCGGCAGACCTGAACATGCTCACCGACAACCATCCGCCCCTGCATTTTCAGCAGGGCAACGCGATGGTGGGGTTCGGCGTGGATGTGGTGCAGGCGCTGGCCGACACTGCCGGCGATCAGGTGCACTTTCAACAGGTGCCGTTGCTGCGAGCCTTGCGCGTGGCGAGCACTGAGCCTGCCACCGGGGTATTCACCGTGTTGCGCACCGCCGAGCGTGACAGCCAGTATCAGTGGGTCGGCCCCTTGATGGAGGTGGAAACTGCACTGTTCTCCACGGACAGCAACCGGCAACGGGTGCGCAGTTTGCTGGAGGCCAGCCGTCAGGGTCGAATTGCCGTTCCACGGAAATGGCTGGTCTACGGCTACTTGCAGAAACAGGACCTGAGCAATCTGTACGGCGTGGAAACACCCGAACAAATGATGCGTCTGGCACGGCTGGGCCGTACCGAATTCGTGGTGGCCGACACGCTGTCCGTCACCCGCATGGCCCGTGAGGAAGGTGTACCACCCGAGCAGTTGCACTATCAGATCCCGTTGATGAAGCAAGCCACCTACATCGCCTTTTCACCACAGACCGATGCGCGCCAGATCGCGCGCTGGCAGCAGACGCTGGATGAGATGAGCCGGGACGGGCGCCTGGAAAAACTCAAGCAGCGCTGGCTGGTGGATCGCACGCCTCGCTGACGATGGATCAACGTTCTCGATAACGACTATGCGTCAGGGTGTTTTTTCATTCTGAAGCTCCAGCACTACAGTGGGCCCATCTTCTTCCCACGCTTCTGGAGTTACATCATGAAAAGCATTATCGGTCTTGGTTTCGCCCTGTCGGTTCTTGGTGCCACGTCGGCCATTGCTGCACCTCACGCTACTTTGCCAGTGGTTGCGGCGGCAGCGAAGGTGAGTCAGCCGGCTACTTTGAATGTGAATACGGTGGGTGTTGATCAAAAAGACAGCCAGGCGAGCACACTTTACGTGGCTGAAAACCGTCCTGAGTTTGGGTCGAAGTATCAGCGTTATTGATTTGCCGGTTTGTACTGCTGGAAACAGGAACCCCCGGGAAGATTTGGTCTTTCCGGGGGTTCTTTTGTTTGTTCGGGTACATATCCGTTTCTGCGGTAACGGCGCCTTATGGTCCTGCCGCCCGCAGCCATCGGCCATCCTTGGCCGGGGGCGGCCTGTCATTTGAAGCGTACGCGTTCCCCCTGTGGGAGCTAGCCTGCTAGCGCCCACAGGGGAATTTTGTCAGGCATGACATTGGTGTTCAGCGCCGATGATCCTGACGGACTTCAGGCCGGCAGTGGGCAACCCGCGGAGCGAGGGTATGGCTAGACACCCCCGTACGCCAGGGGCGAAATGCCCGCTACCTCGACCCCGCCAGACGCAGAGCCAGAGCCTTCGCCTGACTAGCCACATCAGTCACCGCCGTACTCTCCCACCACATCCCCCGCAACGGCGGCCCCATGGCAAACAACCGAGCGACAACCCGCCCATCTCCCCCCAGCACCGCGCCATCGACCGTCGCCGCAATACCCAGCGCCAGCGGCCCCGGTCGCACCAGACCGCGCGCCAGCAACTGTTGCGGCAACGGTCGCGCCACTCGCCGCCAGTCGTACTCGATGCCACTGGAATTGATCAACGCCGCCCCGCTGACAACCACCGTTTCAGCTTCACCACGACGGCGAATCCGAATGCTCACCTGATCACACGAAGAAGGCTCAAGCCCCCTGTACGAAGCCGCCTGAATCCGCAACCGCCCTTCCCCGTGCAACCGCGCCACCAACTCCGCACTCAACGGCGGCGAACGGTGGTGATGACTCTCCCACCACGGCCGCACATGCCGTACAAACTGCCGACGCTGCACGTCCGTTGCCTGATGCCACAAACGGCCGATGTGCGCCCGCACCGTATCCAGCGGCGCCTGCCAGTCGATACCCTGCGCAATGGCATCCCGGCAATGCCGGCGCAGTTCGCGCACCAACTGTCGCGGCGTGCGAATGCTGTGATCCTCGGCCAGAAAATCCGCCCAGGCCGGCGGTTGCCGACGCACATGCGGCAGCAGCCCATGCCGGGAAAACACTTCGATCGGCCCGCGATGCCCGGCCTGTTCCAGCGACACCACGGCATCGACCATGGTCAGGCCCGATCCAATGATCAGCACCGTCGATTGCGGGTCGAGCTGACGCATGGCCGCGACATCCCAGGGATCGAGTGCCGCAGCGTTCAAACCGCTGGATTCTGTCTGCGGCGTACGAGCAGCAGGGAACATTCCCGTGGCCAGCACCGCATACCCACCCTGCAACCGCTGGCCGTCGCTCAAGCTCAGCCGCACCGAATCGTCCAGCGCTTGCAGGTCAACCACCTCGGCCCGTACATGTTCGACGGTCGAGCCATTCAAGGCGCCCACCGCTTGCGCCTCGGCCAGGCGCTGCTGCACGTACAAACCGAAAATCCCCCGTGGCGGAAACAGTTCGCTGACCGGCACATGCTGCTCATCGGACTCCGGCCAGCCTCCGGCCACGATGTACTCGGTCAGCCACTGAGTCAGGTCATCGGCATTGTCCGGGTCGACACTCATGCGCGCCGCGTTGCCGTTGAGCGTATGGCCCAACTCGACCGCGCTGTACGCCTCGCCCCGGCCGAGTTCAGCGCGGGGCTCGATCACCAACAACGAGCGCTTGCCGGGCAAACGCAACAACTGCGCCGCGAGCATCGCGCCACTGAGGCCGCCGCCGATGATCAGGATGTCTGCGTGGCGGATGACGTCGGTCGTCTGTCCGCTTCGGGTTTCAGTCATGGCGTTCTCAATGTTCAGTGTTTACCTGGATAGAAGTCATGCAGATCGCCCCGCGCCAGCAACGCTTCGCTGCTGCCGGACAACACCACCCGGCCGGTATCGAGGACATAGTCCTGTGACGTGCACTTGAACGCCACATTAATGTTTTGCTCGGCAATCAGGAAGCTCACCTGCTCGTCGCGATTGAGCTGGGCGACGATCTCGAAAATCTCCTGGACGATAATAGGCGCCAATCCCATGGAAGGTTCATCAAGCGCGACCGCGAAACTCAATCACCCCGCGATAGACCTCCACCCGCTCGGCCCGCACCAGCCCGGAAATCGCCTTCGTTCCACAGTGGCGAGCTCTTGCTCCAGCAGTTGAGCCGTTGCGGGGGTTCCACCAGCCCGAGCAAGTCGTTGAAGCTGAGCAGGGATGGCCCTGAGCGAGCCAGAGTTGCTGCGCCAGACAAACCAAGAGGTTGTCATGGGCCGACTCCGGAATTCTGGTGAGTGGCACCGGAGCTTTCCGCAGGAGTCATGCCTGAAAGTAATGACGTTTAATTTCAGCAGGTTGATGAATTATTCGAGAAATCCGCGCAGCTTCAAACCAGCAATATGTCCATCCTTGATCGGCGAACAGTTAGATCACCACGTTTCTCACGAATCGTGCAGCCACCGGCCCATCGTTGCGATAGGCGTGCGGCTGGTTGCTGGCAAACATATAGAACTCACCAGCGGAAATGTTGTGGGGCGTATCGCCGAGCATCAGGGTCAGGCAGCCTTCAAAGACATAAATCTGCTCGCTCCAGCCATCGGCATCCGGTTGCGACGGGTAAATCTCGCCCGGTTGCAGGCACCATTCCCATTGTTCCACTTCGCGGGTGGCGGTGGCTTTGGACAGCAACACGGCCTTGCTGCCGGGAATCGTCCCCGCCCAGGCCACTTCGTTGATGCGGCTCGGGTCGCGGGCATCCGGGGCCTGGATCAGGTCGCTGAACGCGACGTCGAGCGCTTCGGCTACGCGGTCGAGGGTGGTCAGGCTGACGTTCTTCTCGCCGGCCTCGATGGCCACCAGCATGCGGCGACTGACCCCGGACTTTTCCGCCAGCGCAGTCTGGCTCATGTCGGCCGCGTGGCGCAGGCGCCGAACGTTCAGGCTGACGTGCTGAAGGACCGAAGCCCGTTGCGTTGAATCTTTGTGCACTATATTGCTCACTCGATGGGGTTGGGCAGTATACTGCGCAACATTCGGCGCATTGTGCGTCGCCCTCAGGTAGCGCGCAAGGTCATGACGTCGTTGAACTCCTCCCCGGCTTCTTCCCGATTCTCCCGGTTCAGCAAGGCCGAGTGCGTGCTGGTGCTGATTACCATGGTCTGGGGCGGCACCTTTTTGCTGGTGCAGCACGCCATGACCGTCAGCGGCCCGATGTTCTTCGTCGGCCTGCGCTTTGCGGCGGCGGCGATTATCGTCTCGTTGTTTTCCTGGCGTCATCTGCGGGAACTGACCCTGTTCGAACTCAAGGCCGGCGCCTTTATCGGTGTGGCGATCATGCTGGGTTATGGCTTGCAGACGGTCGGGTTGCAGAGCATCCCCAGCAGCCAGTCGGCCTTCATTACCGCGTTGTATGTGCCCTTCGTGCCGTTGCTGCAATGGCTGGTGCTGGGACGGCGTCCGGGGTTGATGCCGAGCATCGGCATCATGCTGGCGTTTACCGGGCTGATGCTGTTGTCGGGACCGGCCGGCGCGTCGTTCAACTTCAGCCCTGGTGAAATCGCCACGTTGATCAGCGCCATTGCGATTGCCGCTGAAATTATCCTGATCAGCACTTACGCCGGCCAGGTCGATGTGCGGCGGGTCACGGTGGTGCAACTGGCGACCACGTCGGTGCTTGCGTTTTTGATGGTGGTGCCGACCCAGGAAGTCATTCCGGGCTTCTCATGGTTCCTGCTGTGCAGCGCCCTCGGCCTGGGTGCGGCGAGTGCGGCGATTCAGGTGGCGATGAACTGGGCGCAGAAAAGCGTTTCGCCGACGCGGGCGACGTTGATTTATGCCGGTGAGCCTGTGTGGGCGGATCGCCGGGGAGCGGTTACCGGCGATTGCGTTGGTGGGGGCTGGGTTGATTGTCGCGGCGGTGATTGTGAGTGAGTTGAAGACCAAGGGTAAGGATCGTGAGGCAATTGAGGGAGAGCTGGAAAGCGAGCCTGTCGATTCAAATAAATGAAAATCTCAATCGACGTTCAGGCCTCCAACTCCCGACACACACCTATTCTGAATTTACTCTGGTAATGACCGGATAATGTCCGCGAGATCGTCCCGAGTAATTTCGTTCGATTTTATGGCGGCCACGACATCTTCCTTGGAAAGCGGGAAGCGTTTGAAGATTTCCTTTAGGGTATCTACATCAATATTTGAAATCCAAAGAGGATCGATAAATGATCCCCCGTACTCCGGCTTCATCGGCACTTCATCATGTGCTATCGCACCTTTATGATTCAAATAAACGACATAGCGGTCATGTCCTTCGGGGAAGCTCTTGTCGTGATAAAGCGTGGTACCGAGTGGCAGTACATAGTAGTTTTCATCGCCATTCGGCCCTTCAATCAGCAATGGCTCTTTAGTCTTAATCATTTTCATATCATGTGACCTCGAAACGTTATTAAACACAACAAATGTCAAAACGGCTGCATAAATCAAAACCAGCCCGACCAACCAAAAAGTAATCCATTTATTTATAAACATTCTTTTTGTCATAACGCGCCTCAGTATTTCCTTCGAGCATAGCCTGCAAGTCTGCCGGCATAAAAATACCGTCCTGTGTCCATTTCTGCGTGCGAGCCGCCTGCCTCTCGGCCCAGGAAAGACCTCTCATCTCTCGATACTGTGCAGGGCTCAGCCTTGGAGCGCTCCAGATTATAAACAAAACCAGTCGTTGTTCGCCCGAGGCTATTCTCTCCGGAAATGTAAGTTTTGAAAGAGGTCCAGACGTTTAAAACGCCCTCACCTTCGCTATCAAAGGTTCCCCAGGTTTTACCATATCGTCCAAAATCGTATGTAATGTCTTTACTGCCAACGACCACACGCAGCGCCGCATGACCAAAAAGGTGCTCCTCTTTGTCACGGGTGTAAGGACCACCAACCAGTAACTCCATATAAGCACCAGAAACCACCAATTGATTGGTCTTGGTTGTTTTGCCTAGCGCCCCAGTTGTTTTGCAGCCTGCGTCGTGCCCGACGCCTTAGTAGACTCAGCCATTAAAGATGTTCCATATCTTCAAGTTATGGGAACTTATTGAAACTCGACAAACGTCTTTTCTTGCAGAAGTTTGCGAAAAACACTGCTGGCACCGCTGGAGCCGGCATTACCGACTAACGTGTCTGGAGAACCCACTATCGTCTCGGAGCGCGAGAAAATTCAGCGCCAGCGGGATTTTCGATCATTT
>LNAP01001265.1_pt1 | contig 27219 bp, 32 predicted proteins | sample 602601 | NCBI WGS metagenome assembly LNAP01 (sample SAMN02440304, study PRJNA202911) | soil metagenome | biome: Subtropical and temperate rainforests or woodlands; isolation source: soil samples (1 kg each in a 20% v/v slurry with milli Q water) were... ... | reverse complement strand
AGGGGCGGTCGCCGATCGCGCCGCGACCTGTCCGCCGCGGCCCAATAGCCGCGCCGCGGATGGGGCACCAGCAGCCGGTCGCAGATTTTCGCCAGCGCATTGCCGGTGATGCCGAAATCGGCGGCCAGCCGGGTCATCGGCTTCGTCCAGGCCAGCTCATAGAGCTCCTGGCGCGTCACCCTGTGGGCTGTGTCCAATTCCGCGCTCGCTGCCAGGCGCACGAGAGGCGCGCCCTGCGCCCCTCATAGCACACAAGCCCGGAGGGCGTGCTAGCGGGCGCTCACACAGGGTTCCGCCGGACCGGATATGCGCCACCATCTCCTCGCCCAGGCTCGCAGCCGTCGCCCCAGAACAGCCTCGGCCCGCAGCGCGCCGGCGGCGAAGGCGCAGGTGGGGCCGATTCACATCGTTCTCGTTGGAGACCCCGCCCTGGCCGATGCCCTTCAGGCTGGTGAAGCCGGAGTCCAACGCGATGTCATTTAAGATATCACGAGGTGTCTTGATACTACAAACAACATCATGGACTTGGGGAGGCTTGATGTGCGATATCACATCACCGCCCTCATTTGATGTCGAAGTCGTTATCACCATGTCCGCTTTAGCAATTCGGCTCCGGGAGGCGCGCGTCGCCAAGGCGTGGTCACAACGTGATCTAAGCGGGCGCGCTGGCATCCCGCAGGCCCATATCTCCCGCATCGAGAGCGGCGCCATCGATCCCAAGGTCTCCACCCTGCAGGATCTGGCGCGGGCGCTGGACCTTGAACTGATGTTGGCGCCTCGCACGGCGCTCAACGCTGTGGAGGCTTTGGTGCGGGAAACGACCAACGAGGACGATCGCCAGCATCTGCGGGACATCGCTACGCGCATGCACGATGCGGCGAACACCCTGCAGACCATGGCCGGCGGCCTTAACGAGCGAGTGGCCGACGCCGCCGAAGACCTTCGGAAGCTGGCTCCGTCCGACGTACCGCCATGGGTTCGCAAGAACGTCCTCGCGGCGGCTATCGCGGCGGACGAGGCTTTAGAGGCGCACAGCACGCAACGCCTCGAGCCTGCGACAGCTGAGCTTCAGAAGCTTCTCACCGAAGCCCTCGCGCTCGCGGGCCGCGGCGAGAGGCGCCCTGCCTACTCCCTGGACGACGAGGACTAGCCATGGCCGGTCTTGATGTCTGGCTCGGTGAGCGTCGCGTGGGCGCGCTCACATATCTCGGCGGCGACCAGTCGATTTTCGCCTTCGACGACGCCTACGCCGATGATCCCGATCGCCCGACCCTCAGCCTCGCCTTCAAAAGCGCTTCAGGCGGCCTGCTGCGCGACGTCCGCGCGACACGGGCGCGGGTGCATCCCTACTTCTCGAACCTGCTGCCGGAAGGCCCGCTTCGCGATTACTTGGCTAAGCGCGCCGGTGTGAAGCCCACGCGCGAGCTGCATCTTCTGGCGACGCTTGGCGACGACCTGCCCGGCGCCGTCGTCTTGCGTCCACAGGACGCGCCCTTGCCGAGCGATGCTGAACCGGCACGCTTCTATGGCGGCGGCGAGGCGACGGCGCTTCGGTTCTCTCTCGCTGGTGTTCAGTTGAAGTTCTCGGCAGTCGAGAAGGCGCAAGGCGGCCTCACCATCCCGGCTCAGGGGGTGGGCGGCGATTGGATAGTCAAACTTCCGTCCACACGGTTCGCCGGCGTGTCGGAGAACGAATTCTCGATGATGAGCCTGGCCGCAGCCATCGGCATCGAGGTCCCAGCCGTGCGCCTCCTCGGTCTCGAAGAAATCGCGCGTCTACCGGACGACATTGGTCGACTGCAGGGCTTAGCGTACGCCGTCGAGCGGTTCGACCGCCCAGCCGGTGGCGTACGGGTCCACGTCGAAGACTTCGCTCAGGTTTTTGGGGTCTTTCCGGAGACCAAGTACCAGCGCGCCTCCTACCGCAACATCGGCCAAGTCCTTTGGCGCGAGACCGGGGAGACCGGCTATGCCGAGTTCGTCCGCCGCCTCGTGTTCAGCGCCCTGATCGGCAACGCCGATATGCATCTGAAAAACTGGTCGCTGATCTACCGAGACGGGCGCACCCCATCGCTCGCACCGGCCTATGACTTCGTATCGACTCTCGCCTACCTGCCCGACGGCAACGCCGCCCTGAAGGTGGCGCGCAGCAAAGCCTGGACCGACTTTGGCGAGGATGAGCTCGCCGCCTTGGCGGACGGGTCCGGCGCGCCACGACGACTGACCCAAAAGATCGCCCGCGAAACCGTCTCCGCTTTTCGCCAAACCTGGGCTGGGAGACAGGCACACCTGCCGATCAGCGACGACGTTCGCGCCACCGTGCTCAGCCAGCTTGACCGCGTTCCACTTGCTCGCACCTAGCTAAAGCGCCGAACGGACTGGCTGCCGTCGAACGCCCCAGGCGACCATTGCCTCAATTCGGTGACAGAGAGCGGTGGCCTACATCAGCATGGCAATGCCCCTGCCAGGTGGGAGATCCTTAAGGGTTGCCGCCCGACTCTGTTTCACACCGCTTCACAAGACTGAACGACCGCATGCCCCCTGGGGCCTGTAGGACTCCAATGGATAGATCCATGGAGGAAGCGATGGGCCATTCTTCTCAAACTTCCCTCTTGCCAACGTTGGCCGTGGTCGGGCTGCTTTGCCTTCCACACGGCGCCCACGCCGATAGCGCCGGAGAACCGAAAATGACCGCGACATCGCCCGCTGCCGAAGATCAGAACCGCAGGCTTGTGACGGACGCATTCGCCAAGTGGGGACTTGGAGTCGGCGGCCCCTATGACCTACTCGACGATAACGTCTCCTGGACGATTGTCGGGCGATCCGACGCCTCGCGCACCTATCCGAGCCGCGAGGCCTTCATGAGCGGGGTCATTCACCCGTTCAACGCCCGGATGAGCCAAGGCCTGAAGCCGACCATTCGACAGCTCACGACCGACGGTGACAAGGTCATCATCTTCTTCGATGCGAGCGGTGTGGCGAAAGACGGCCAGCCTTACACCAACACTTACGCCTGGTTCTGGGAAATGCGCGACGGCCGCGTCGTCCGCGCCCACGCCTTCTACGACAGCCTGGCGTTCAATGAGCTCTGGCGCCGCGTCGCGCCCTAACCCCCAATACGGGATCTCCTAACATGTCGCTGAATGACCGCCCCTCGGCAGGCGTCGCTGAGTCACGCCCGCCGTTTCCTCCCTTCACGCTCACGAGCGCTCTTGAGAAAGTGAGGCTCGCCGAAGATGGCTGGAACAGCCGTGATCCCGAGCGGGTCGCCCTGGCCTACTCACCCGAAAGCAATTGGCGTAATCGGTCCGAGTTTCTGCAAGGCCGCGAGGCCATCGTCGCCTTCCTGACCCGCAAGTGGGAGCGCGAGCTCGACTACCGGCTGATCAAGGAGCTTTGGGCGTTCACCGACAACCGCATCGCGGTCCGGTTCGCCTACGAATGGCGCGACGATAGCGGCAACTGGTTTCGTTCATACGGCAACGAGAACTGGGAGTTCGGAACGAACGGCCTGATGCAGAACCGCTTCGCGTGCATCAACGACGCTCCCATCGCCGAAGCAGACCGGCGATTTCATTGGCCGCTCGGACGCCGCCCGGATGATCACCCGGGTCTGAGCTCGTACGGCTTCTGATCCTCCAAGAGCGCCTACGCGAAGCAAGGAGACCTCAAATGAAAACCTGGTTCATTACCGGCGCTTCGCGCGGGTTTGGTGGGCGGGTCGCCGCGCTCGCCCTCGAACGTGGCGACAATGTCGTCGCGACGGCGCGCAACGCCGCCGCAGTCACCGAGCGGCTCGGCGACAACCCGAGGCTTCTCGCAGTGGCGCTGGATGTCACCGATGAAACCCAGGCCCAAACCGCCGCGGCCGCAGCGATCGACCGCTTCGGCGCTATCGATGTGCTCCTCAACAACGCCGGGTTCGGCCTGTTGGGCGCGGTTGAAGAGGCGACCGCCGAGGAAGTCGAACGGCTTTATCGCACCAACGTCTTCGGCCTCCTCGCGGTGGCTCGGTCGATCCTGCCTTACATGCGCTCGCGCAGGTCTGGGCGCATGTTGAACATCTCCTCGATCGGCGGCTATCGTGGAGCGGCGGGCTTTGGCGTCTACTCCTCGACGAAGTTCGCGGTCGAGGGCCTTAGCGAAGCCCTTCATGCCGAACTTGCCCCACTGGGCATCCACGTCACGGTCGTGGAGCCGGGCTATTTTCGAACCGACTTCCTAGACACGAGCTCGCTGTCGGTCAGCCCGCGCCAGATCGAAGACTATGCGGCCAGCGCAGGCCTGGTGCGCAGCCGTGCTGCCGATCTCAACCAACGCCAGCCTGGCGATCCCGATCGGTTGGCGAAGGTGCTCGTAGACTTCGTTGATACGCCCAACCCTCCGGTTCGCTTGCCCCTTGGAAGCGACACGGTCGCCGCCATCGAGGCCAAGCACACCTCTGACGCCGCGATCCTCACAGCTTGGCGATCCATCTCGGTCTCGACCGACTTCGCCACTGATTGATAGGCGCCGGCCGTTCGCCCTCCCCTCGCTCAGGACACTGCGATGACCGACACAAAGGCCGCCCGGATCGATAGCTATGTCGGAGGCGCCGCGCTGCCCCCGCTTACCGGACGCTACCGCGACAAATTCGATCCGCGCACCGGCGAGTTCATGAAGCTGGTCGCCGAGGCCGGGCCGGAAGACCTAAACGCCGCGGTCGACGCCGCACATATGGCCCAGGAGGCGTGGCGGGATATGCGCCCCTCCGAACGAGGCCGCATCCTCGTTGAGCTCGGCAGGGTGATCCGCGCAAACGGTGAACGGCTAGGCGAAATTGAGAGCCAAGAAACGGGAAAGCCTGCGGGTCAGATGCCGGCCCTGATCAACCTGACCGCCCAGTTTTTTGAGTTCTATGGCGGCATCGTCAACGTGATGGACGGCCAGATCATCAATGAGGGACCCGACTACCACGTCTATACACGGCGCGACCCATTTGGCGTGGTCGGCGTCATCCTCCCCTGGAACGCCCCGATGCATCAGGCGGCGCGCGCGATCGCCCCCGCTCTGGCGGCCGGCAACAGCATCGTAGCCAAGCCCTCGGAACACACGCCGGGATCACTAGTGGAACTGGCCCGCCTGGCGGTGGACGAAGGGGGACTGCCCCCCGGTCTGCTGAACGTCGTCGTCGGCGCCGGCCCCCCGGTCGGCCGCGCGATGGCCGCCCATCCGCTCGTCCAAAAGATCTCCTTCACCGGCAGCGTCCGCGCGGGGCAAGACCTCGGGCGGATCGCCGCGGAACGCATCCTTCCTCTCACGCTGGAACTTGGCGGCAAGTCGGCGAACATCGTATTCGCCGATGCGGACCTCGACGCGGCCGCAACAGGATCAGTCCGCGCCTTCACATGGAACAGCGGGCAGTGGTGCGCGGCCGGCACGAGGCTCTTGGTGCAGGAGTCCATTCACGACGCCTTCGTCCAGAAGTTGGTCGCCGAGGTTGAGGCGCTGCGCGTAGGTCCCGAGCCAGACGCGACTTCAGGGCCGATGACGACCCTCGCCCAGTACGAGAAGGTTCTCAGCTACTTTGAGATTGCAGACGCTGACGGCCTGACTTGCGCTGTGGGCGGGACGGCGCTGGAAGGCGACCGTTTTGGCGGAGGCTGGTTCATCGCCCCGACGGTCTACACGGGCGTCGATAACGACCACATCCTGGCGCGTGAAGAGATTTTTGGTCCAGTCGTCGTCGTCATCCCCTTCAAGGACGAAGCAGACGCAATCCGGATCGCCAACGACAGCGACTTCGGCCTCTCGGCCGGTGTCTGGAGCCGTGACATCGGCCGAGTCCACCGCGTTGCGGCTCGTCTGGAGGCCGGTCGGATCGTCGTCAATGAATACGGCGGCGGCTTCGTCCAAACGCCTTGCGGAGGTTTCAAGTTCAGCGGCTATGGTCGCGAACAGGGGATCGAAGCACTCGGACACTATACGCAGACTAAGTCCGTCATCGTGCGGCTGTGACCAGGAGCCGTGAACGCGTTGGTCTATTCTGCGGCCTTGTCGCCGCTGTCATCTGGGGCGGCTACATCGCCGTCACCCGCCAGGGAATACAGATCGGTCTGACCGCCGCCGACCTAGCGTTCCTGCGCTATACGACCGCGGGGCTGCTGCTGCTCCCCTGGCTACTTACTCACAAGCCGATGCGGTTGGCCGACGTGGGCTGGCGCCGTGGAGCGGCTCTGGCCCTGCTGGCCGGGCCGCCGTTTGTTCTGGTCGGAGCATCCGGCTTCATCTTCGCGCCGCTCGCCCACAGCGCCGTCATCCAACTTGGCATGGTCACCTTGATGGGCATGGTCCTGTCGGCCCTACTAATCGGTGAGCGCCCCGGCCGCCAACGCATCGTCGGGATGGCCATCATCGTCGCCGGCCTGACGACAACTGCAGGCGCGGGCGGGTTCGGAGCGATGGCAGGCGCCTGGAAAGGCGACCTTCTCTTCGCCGCCGCCGGAACCATGTGGGCAGTCTTCACCGTGTTGCAGCGCCGGTGGAATATTCAGGCCCTGCCGGCGACTGCCGCTGTCTCTGTCCTGTCGGCGCTGGCGTATACGCCGATCTACTTCGCGTGGAGGGGCGCGGCCCCGCTCCTAGCGCTCGATCCTTGGGTGCTGCTGCAGCAGGCCGTAATGCTGGGCGCGCTCTCCGGCGTGATCGCCCTTTTCGCCTTCTCGCGGGCCGTGGAGAACCTGGGGCCAGGGCGCGCGTCACTGTTTCCGGCCATGGCCCCAGCTGTCGCAATCCTGATTGGCGTACCGGTCACCGGCGAGTGGCCGACGATGCATCAGATTTTCGGCTTGGTCTTGTTGTCCGCCGGTCTCGTCATCGCCCTTCGCGACCCCGCTAACGCCCGTCCTTCAGCATCACCGTCACGGTCGTCGAAAGTCCCGGACGCAGCCGCGACAGATCAGACTGGCCCAGATCCAGCCGGATCCGCACAGGAACCCTCTGGACGATCTTTGTGAAGTTGCCAGCGCCCGGCTCGAAAGGAAGCAGCGAGAATTGCGATCCGGAGCCGGGCGCAAAGCTGACTACCTTCCCGGTCAAGGCCGGCCCATTCGGTGCGTCCACCTTGATCTTGGCGGATTGCCCGACCAGCATCCGGGCCACCTGCGTCTCCTTGAAATTCGCCGTGACATAGACCGCTCCGAGCGGAACCACCCGCATCACTTGGGCGCCCGGCTGCACATAGTCCCCGGGTTCGACCTTGCGGTCGCCGACAACGCCGTCGACTGCGCGCGGATCAATGTGTGGGCCTGGTCTTGGAGCGCCAGCTCCAGCGCCGCCTAGGCGGCGGCTTCAGCCGCACCCGCCTTGGCGAGGTTGGCCTCTAGGTCGCGCGCTTGGCCAGGATCACGCCGGACTGGTCACGGTTCACATCGAATTCGGCGTTCAGGAAGGAGTGTTCTAGGGCCGCTTACCGAGCGCGGCGCACTCGCTCAAGAAACTCGGCTGACCGCGCTGCGTCGGCATCGGCGCGGGCGAGGGGCGACAGCGCCGACCATTGCAGCGACCATCATGGCGGCTTCGTCCGCGTCAGCTGCGGCCATCGTCTCGAGCATCCGATCTATCGGCCGATGCGCACCTTGCCCGTAGTATTCGCGCGCGGAATCTCCGTGTCGGCGCGCAAGGCCCCGAATGGGGTGCTCGCCATTGGTTGATGGACGCGTGGGACCTGTCCGGCGCCTACTCGCCCCCTGGCATGTCGAGCTGGAGCTCCAGCATGTCGCGAGCGCAGCGGCTCTCCGAGACGAACATCGACATGGCGGCGAACATCAGCACCAGTCCCGCACCGCCGCAGCTGACGACGAGCCAGACAGACACCTCCGGATGCCCTTCGGTCGCCAGCACAGCGCCCGTCAGACCCAGGAGGCTTGCGAGCGCAAAGACCGCCACGGCCGTGTAAAGCAGGTTCAGACCCCGCAGGAGCAGGCGAATACGCTTCTCAGCCGCCGCCGAGGCCGCCTGCGGGTCGGAATACAGTTGCTCGAGTGCGCCATCGCCGACGGCGATCGAAGCGCGGAATTCACGCCACTGAGGGATCGCCAGTCCGTAACGCATGGTCGCGCTGTTCTGAAGGATCGCACAGGCGTTGGTCAAAATAGCCGGCCCCACGATGAACGTGAGCGCCACGAAGGGATTGCTGACCTCTGCCGCCATGGCGCCGGCCTCCTCATTGCTGGAGAAGTCTCATGTTCGGGCGACCGGACCGGCGGCGGCTGGAGACTCGGGTCGCCGGTCCGGGCCTGCGGAGGCGAAGGCGACTAAGGGGATCGCCCTCGCTCCCGACCTCATCAGATCTGGTTTTCCCAGGCGGCCAGTTGATGGTCCTTCAGCATGTCCTCGATCTTCTTCGGGACCACGTTGCGGAACTTGCCAGTGTCGGCCGGGACGATTTCGATCATCCGGTCGATCATCTCCTGCGGGTCCATCTTTCCCTCGGGCGTAGCGAAGAAATCGTCGAAGCCCTTCCGCAGGTCGGCGCGCTTGGTGAAGTTCTTGCTGTCGTCGAGCCAGCGGAACGGATTGTCGGCCATGGTCTCGTTGTAGCCGGTGTAGTAGGCGCCCGGATTGATGGTCTGCACCTTGATCCCGTAGGAGGCCAGTTCCTGCTGCATCGCCTCGGCGAAGGCTTCCAGGGCATGCTTGGTCGAGACGTAGGTCCCCCAGTTGGCCGGAGTGAAGAGGCCGCCCATCGAGGAGGTGAACACCACCTTCTTGCCCTGGGCCTTGCCTTCGCGGACCCAGCGCTGAACCACACCCTGGGTCAGCACCAGCGGCAGGAAGACGTTCACTTCGTAGTTCTTCCGGACCAGATCGACGGGGATTTCCCAGACGGGCCCGGCCTCGCCCATGCCGGCGTTGTTCCAGAGGATGTCGAAGTCGAGGCCGATGGCCTGCTGGATGTCGTACTGGTCGGTCAGGTCCAGCCGGTAGACCTTGATCCGATCGCTCAGGCCCAGAGCCTCCACCTCCTCGCGGAGCGGGGTGACCTGCGAGGCCACGTGAACCGTGGCGATGATGTCGTGGCCGTTCCTGGCCATGCCGATCGCAGCGCCCTTGCCAAAGCCAGAACCGGCTCCAGTGATGAGAATCTTCTTGCCCATGACGGGTCCCTTGCTTGGTTTGAGATCAGTGGGTCAGGCGACGGTGGCCTGGTAGGCGGCGTAGCCGGCCCGGGCGACTTCCATGTCCTGAGCGACGGACCCGCCCGAGACGCCTAGGGCGCCCAGGATCGAACCGTCTCTGTCCTTCAGTGGAATGCCGCCGCCGAACGGAGCGAGGCCGCCGTTCGTATTCTCAAGGCCGGGGGCAGGGGCGCCGGGCTTGCAGTATTCCCACACCGCCTCGCTCTCGGCTCCAAACAGAACCGCGGTCTTTGCTTTGCGCAGCGCGATGTCGATGGAGCCGAGAACGGCGCCGTCCATGCGGTGGAACGCCTTCAGGTGTCCCCCCGCGTCCAGCACCGCGACGATCACCGGCAGGCCGACCTCGCGCGCCTTGACCTCTGCGCCGTCAATGATCGCCTGAGCGATATATGAATTGATCTGCATTTGACGCTCCCTGCCTCTTGGCTACGGAGCGATCTTCACCTGTCCGCCGAGACGCCGCTCGTGCAGCGACGTGAAGGGGCGTGGAGTGACATGCCTCGGCGGTCGTCTGCCGCTGCGCCTGCTAACGGCGGGCGACGATCTCCCACTCTTGCGGACCGATCTGCACGAGCCGGACCGCATGGAGCTCAGAGATCGAGCGTCCGAAGCGCGGAAGATCGGTCGCCTTGAAACGGCCGCTGATGCGTATCGAGGCCACCGCAGGATCGCGCACGACAAGGCGACCCGCGCCTTGCCGGTTCAATTCGGCCGCAGCGTTGGCCAGCGTCACGTTGTTGAACACCACGTAGCGCTCGCGCCACGCTCCTTCGACGGCCAAGTTCGCCGCAGCCACCACGGGCGTCTTCCCCTCCGACGCGATCAGCTGTTGCCCAGGATTCAGCACGATCGGCGTCACGCCACTTCCCGCAGAGCTGACAGAGACCCGGCCTTCTTCCAGGACCACCTGCACCTCACCGGGACGCAGTTGCACGTCAAAGCGGGTGCCCAACGCGACGATCGCCTGCTCGCCGGCGAGCACCACGAATGGACGCTGCGCATCATGCGCCACCGCAAAGAACGCCCGTCCGCGCGAAAGCCGAATTTCCCGCCGCGCGCTACTCATCGCCACGCTCGCTGAGCTTCTGCCCGCAAGTGTCATTTGAGTTCCGTCGGCGAGCTGGAAGGTCTGTGGCGCATCTTCAATATTGGCGAACGTCTGCTCAGGCTGGCGAACAGCAATGGCTGGAGCCACTTGGCGATCGCTTGGCCGCCACTGGGTGACGCCGACGGCGGCCACGACGGCCAACATGATCACCGCGGCCGTCGCGGCCGCCTGCAGCGCCCATTTCGGCTTCTCCGGGCGCGCAGAGCGCGCGTCCGCTCGCAACGCCGCCATGACTTCGTCGTCTACGACGCTGTCGAAATCCGACCAGGCGGCTTGGGCGTCCTCCCAAGCGGCAGCATGACTGGAATCAAGAGCCAGCCAGGCGGCGAGCACACCGGCGTCAATGTCAGCTGCGCCATCCGAGCGTCGATAGACCAGCAGCGCCGCCGCTTCGTCGGGAGACATCGCCGCCAAGCGGTCGAGGGTGAGCACCTCCCGCATCACTTCCGCCCCTTCCGGACAACACTCAGATGCTGCACGGCGCGCACCATATGCTTCTCGACAGCGCTGACCGAAATGCCCAGCTGCTCGGCCACTTCGCGCGAAGTCCGCCCTTCAAGGCGCCGCAGGATGAATATTCTCCGGGTCCTAAGCGGCAGAGCCAACAAGGCTTCGATCGCGCCGCGAAGATCTTCCTTTGCAGCCAAGATGCGATGAGGATCTACATCCTCGTCGCCATGGCTGTCGGGATTGAACTCCACATGGGCCTCGGCCCTGCGGGCAAAGCGGCGACGCGCACGGTCGGCCAGCACATTGGCGGCGATCGCGAACACGTACCCGCCAAGATGGCCGACCGGCTCTTCACTGTCGCGAGCTACAATCCGAGCAAATACTTCCTGGACGAGGTCGTCCGCCTCGTGCGGGTCCGGCACCCGGTTTCTGAAATAGCGGGTAAGGCCGTCTCGCAGCGGCCCAGCCTGAACAGCTAAAGGTCTATCGCTCACGCCGAGACTCGCAACGCGAGACCGGGCGTCGGCCGCCCCCCAGGCGCATGTACCGACCAGTTCCATCGATGTGAGGTCGCAACAGCCGCCGACTCCCGCATCATTTTCTTCGTTCCCTGATCGTCGAACCTCAACTCAAGAGCAAGCTCTCGACAAATCACCCTCTGCGTCACTACTCGATCACCTTGTTTTTCGACAACAAGGCGCCGGAGCCAATTGCCTTGCACGCCCTCGTTTGCGCCGGATGAATCGGACAATCCGCCCAAAGTCGGGCCAGACAGCCCCAGAACAAAAAACAACGTTGTCTCAATTTGAAAATGGTGCGCGGCTGACGGCAAGAGGGATGGCGGCGTGACAGGTCGTGCAGTTGGCGTAGGTCTCGGGTTGTTTGTGCTCGCTGCGGCAGGCCCTGCGGCGGCGCAATCGGCCATGGCGCTCAATATTCGTGGCGGCTCGCTCACGGAAGCGTTGCTTCAGCTCTCGCAACAGGCCGGAATCGAGTTGCTCTTCGACCGCGACGTAACGGCTGGCAAACAAGCGCCAGGCGTTCGCGGAGCCATGCCGCCTCGGGCCGCGCTAAAGCGCCTCCTTCAGGACAGCGGCCTTGTCGTGAGACGCTCGTCCACCGGCCTGTTCGTTGTCGAACGTCCATCCGCGCCGACGCTAGCGCGCCAGGATGTCACTGTGCCCGAGGTGTTGGTGATCGGTCGCCGAAGCCAGAACGCCGACATCCGCCGCCTTGAGACTGACATCCAACCCTATCGCGTGGCCACTGGGTCCGAAATTCAACATGCCGGCCGCGACAATCTCGATCAGTACTTCGCCAGCCGCGTTCCGTCGAACACGACGACCGTAAGCCCCAGCCTTGACTTCAACGGGGCGACCAATTCGCAGATCGATCTGCGAGGGCTCGGCCCCGAGGCGACGCTGGTCCTCATCGATGGTCGGCGCATGCCCGGCATCCCTGCGCAGGTCCAGGGCTTCCTGCAGCCTGACCTGAACGCCCTGCCCCTGCACGCCATCGATCGCGTGGAGGTGCTTACAGGCGCCGCGGGCGGAATCTATGGCTACGGAGCTCAGGGCGGGGTGGTCAACATTGTCCTGGCGCGTGGGCTAACGGGTGTCGAGCTGCATGCTGCGGGCGGCGTGACATCACGCGGCGACGCGCGACAGATCACGCTTGAAGGGCGCATCGGCGCATCGCTCAATGATGGACGCACCGACCTCATGCTGTTCGCGGCGGGCTCGCAGGCAGAGCCCCTCCTAAACGGCGAGCGCGCCTTCGTTGCTCGCGACGCCAAGCTCAACTCCGATCTGGCTCCACAACAATCGAACAAGACGGGCGGCGGGTCGGTGTTCGTCACGAGCCTGAACTCCAGCCTGCTTGTACTCAAGCCGGCATACGGCGGCGAGACGCTTAGCTCCACCTTCAGCTATCTGCCCCCCGGTCTGTCAGGAAACTCCTCGGAGATCGCCCAAGCGATCGCTCTGAACGCCGGCAGAATCAGCTCTGAGCTCTCCGAGGGAGCAGCTGCTAGCCAACTCAGCTCGACGCCGCGAACAGCGGCTGTGCTGGCCAATGTTCGCCATCGCTTCGACGGCGGCGTAGAGGCCTATGCCGACGCGGTCATGCTCTGGAATCGTGGGCGCTATCGCTGGCGGCAGGTCGACGGTTTCGGCGACCTTGCCGCCACCTCCCCGCTCAACCCCTTCACGCAGGCCATTCAGGTCACCTACCCAATCGAAGCCGCCGAAGGTGACCGGACGACCGAGATCGACAGCGCTCGCTACGCCGTTGGCGTCGTCGCCCCACTGCCTCAAGGATGGCGCGCAACAGCGGAAGCCGCTATCGGTTCAGCGCGGTACGCATACGCTGAACGCAAGCCGTTCTACGGAAGGCCCTTCGTCGCAAATACGCCCCCCGTCAGTCCATTTGGCGACTGGGAAGCGTTTCAAGCCGCACTGATCCCGGGCATTGGAACCACGCTGCGCGCTCTGACGCTGGAGACGGAGCTGCGGAACCTTTCCTTGCGCCTGGCCGGGCCGGTGTTTCAGACACCGCATGGGCCCGCGACACTATCCCTGCTGGCGGAAGAGAACACAGAGAGCGTGCCCGCCTACGACGTCGTAACCGGGTCGGGCGCAACCTCCACCGTTTCCACGATCGCCGCCCGCCGAACAGTGACGACGTCCCTATATGGTGAATTCAGAGCGCCGGTTTTCGGACCGCAAGCCACGCCCTTGCTCCGGAACTTGGAGGTCCAGTTGGCGGCGCGCGGAGACAGCCAGGCCGACGAGTTTGCCCGCAACCCCTACGCGCCCGACAGCGAGCGGCTCGACCATCGTTACACTGACGCCTCCTTCACTCTCGGGGCCAAGGTCACGCCGGCGCAGTGGCTGGCCCTACGGGCAAGCTACGCCACCAGCGCAGCGCCGCCGTTGATGGGCGAGTTGCTCCAAGCGAAATCGCAGACGCGAACCTCAGATCCCCAACGCGGCGGCCCGGCCGAGACGTTCTCACTGACCTCCGGAGGGTCGCTCGATCTGCAATCGGTCAAGGTCGATACAGCATCGTTCGGCGTGATCTTGACGCCACTCGGCGAAGAGGGTCCCCGCCTGACCGTCGACTATTCCGGTATTCGCAAGACGCGCGGAATCTTCGCGCCGGACATGGCGACTATCCTCCAATTCGAGCACCTTTGGCCGCAACGCGTCACCCGCGGCCCGCTGACGGACGCCGACCGTGCGCGAGGTTACACCGCCGGCCCAATCGTTGCGCTGGATGCGAGGCGAGACAACTCCGCCCGCGCCGAGTTTGACATGATCGACGCGAGCCTGGATTGGCGGGCGGCGCTGCTAGACGGCAGGCTGCGCGTCTATGGCGAGGGCGCCTACTATCTCCGCCAGCGCAGCATTACGCCCATTGGGTCGAGCGCGAACAAGGTCAATTATCTTACAAGCCCGCTGGCGCAACGGGCGAACCTCGGCGCCGACTGGAGCATCGGGCAAGTCACCGTCGGCGCGAACATGCAGTACTTCGGCAGCTATCGCATTATCCCGCCGGCGGAGGACCAGGATCCCACCCTCATCGCCGCCGCAAAAGCGATCCAAGGCTCAATGAGGGTGCCCGCTCAAACCTATGTCGATCTCAATGTCAGCTGGCGCGGTGAGCTGCCGCTGGCCAGCGCGGCTCGAGAAATCAAGGTTGATCTTGGAGTGATCAATGTGTTTGACCGCGCGCCCCCTCGAGAGAGCAGTCTCGCTGTCTTCCAGACCCTTGGGCTGGCGACGTCCGGCTACAGCCGCTACGGCGACCCGAGACGACGTCGATTCCTGCTGACCGTATCAACGATTTTTTAGAGAACCCGGCCGACGTCCCTGCGCCGTCATAGCCATTGAAGGTCAGCGCCGTGGTCGAAGCGTTCGCCAACCACATTGCGATCGCTTCTGGGCTCCGCCGCCGGAAATACCAAATTGACGGAAACCCCACAGCTTCCCGCAGACCAACCGATGCTGCCGCCGAGCTCTTGCGCAAGTCGGCGGATGATGCGGCGGCCATTGCCCGGCGCAAACAGGTCCAACCCAGCCCCCTCGCCACTCACTCGGCACAAGATCTGTCCGTCCGCATGGCGTAAGCAGATGTGAAGGTCGCCCGCCCGCTCGGTGAAGCCGTGTCGAAGCGAATTGCAGATTAGCTCAGATATGACCAGACCGACACGCCAACAGCGGCTCGCCGACAGATCCACGGCATCTGCCGACAGCGACAGCTTCACCCCACGCGGACGAAGGCGCGCCACGGACAAGGCCAGGCAAACGCCTTCCAGATAATCGGCAAGATCTCGTTGGCCTGACGGCGGCGCGCGCAAGGCATGGTGAGCCGCAGCATAGTCGTGCAGCGTGTCGGCGGCCCGCACGAGGGCGCGGCGCCCCACGACGTCGTGCGTATCCTGAGCGGCGGCGGTCAGGGACGCGATCAATTGCGCGTACTCGTTGGTCACCCGGTGGCAGATTTCCTCAACGAGCAAGAACGCATCGCCAGGCCTTGTATCGACAGCACGCCCTGAAACCGACAAGGGACAATCCTCTCTAGGCATATCGAGTTGACATCGGGCGGTCTGAGGACGGGCCTTCATTGATATCCGGCCAAGACCGCGCTGCGCTCGCCCCGCAAGGTGGAGCGCTATCTGGGGAGCGCCCGCGCGCTGTTCAGTGGCTGACGCGCAGCCGCTCCTAGGCGCAGCTCGCGCTCGACTCCGAGTTCACGCCTCATCTGACAGAGCTCGTCGAGCACGGAGCGAAGCAGAGACCGCAGGCCCTCAGCCTCGGCGAACTCTCGCATCGGCTCAGGCCGCGTCACCCGAGGCGTCGGCCACTCCCGATGCTCGCCCTGAGGCGCGACTTCGGCGGCTAGCAGGTAGCCGCGCCCGGGCACAGTCTTGAGCAGATCGCGATGCACGCCTGAAGCCTTGCGGACTTGCGATACCTGAGAGCGGAGATTGCTCTCATCGACAATCGTCGTCGGCCAGACCTGGCGCATGATGGTCTCGCGCTCGACGACGGCCCCCTGCGATCTCAGCAGTATGTGCAAGAGGTCGAAGGCGCGGCTGCCGATCTCCACCGGCCTGCCCTCGCAAAGTAAAATTCGAGCTGCCGGCATGAGGCGGAACGTGCGGAAGCAGAGCGCAGTGTCCGCGAATGCGATGACGCTTCCAGGCTGATAGATCGGGCCGCTGCGAGCGTCAGACCTGTTCGCAGCATTCACCGCCGTGGCGTTCATGTTCAGTCCCCTCAGAGGTCTGCCCATGAGGTCGCGCGCCAATTGGAAACCCGCACCGATCCGTTCGAAAATTTTTTAGCCGGTCAGCGCCCATCCTCCTTGGCGCGTCGCTTCGCGGCGCGCCGGGCGTCGACCCGCATAGCGATCAAAATCTCATCATCGTCGCCGTCATCGAAATCATTCCAGGCGGCGTTGACGTCAGCCCACGCTACCCGGTTCGCTGCATCGATCGCCAACCAACGCTTCAGCACGTCTGATCCGGCCACAGCTTCAGTCTGACTATTGCGAAGGAGGGCAGCGGCCTGGTCAGGTTGCATCCTCAAGAGGCGATTGAGGCTTACTCCGTCGCGCACTAGGCCCAAATCTCGCATGCGCGGCTCCGTTTTTTGGAGCAAATCTGACGTGGCGTTCTCGCCGTTGACAGAGCCGAGTCACGCAACCCCATGTTGCTGACTACGCGACACGACGGCTGGCAGCATGCTGATAGCTTCACAACGATTCACACCGCTCCGCAGTGCTGAACTCGATCATGCGCCGGGGCCGCGCTAGAGTTTCGTGGCCTTGTCACCGAGGTTCCCATGACAGTCAGGCGTCCGGCATGAGGCTGGAGGACGTGCAGACCTTCGTCGCTGTTGCAGAGGCCCATGGGATCACCGGCGCGGCGCGGCGACTCGGCATTTCGAAATCGGTCGTTAGCCGACGCCTGCTGCGCCTGGAAGAGGCGCTGAAGGTTCGCCTCGTGACCCGTACCAGCCGGGGGGCATTGATCACTGACGCTGGAGAAACATTCCGCGAGCACGCCATTCGTATCGCCAACGAGTGCGACGCGGCGCAGGAGGCGCTTTCCACCCACGAGGAACTCAAAGGGCGGCTTCGGATCGCCGCTCCCAACTCCTCCGGGTCGTTGGAACTTGCCGCCGCCATCGCAGAGTTCGCGATCACACACCCTGCGCTTCACGTTCACACCTCCTACAGCGACCGCATCGTCGACCTTGTCGGTGAGGGCTATGACGTTGCCCTTCGCGTCGGATTCCTGGCTGATTCAGCGCTGATCGCACAGCGCCTGAGCGCGATTGACGGCCGGATGGTCGCCAGCCCGTCTTACCTGGCGATGAGAGGCGAACCTACCAGCCCCGATGACCTGATGAACCACGACATGATCTCGCAGGGGACCGAGACCTGGCCGCTGCAACACGGTGACCGGGTGATCGTCGTGCGCCCCCGAGCAAGGTTCACGGCCGACAGCGGACAAGCTCTGGTGGACGCGGCGATCGCGGGTCTGGGAGTGGTGATGCTGCCGGACTTCCTGGCCGACGAACATATCGCGACCGGCCGCCTGCGGCACGTAATGTCAAATTTCCCCATGCCCCAGTCGGCTCTATTCGTTGTCCGCCCACCTGGACGCCGTGCCCCGCGCAAAGTGTCCGCGCTCATTGAGTTTCTTCGCCAGCGCCTGCCTTGAAGCGTTAGCGCGAGCGCTCGGCGTCCACGGGGGACCCCGGCCTTCCTAGTCAACGATCAGATGATCGCCGGCGCGGACACCGCCGCACTGGAGCGGGCGATCGCCGCTGCTCGGTCGGGCGCGCCGTCGCGACTTGGGCCCATGGCCGCTGGGAGATGATGGCGGCCACGCTCGCGCAGCCATCACACCTTACGGGCGAGTGGTGATCTCTTATCCGCCCAGCTGTATAGCTTCCCTCTGAGCGAATCTCGTGCATCCGCGTGGGCTGCGACGCCGACGGCATTGAGGGATCTGAAGTTTTGACAGAACAACTCCGCAGATGGGGGGCGAGGGCCATTCAGGCTGCGACTCTCTGCGCTGGCGCTGGCGTCTTCTTGTTCTACGTCAATCGCTTGTTTCCAGAACTTCCGCTCTATGCTGGGGACGAAGGCGCTTATCTCATCCGCGCTCTCTACGGCGATCGGTTGCTGAGCCATCCGGACGCTTATCGGCAACTGCAGTCGGTCGACAACGCCGTCTACTTCTTCCTGATACGGCTGGTCGATGCCCTGTCCCTCAATGTCCTGCCCTGGTTGAGACTGATCGGCGCGGCCAGCTATTTCGGCGGTTTAGGGCTGCTCTACACCCTTGCGGTCAAGGCGTGCGGCCGAACGACCGCGCTCGGCTTTCTGCTCATCGCCTCCCTCTTCCCGTTCTATCGGTTCGTCTTCACCGCGATGCCCGAAGGCCTGTTCATTGGCTTGCTCTGTCTCATCGCCTGGGTGCTGCACCAAACCTACCTGTCGCGGCCGCGCCTGAACGCGATCATCGCCGGCGCGCTGATCGCCATCCTGGTCCTGCTCAAACCGCACGGCCTGGTGGCGGGGATCTCCTTCGTCGTTGTGAGCTTCATCGACACCTGGCTGAGAAAGGGGACTTGGGCATCGCTGGGCGGACGTTTGATCCTGTTCGCCGCAGCCTTCATGGCCACTGGGACGGCCATCGGCCTTCTGGCCGATCGCTCCTTGCGGGCGGCGCTGTTGTTCTTCCAGGGTTCATACTACGGCCAGCAACTCAGCCACGCGCCCGGTCCAGACAGCCTGTTCGTCGCCCTTCTGGCTGCAGGTTCGATGGTCGCCTGGTGTGCGGTCTTGATGGCCGTGCCGGTGCTGGCGGGGCTGCGCAAGCCTGTCCTGCGGCTACTGGGCCGTACTGAGGAGCAGCTTGACCAAGGTGACGTCGTCTTCCTCTTTGTGCTGCTCTGCGCGGCCGGCGCCATAGCGATGGTGACGATCTTCGCCTTCAAGGTCTCGTTCATGGTCATCGAGACCCGGCGAATTTGGGGACGGTACTTCGAGTTCTATACGCCCTTGCTCTGGCTTCTGGCGGCGGGGCCGCTTAGCCGCTGGGAGGCGGTTTCCAGATGGCGCGATCGCCTGCCGGCGGCGGTTCTAATCCTTCTTGGGGCCTGCGGATTGCTGCTGGTCTTCGCCCTGGGCGTACAACTCTTCCCGTGGGACGGAACGGCCATCGAGGCGTTCACGACCCCTGAGGCCGTGCGCTTTCCTTTCGGGTATCTCGGCGGCTCAAGGCTGCTGGCTTTCGTAGCCACGGTGGCGATCGCCGCCGCCACGCTTTTCGGTGTGCGCCTTCGAGTCGCCTGGCCGGCTTACTTCGTGATCCTCGGCCTGCTGTCGACCCGCAGCGACGATGCATGGGTCGGCGAGCTGGCGCGGCGCAATAGGGCCGTCGAACATGAGCTCCATATCGCCCGCAACTTGACGACCGGCTCAAAGACCCTGGTCATCGCCAGCGAGATGAACGATGGGCACATTGCCTTCCTTCGTCTCGACGGTCGCACAAGCGTGGTCGTCGATCCGGGCGCGCCGCCGCCAGAGCTTACGCGCGGCTATCGCCATCTCGTCGTGCTCCGAGACCGACCTGTCGGAGAGCAATGGTCGCGGTCGTTCAGGGGCGAGGCTTTGAGCATCTATGATCGCAAGATGGAGAAGACAGCACCATGAGGAGGCTGCTCAGCGCCGGTCTCGCGCTGTTGATGCTCAGCGCATGCGACAAGCCCAATGCGCCGGAAGTACAGACGACCTGGTCTAAGGTCGAATGGGACGACGCTGTCAGGACCTTCCGCTTCGACGGCGAACAGGCGGAGGTCATCAGACTCTGGGATTTGGCGCGCGATCCTTCCGGCGTGGAGGTGCTGAATGCGCTTGGCGGTATCCGCCCTGGCGATGGCTTGGCAATCTATGGCACGATGCCTGACCCCGGCCTGCGCACGGATGGCGCCGTCGGCGTAAGAGGCGCCGAAGGCGGCCTGTTGGTCGTGCGCTTAACGCGCCTTAAGGATGCCGGGCCCTGGGATGGCTCGATGTTTTACTCCACCGCCAAGCACGGGGAGTCCGCAAGGTTCACGAACCGGCCGCTGCGAACTGAACCTCCTCGGCCGGGGAGGACTACGATCCTTGTCTACGACATGAGCGCCGCACCGGTAGGCGCGCGCGACTGGCGCAAGTCGGTCATCAAGCGCCTGCGTGTCGATCTGGACGCCAACGGCGGCGGCGAGGTAGTCGTCCACCAGATCGCGCTCGTCCGGGAGCCGGGCTGATGGAACTGCAGCGACCGGCTGCGTCGCCGATGACGGCCAGTGCAACCCATCCGGTCGTGCTCGCCGGCCTGGCTGGCCAGGACAACGCGGGCCTGCAAAGGGCGCTGGCCGGCGCACGGGTCTGGATCGTCATCCCATGCTATAAGGCCCGGGCCCATATCCTACGAGTCATCGCCAAGATTCCGCGCTGGGTCGAAGGCGTGGTCTGCGTCGACGACGCGTGTCCGCAGAACACGGCGGGCCTGCTAGAGATGCAAAAAGACCTAGACCCGCGTGTGGCGGTGCTGCGTTTGACCGAAAACCAAGGCGTCGGCGGGGCCGTCCTGGCTGGATACGCTGAGGCCGAGCGGCGAGGCGGACGGATCCTCGTTAAGGTCGATAGCGACGATCAAATGGACCTAGGCTACCTGTCCCATCTCGTCACCCCGATCCTCCTGGGCGAGGCCGACTACACCAAAGGCAATCGCTTCACATCTGTCGGCCACCTCGGACCGATGCCGAGAATCCGCATCTTCGGAAACGCAATGCTCTCCTTTGCCGCCAAACTCTCGACAGGGTACTGGGGGATTTTCGACCCGACCAACGGCTTCACCGCCATCGAGGCCAGTGTCGCGCGCCAGATACGCGACAAGAAGGTTGCGCGTCGCTTCTTCTTTGAAACCGACATTCTCTACCACCTGGGAACCTTACGTGCAGTCGCACGCGACGTGCCGATCCCAGCCCGCTATGGCGATGAGATCTCCAACCTCCGCATCCGCGACGTGGTGGGGCCGTTTGCATTCAAGCATGGGCGCAACTTCCTGGCGCGCATCGCGGGCCAGTACTTCTTCCGCGACTTCAATGTCGCGACGGTGGAGATGGTGCTCGGCGCGCTGCTGCTCGCCTTCGGCTCTGTCTACGGGTTACATTGGATCGCGCTCCGCGACCCCGGCGATGTGGCTCCCGCTGGCGTAGTGATGGCCGCCGCCTTACCGGTGATCATCGGGGTGCAATTACTGCTGCAAGCGCTCAACTTCGACGTCATGAACACCCCGACCCGCGCCATCCATCCCTATCTGCGCGCGCTGGAACGAATGGGGAGCGACTGACCGATGCATTGGAGGGACGCCGTTCTTTGCTCGGTCTTCGCCGTCGCCCTGCCGCTTGGCCAGGTGATGTTCAAGTATGCCTCCATCTACAATACTCGGCTCGATGGGCCCTTCCTGTTAAGGGTGCTTCAGAACTGGCCGCTTCTTGGCGCCTTCGCCTGGTACGGAGTGACAGCGCTTTTCTGGTTTTACGTGCTGACCCGGGTGCCGCTCTCCAGCGCCTACGTTTTCTCCCTGGTCGGGTCGGCGCTCGTTCCCATTGCGGCCTGGGCGCTTTTCAAAGAGCCGTTCAATCCGGCCATGCTCGTCGGCTACGGCCTGATCCTCGCCGGCTTCTTTGTGGTCGTGGGCCAAACCACCCCCTAGCAGCGACGGCGCAGGCATAAACGTGAGCGGGGAGAGGAGCGCCAGGGCCCACGCCGGTGGATCAACACGGCCTTGTAGAGACCGTTGATCGCCCTCGGCCAAGGCGTTGTCGTAGCTGTCGCCGACACTGCCGACCGAGGGTTCGATGCCGGCTTCGGCCAGGCGCCCGGTGTACTTGATGGACACGTATTGCGACCCGCTCGCGGTAGGTGGATGGGGTGATCGGCAGAACCTTGCAGATCGGCTCAGCCCCGTAGGCTTCCCGGTGATCGTCGATGGATCATCGCTTGAACGGGCGGTCGAGCTCCGCCCAGGCGAAATAGGCCGACGCCTTGCGAAGGATCTCGTTGGCTTGGCGCAACTCGCGGTTCTCCCGCTCAAGCGCCTTCAGCCGCTCGGCCACATCGCTCGGCACGCCGGCCCGCTTGCCGGCGTCAACCTCCGCCTTCTTCACCCACTCGTTCAGCGCTTTGGGCGGTGCAGCCGATCTTCAATCGCCAAACGCAAATTTGCCAGGGATCCTGAAGGCCACGAACGCACCCACGCAAGCGCCGTGCATGGCTTTAGGCATCGCGTCGCCGGTTGCGCGGCCCCCCCGCTCCGTTCTCCCCCGCGACACCCTGCCTCCGAGGCGAGGTTGCGATCCTTGGAGAAGGACCGCTGCTCAGTGGGAACAGCCTTTCCACCCATTCCCGCAATGGTCCGACGCCTGCACCGCCCGGAGTTCTAGATTCACGCGACAAAACACCTCCTCTGGAGTCTCCTCCAGAAGAGCAAGTGAAAGATACCGATCACCAGACAAGGTCTCGAAATGAATAGATTTCAGACGAAAAAACGGGGTGTGCCGATCAACCAGCGCAATGTTTTTAACACACCGAAGATCCACACTGAATCTTTCTGACAAAAATACGACGCAAGATCGATCCACATAGAGCGCCGGCCGACCTAATAATGCAATAAAAAGCGGATATGAAATGTATAAAAATAAAGGACCCAGAATCCATCCAAGAACAATAAATACAAACCACCTCTGCCTTGCAGATATATACTCCATTGGACCGCCAGCAACCCAAAATGGCGCCACATAAAGACTCGCAATAAGGATGGATATGACCGCCAATACCGCGACCGATCGCCCCACATGAAGTCTAGATAGCTCCTTCATCAGAGGCCCCGCAGAGATCGCAAGTTCCAGATTTCCGCTTTGAATTTGCCGGGTGAGTCCACCCGAATATCCACGATAAATCCCCTCGGCAGCAGAGCCGCCAAGGTCTGGAGGGCCGAGAGCATCACCGCCAAGCCCGCCAGCGATCGCGCCGGCACCAGTAATAGCCAGGCCCACGGGACTGGAGGCACCCAACACGACGGCTACCGTCGACCCCGTCGCCGCCCCGACACCCGATAGAGCCGCACCAGTTCCGAGCCGCCCCCAGGGCCAGCCAAGGCTTGACCGATGGGTTTACCCTCCGTTGCTTGGCCCGCCACTTAAAGCCCTCCGATGCGAGTTCCATTGACTCCGCTATCTTGCCAATTCCGATCACACCTCTCGTCTGATCGAGCGTACCGGATGCGGTTATGGCCCCAAACCCGGTGGCTTTCACCGATTGCCCGCCTCCCGCCATGTCCCTTAGCTCCCACAACAAGGCTTGCGATCAGGCCGCCAATCACACCGCTGCTCAGGACCGCCAGTCTGAACCGCGCACACCACCTGCATGGTGAAGCTATCACGCGAACGTCGGCTCCCCACCACCCCGCAGAGCCATTCGGCGAGTCCGCTTCACGGCAGGACACCTAGTCCGCCCCGGAGCGACAGCTTGGCGCCAATTCCGGACATCGGCCTCGAAGCTGGAAGCGGACGCGGTGGATGGTCTGATTGGGCTCAGCGTCGCCTTTGCCTCCGCCGATGGCGCGCCTGGATGGTCGCTGAAGTCCCGTTGCCTAAGCTGGCCGCCTATCCACCGTCACCAACGACCGTACCGATAGGAAAGGTAGAGCCATCCTACAAGGATGGCCGGTCCCCACAGGAAGATCGCCATGGCAATGAGCACCATTGAGGCGATCGCCGAGGGAATCCAGCCTATCGCGAAGCCCCAGAACCGCCCCTCGCTCACCGACCAGAACCAAAGCCAGCAGAAAGCGATTAAGCCGGCGACCAAGCCCAGCACCAAACCTGCGAGCAGGTAGGCGCCGTCCCACCAGGACCACGTGCTCTCATAGGCCACCGCCTCGCCGAGCCACTCGAAGCCCTGGATCGCGGCGGCCCCCACCGATCGCGGCGAGCGACCGAAGCCAGCGATGAGCTAAGCGGGCCGCGCCGGTCAAGCGCCGCCATAAGTCTGAACGCAAGCTTTGCGCTCACGGAATTCCTGCCCGCCCACCCGGCGGGCTTTTTGTTGCCTTCCACTGCCCGATGGCTGAAGCTTCACCGTTACCTAAGGGGGGAACTTAATGAAGAGAATTATCACCGCGCTCACCTGCGCGGCTTTTGTAGCTGGCTGCGCCACGAAGTCCGACAAAATCTCAGCTTCGTACGTCTCGCCGCTCCAATACGGCGCGTACGACTGCGATCAGGTTCAAGCCGAGATGATCCGGGTTTCGGCCAAGGTGCGTGAAGTCGCCGGCGCTCAGGACAAGCAAGCCAAGAACGACCAGGTCGCCATGGGTGTCGGGCTGGTGCTCTTTTGGCCAGCACTGTTCTTCCTCGCTAGTGGCGACCGCAAGGAAGAACTCTCTCGGCTGAAGGGCGAGTATGAGGCCTTGGAGTCGGCCGCTATCCAGAAGAAGTGCCCGGTGGCGGCACAGATCGAGGCGGCCAAGGCCGCTCAGGCCAAGTCCTAACCGATCACAATCATTCAATCAGAGCCCGCCCTAACCGGCGGGCTTTTTTCGTGAGCGCGGCAAGTTCCCTGGTGACCTGCCCCCTTCTGGTCCCTCGATCATTGTGAGAGCCCAGGGGGTTGATAGTTGATCTCCAGCGCCGGCGGTAGCGGCCGGCCGGCCGCGGGGTTCAGCCGCATGGTTTCCGGCGTGAGGCCGCCATGGGCCGAGTGCGGGCGCACGTGGTTGTAGTCGAGCCGCCAGCGCTCGATCACGGCGCGGGCCTCGGCCCGGTTGGCAAAGACCTCCTCGTTCAGACACTCGTCGCGCAGCTTGCCGTTGAAGCTCTCGACGAAGCCGTTCTGCTGCGGCTTGCCCGGCGCGATGTAGTGCCAGTCAACGCCGGTGGGTCGGAGGTCATGGGCGGCCCTCCTGGCCGTCGCCAGGCGAGGCTGGGCCGTCCTGGTCAATGGTGACGTGGATGCCGTCGCGCCCGCCGTGCAGATCGACGGCGATGCGCCAGATGGCCGCGAGGGCCACGAGGATCAGCACCTCGCAGCCAACGGCCAGGATCAGCAGGTAGAGGATTTGCCGGGCCTGGTGCTCAGGCTTCCACGGCCCAAGTGCGATGAGATACCCGGCGACGAAGACCGCTACGGTCATGGCGACGCCGGCCCCAACCCGCGCCCAGACCTTCACCAGGGCCGGGTCGGTGATGGCTCTCCACAAGGCGGAAAACGGGGCCGGGCGGCGCTTGGACGGGCCGCTCACCGGCGCGTCTCCGCGGCGTCCATTTTCCGTTCAATGCGCTGGGTGCTGGCCTCCATGGCCTCGAACCGCTCGTCCAGGCGGGCGACCGTCTCGGCCACCTGGCGCGCTGGAGCAATGTCGGCCTCCAGCTTGTCCACGCGGCCGCTCATCGTCGCAGCCCACCAGAGACCTCCGGCAAGCTGCAGGACGATGGTGATCACGATCCCGATCAGGGCCGTGTCGATCTTTCGAGGATGGGGCAAGCGATCGCTGCCCGGTTCAAGGGACATGGGCCAGACACTCCGGCATTTAGAGGGGACGCGGGCGGCTAAGGCGCCGCCTGACTAGTGTGTATTGATGTGGATTTCAGTTGACCGGCACTAGTCCAGTGCGTATCGCTACACACATGAACAGCCGCGACATCATTTCCGCCCTGATCGCCGACGGCTGGTACGAGGCGGCCCAGAAGGGCTCGCATAAGCAGTTCAAGCACCCGACCAAGCCGGGCCGGGTGACGGTCCCTCATCCGAAGCGGGACATCCCGACCGGGACGCTCCGCTCCATCGAACGCCAAGCTGGCATATCCCTTAGATAGGCAGAGAGATGCGCAACTATATCGCCCTGATCCATAAGGACGCCGACAGCGATTACGGCGTCTCGTTTCCCGACTTTCCCGGCGTGATCACCGCCGGGGCCAACCTTGACGAGGCCCGCGCCGAAGCGGCCGAGGCCTTGGCCCTGCATGTGGCTGGTATGGTGGAGGATGGCGAGGCTATCCCCGAACCCTCCAACCTGGAGAGCGTCATGCTGGATGCCGAGAACCGTTCGGCGGTGGCCGTCCTAGTCCCCCTGAACGACAGCCCGGTGAAGACCGTCCGCGTCAACGTCACCCTGCCCGAGCCGGCGCTGAAGGATATCGACGCCTATGCCGAAGGGCACGGGCTCACCCGGTCGGGCTTCCTGCTCCAGGCCGCGCGTCGTGCGATGGAAGCGGCGTAGCGGTCACCGTTCGGAAGGACTGCCAGCGCGATCGCTGTAGCTCAGGTCGTTCAGCAGGGATCAGTAGAGCTCGTAGAGCGAGCCGTTTGTGCTGGCCGGTCGATGTCCGTCAGGGTCACGGTGGCGTCGTTCACGTAGGTGGGCGAGGATAAACCGGGGTGCGGTCGCCTTCTCGCCTCTTACGGTGACCCCGGCCGGCGTCAGGAGGCGCGCAGCAGTGCTCAGGCCGTCGTGCATGGCGGCGTTCTCCGAATTTTAGCAGGTGAGACGCTCGCCCGTTGGGAGAACGCTGGTTGACAGTCCGGGCCCCTGGGCGTTGGTTAACGCACTCTGGGGGAGAGTTACTATGAAGAAGCTGTTGGGCACGCTCGCGGGCGCTGCGGTGCTCGCGTGGTCGGGTGTGGCGACGGTCGCGCACGCAGCGGTGCTGCTCCAGGGGGTTATTGCGCCTTACAGTGAGGAAGATCCTCGGCTATATGTCGGCGGTGCCTGGCTCGGCGGTGCACCGGGATTCTACCGCTTCACATCTGACGCAACGATCGCAGCTTACGACGATTTGTCAGCGACCCTCATGTCGCGAGAATACAAGTATAGCGACGATTTCACCGCATGGGATGGCGCGCCGCACTTTTGGCCGATTCCGTGGGAGGCGTCGGGGGTTTCCGCCCCCGTGTTTACCCAAACACCCAACGGCTTCACTTTGTATATCGAACTGCCACCTGACACGCAGACGCACTCCAATGGCTGCTATTTCTACGATAAGCCCTGCGGTTATTGGCAGTACGAGGAATACCGTCTTGATCTTTACATGATCATGTTGATGGAGCCGGGCAGCGCCGGAAAGACTTACACCTTAGAGCACTTCGATCGGCCCCCGACCGCCGTCCCTGAACCCGCCACGTGGGCGATGATGATCATCGGCTTCGGTCTTGTGGGCTCCGGGCTCAGGAGAGCGCGAGGACAGCGGCGAGCGCCGCTGCGCTCTCTGCCGGCGCCTTGAAGTCCACGATGACCCGGCCCTTGGTTTTCAAGGGCCCGATCTCGGCGAGCCGTCGCGCAGCCTCGGTTTCGCTCAGCCCTTGAAGGTCCACGCTCATCGGCTTGCCTTTCACGACCCTGGCTATCAACGC
>LNAP01002190.1_pt1 | contig 27242 bp, 21 predicted proteins | sample 602601 | NCBI WGS metagenome assembly LNAP01 (sample SAMN02440304, study PRJNA202911) | soil metagenome | biome: Subtropical and temperate rainforests or woodlands; isolation source: soil samples (1 kg each in a 20% v/v slurry with milli Q water) were... ... | reverse complement strand
GATGGAACATCGTGAAGCGCTGCTCGCGCTGCGAACCTTTCTTTCAACGCAGATTCTCGGCCAGGAAAAACTCATCGAGCGCTTGCTCATCGCCCTGCTTGCCGACGGCCACATGCTGGTAGAGGGTGCTCCCGGCCTGGCCAAGACCAAGGCCATCAAGGAATTGGCAGAAGGCATCGAAGCGCAGTTCCATCGCATCCAGTTCACCCCCGACCTGTTGCCAGCCGACATCACCGGCACCGAGATCTACCGTCCTGAAACCGGCAGCTTCGTGTTCCAGCAAGGCCCGATCTTCCATAACCTGGTGCTGGCGGACGAAATCAACCGCGCCCCGGCCAAGGTTCAATCGGCCTTGCTCGAAGCCATGGCCGAGCGCCAGGTCAGCGTCGGACGCAGTACCTATGAGTTGTCGCCGCTGTTCCTGGTGATGGCCACGCAAAACCCCATCGAGCAGGAAGGCACCTACCCGCTGCCGGAAGCCCAGCTCGATCGTTTCCTGATGCACGTGAAAATCGGCTTTCCCGATGCCGCCGTCGAACGACGAATCCTGCAGCAGGCCCGCGGCGAAGCCCTCAATGGCGAAACCAAGCCTGAACGCCGGGTCAGCCAGCAGGCGATCTTCGCCGCGCGCAAGGAAATTCTCGGCCTGTACATGGCCGATGCCGTGGAGGAGTACCTGGTGCAACTGGTCATGGCCACCCGCACCCCGGGCAAGTTCGACCCGGAAATGGCCGAGTGGATTGCCTACGGCGCCAGTCCTCGCGGCTCGATTGCCCTGGACCGCTGCGCCCGGGCACACGCCTGGCTGGCCGGGCGCGACTTTGTCAGCCCGGAAGACATTCAGGCAGTGTTGTTCGATGTGCTGCGCCATCGCATCATCCTGTCGTTTGAAGCCGAGGCTGCCGGGATCGACCAGGATCGGGTGGTCCAGCGCATTCTCGACGTCGTTGCTGTCGCTTGAGTCCGATGAACGCCCTCCTGCCGCCCCAGCCGGGCATCCGCGTCACGCTCGCCGAGCTGATCGAGATGCGCCACCGCGTGCGCGAAGTGCAGCTGTTCTCCACGCCGAGCCAGCGCAGCCCGCTGATCGGCCTGCACCACTCCAAGCTGCGGGGCCGTGGGGTGGATTTCGATCAGGTGCGGGTTTACCAGGCCGGCGACGACGTGCGCACCATCGACTGGCGTGTGACGGCGCGCACCCAGGAACCCCACACCAAGCTGTTTCATGAAGAACGCGAGCGGCCGATCTTCATCATGGTCGAGCAAAGTCGGCGCTTGTTCTTCGGCTCGGGGCTGATGTTCAAGTCGGTGCTGGCCGCCCAGGCCGCGAGCCTGATTGGCTGGGCCGCGCTGGGGCATAACGACCGGGTCGGCGGCCTGGTGTTCGGCGACAACGAGCATTACGAAATCAAGCCAAGGCGAAGCAAACAGAGCCTGCTGCAGTTGCTCAACCGCCTGGTACGGGTCAATCAGTCGCTGCACACCGAAAGCGAGCCTGATCGCGATGCGTTTGGCATTGCCTTGCGCCGTGCGCGCGAAGTATTGCGTCCTGGCAGCCTGGTGATTGTGATCTGCGATGAGCGTGCCTTGTCCGGCAACGCCGAACAGCAGCTGAGCCTGCTGTCGCGCCATTGCGACCTGTTGCTGCTGCCAGTATCCGATCCGCTGGACCATGCCCTGCCCGCCGCCGGGCTGTTGCGCTTCGCCGAGCGTGGCGCACAACTGGAACTCGACACGCTCAACTTCGACCTGCGCCAAACGTACCGTGCCCAGGCCGAAGACCGCATCGCCCGCTGGGAGTTACTGGCGCAGAAGCTGCGGGTGTTGCTGATGCCGTTGAGCACGCAAAGTGAAATGGTCGAGCAATTGCGTGAGTACCTCAACCCACAGAAGCCGGGAAAAGGTCGATGAACGGTCTCGAGCAACTGCAGCCACTGATTTTCCCGCCCCCCGTGGACTTCTGGCCACCGGCCCCGGGCTGGTGGTTACTGCTGCTGTTGCTGCCGGCCATCGGTTTCGGCCTGTGGAAACTGCGGCACCTGTGGCCAGGCAAGCCGCCGGTCGCGCCCGTCGAACAACCCCTGGACCCGGTGCGCGTGGCCGCACTGGCGGAACTGGCGCGCATGCCCAAGCCTTACGACGGTGCGCCCGCCGGTGCCTGGCTGCAGCAGCTCAATGGCCTGCTCAAGCGCCTGTGCCGCAACCATTATCCCTACAGCCAGAGCCATACCCTCAATGGCCGCAAATGGCTGGCTTTTCTCGATAACCGCTGCCCCGCTGCCGGCCTGACCCGTTGGATGGTGCTGGTCGAAGGCGCCTACAAGCCCGAATGCAAGCTCGACGACAAGGCCATCGCCGGCTTGACCCAGGCAGTCGACACCTGGATTCGCAAACATGTTTGAGTTCGCCTGGCCGTGGATCTTCGCCCTGCTGCCGTTGCCCTGGCTGATGCGGGTGCTGTTGCCGGTAGCCGACAGTGGCGAACCGGCGCTCAAGGTCAGCTTTCTCAGCGACCTCGAAGGCCTCGCTCGCCGCCGGGCCCGCGCCAACCTGCCCGCCTGGCGCCAACAGGCACCGTTCCTGCTGCTCTGGTTGCTATTGCTGAGCGCCGCTGCGCGTCCGCAATGGCTCGGCGAACCACTACCGATTGCTGCCAGTGGGCGCGATCTGCTGGTGGCGGTGGATGTGTCCGGTTCGATGGACTTTCCCGATATGCAGTGGCAGGGCGATGAGGTCAGCCGCCTCACGCTGGTCCAGCATTTACTTGGCGATTTCCTCGAAAGTCGCGACGGCGACCGGGTCGGCCTGATTCTCTTTGGCAGCCGGGCGTACGTGCAGGCACCCCTGACATTTGACCGGCATACCGTGCGCGTCTGGCTCGACGAAGCGCGCATCGGCATCGCTGGCAAGAACACCGCCATCGGCGACGCCATCGGCCTGGCCGTCAAGCGCCTGCGGCAACGTCCGGCGCAAAGTCGCGTGCTGATCCTGGTGACCGATGGCGCCAACAACGGTGGCGAAATCGACCCGCTCACCGCCGCACGCCTGGCGGCCAGGGAAGGCGTGAAAATCTACCCGATCGGTATTGGCGCGGACCCGGAACAAAGCGGCACACCGGGTTTCCTGGGGATCAATCCGAGCCTGGATCTTGACGAACCCACCTTGAAAGCGATCGCCGATGCCACCGGCGGCCAGTACTTCCGCGCTCAAGATGGCAAGCAATTGCAATCGATCAAGGCCACCCTCGACCAACTCGAGCCTGTGACCCAGCAACCGACCCAGGCCCGCCCGGCCCAGGCGTTGTATCACTGGCCACTGGCGCTGGCGTTGTTGCTGAGCATGCTGCTGGTGGCTCGCGTGCTGTGGCCGGACAACCCGCTGCAACGACTGTTTACCAAGGATTTGTTCTTGCAAACGCAATTGCCTGACTGGCGCCAGCGCCTCAATCGGCTGCGCCTGCGGAGGCGCCGATGAGCGCACTCTGGCCGTACTGGTTCCGCCCGTGGTGGCTGCTGTTGCTGCCACTGCTTGGCTGGTTGCTCTGGCAACTGTGGCATCGGCAGAAGCGCGCCGGGCGCTGGCAGATGATCCTGCCACCGGCGTTCCATGCGGCGTTGCTCAGTGGCGGCAGCGGCCGCGAAAGCAAACTGCCGTGGGTTGCATTGGGCGTGGCGTGGTTGATCGCTGTCCTCGCATTGCTCGGGCCGAGCTTTGCCCGCGTCGAGCAGATAAGCCAGAAACCCGCCGATCCGTTGGTAGTGATCCTTGAGCTGACGCCGCAGATGCTCGCCACCGACGTTCAGCCAAACCGCCTGGAACAGGCCCGGCGCAAACTCTTCGACCTGCTGCAGAGCCGCAACGATGCACAGACGGCGATCGTCGTCTTCGCCGGCAGCGCCCACACCCTGGTGCCGCTGTCGGACGACCTGTCCACCAGCCGCAACCTGCTCGATGCACTCAAGCCGTCGTTGATGCCCGAAGCCGGACACCGTGCCGACCTGGCGGTGCTCAAGGCACTGGCACTGTTGGAACAGGCAGCACTGGGCGACGGCCGGATCCTGTTGATCGGCACCAGCCTGAGTGAACAGGAGCGCCTGGGCATCAGTCGCGCCTTGAGCGGCAAATCGACGCAATTGCTGATGATCGGCATCGGTACCACAGAAGGTGCGCCCATTACCCAGGAAGATGGCAGTTTCCTCAAGGATGAACAGGGGGCGATTCTCGTGTCGCGCCTGGATGAACCCGGCTTGAAAGCCTTCCTCAATGACCTGGACGGACACTACCGCCACGCACGCCTGAGCGACGCTGACCTGCGCGCCCTCGGCCTGCTCGACGGTCCGCGCAACTTGCGCAACGACGGCCAGACACTGCGTCTCGATACCTGGGCCGACCAGGGCTACTGGTTGCTCTTGCCACTGCTGTTGCTGGCGGCCTGCGCCGGTCGTCGCGGCTGGTTGCTCTGCCTGCCGCTGTTGCTGATGCTGCCGCAACCGGGCTATGCGTTCGACTTTCAGGACCTGTGGTTGCGCCCCGACCAGCAGGGCTTGCACTTGCTCAAGCAGAAACGCCCGGCCGAGGCTGCCCGGCACTTCGAAGATCATCAGTGGCAAGGCGTTGCCCTCTACGAAGCCGGCGACTACAGTGGCGCCGCCCAGCGGTTCGCCGAAGGCAACGACGCCCATGCTCACTACAATCGTGGCAACGCCCTGGCCAGGAGTGGCGAGCTGGAAGCGGCACTGGATGCTTACGAGCAAGCCCTTGAACGCCAACCGGACCTGCGTCCGGCGCTGACCAACAAGGCCTTGGTGGAGAGCCTGCTCAAGCAGAAGGCCGCAACGCCACCCCCTGACAAAGCCGCCGATGAGGCGACCAGCGATCTCGAGCAGCAAGCACCACCCAGTGACGCTGCGCAACCGTCGAAAGCCGGTGAGCCCGAAACGGCTGGCGAACCAACGCAGGCAACCACCGAGCCCTCCGCCACCACGCCCCCGCGCCCTGGCACCAATGAGGTTCCGGGAAGCGAACTGGGAGACGAACAGCACACCGTTGCGCCCATGCGCCCGGCCAGCGACAGCATCGACGGCGAGCAGCAGCAGGCACTGGAGCAATGGCTAAGGCAAATTCCGGATGATCCGGGAGAATTGCTCCGGCGCAAATTCTGGTACGAACAGCAACAACATCAGGATCAGGGAAAAACTCGATGACCCGCTTCACCGCCTTCATGCTTGTGCCGCTGCCCGCCTTGCTACTCTGCGTCGTGCAGACCCAGGCCGCCGAGCTGGTTGCCAGTGTCGACCGGGCTCGACTGAATTCCGGCGAGACGGTCGAACTGACCCTGGAATCCAACGACGTGACCCAGTTCGGCAAGCCCGACCTCACATCACTTGAGCCACTGTTCGAAGTGCGTGGCACCCGCCAGGTCAACCAGCTGAATACGCTCAATGGCGACAACCAGGCCACCACCCGCTGGATCATCACCCTGCTGCCCTTGCAAAATGGCACCGTGGTGATCCCTGCGCTCAAGCTGGGCGACGTGCAGAGCCAGCCGATCACCGTGCAAGTGATCGAGAGCGACCCACAGGCGAACCCGGACAAACAGGCGCCGGTGTTCATCGACGCCAGCCTCGATCAAACCAGCGTGTATGTACAGGCCCAGGCCATCCTGACCTTGCGCATCTACCATTCGGTGTCTCTGTACGACGACAGCAGCCTGCCGCCCTTGCAAATTCCTGACGCCCGCATCGAGCAGTTGGGCGAGTCGCGCACCTACGAGAAAGACATCAACGGCATACGCCACGGCGTCATCGAGATGCGCTACGCGATCTACCCGCAACACAGCGGCGAGCTGATCATCCCGGCGCAGATATTCAATGCCGCGCTGGTAGACGCGCAACCCGTCCAGGACGCCAGCGCCCAGGCGCCGAAATCCGGCAAATTGATGCGCGTCAGTTCCGGCCAACTGCTGTTGACGGTCAAGGCGAAACCCGTCACCTACCCCGCCGACCTGCCCTGGCTGCCGGCTCGCAGCCTGACGCTCAGCGAAAGCTGGAACCCGGAACCGGAACACGTTCAGGTCGGTGACTCGCTCACCCGCAGTCTCACGGTGAAGGCCGAAGGCCTGGGCAGCTCGCAACTGCCGCCGCTGCCTGGCACCGAGGCCAGTGGCTTGCGACGCTATCCCGATCAACCGGTGCTGGGCAACCAGAACAGCGAGCGAGGCCTGGTCGGCAGCCGCGAAGACCGCGAAGCGCTGGTGCCTTCGCGCAGCGGCGCCATAGAGTTGCCTTCGGTCGAAGTGGTCTGGTGGAACACCTTCGAAGACCATCTGGAGCACACCAGCCTGCCCGCCCGGACCTTGCAGGTGGCCGCCAATCCAAGTTTGCTGGTCGACACCCCGGCCGGCACCTCGGCACTCGACAGCGGCGCCAGCAACGAAACCCTCTGGCGCTGGAAACTCAGCAGCCTGATCCTGGCCTGCACCACCCTGCTGGGATTCGGCCTCTGGTGGCGGGCGCGCTCGCAACCGGCCATCCAGCGTGCGGCGCAAACCGGCCCGAGCCCACGCACCGTGCTGGACGACCTCAAGCGTGCCTGCCAGGCCAACGACCCCCACGCCACCCGCCAGGCGCTCGACGCCTGGGCTCGCCAGCAGCCGGAAACCCTGGCCGACATGGCCGCCCGCTTCGTCCCTCTGTCCGACGCCCTCGACGGCCTGAACGGCGCGCTCTACAGCGAAACCGGCCAGCACTGGCAAGGGGAAGACCTGTGGCGGGCGATTCGTACGATCCCGATAGCCGAACGGGTTCAGGACCCGGTTGGGGACAGTGGGTTGCCGCCACTTTATCCGAAGTAACACCCCCTCTGTAGGAGCCGGCTTGCTGGCGATAGCGGTGTGTCAGGCACCATCGAAGTCCATTCGACCCACCGCTATCGCCAGCAAGCCGGCTCCTACAGGTCTACGCGCAGTGTCTGACCACACCCACCCCGTTTGCCAGTAAACTCTCCCCCTTTAGCCGTTGTCATTTTTCCCCGCGGCCATCACCTTTTTTCCTACGGAGTTCGCCTTGCGTCTGTTCCACACCTCCGACTGGCACCTCGGGCAGAATCTGCACGGCCAGGATCGCGACTTTGAGCACGGCTGTTTTCTCGACTGGCTGCTGCGTCAGCTCAAGCTGGATCAGCCGGATGTGCTGCTGATCGCCGGCGATATCTTCGACACGGTCAACCCGCCGGTCAAAGCCCAGGAACGTCTTTACGACTTCATCGTCAGCGCCCATGAGCAGCAACCGTTGCTGACCATCGTGATGATCGCCGGCAACCACGATTCCGGTTCGCGGATCGAACTGCCCGCGCCCTTGATGCGCCGTTTGCGTACTCACGCCCTGGGGCGTGTGCTGTGGCTGGATGACGGGCAACTGGACGCCGAACGCCTGTTGCTGCCACTGCCCGATGCCCGGGGTGAAATTGCCGCCTGGTGCCTGGCGCTACCGTTCCTGCGCCCAGCCGAAGTGACGGGCGCGCATTTGGGCGATGACTACCTGCGCGGCATCGGCCAGGTTCATGAATGGCTGATCGAAGCGGCCAATGCCAAGCGCCAGCCCGGTCAAGCGCTGATCGCCATCAGCCATGCGCACATGGCCGGCGGTTCGGTGTCGGAGGATTCCGAGCGCAGCCTGATCATCGGCAACGCCGAAGCCCTGCCCGCCAGCCTGTTCGGGCCGACCATCAGCTACGTCGCCCTGGGGCATTTGCACAAGCCACAGAAGGTCAATGGCGAGGCGCGCATTCGCTACAGCGGCTCGCCGATACCCCTGTCATTCTCGGAGATCGGCTACCAGCACCAGATTCTCGACATCACACTCGATGGCGAAACGCTGGTCAGCGTCGAACCGAAACTGATCCCCCGCGCCGTCAACCTGCAGCGTATCGGCCCTGCGCCCCTGGCTGACATCCTGGTGCAACTGGCTGACCTGCCCATCATCGACCTGTTGGCCGACTACCAGCGCCAACCCTGGCTGGAAGTGCGAGTGCGCCTGGACGAGCCGCAACCGGATTTGCGTCATCAAGTGGAAAGCGCCCTGCAGGGCAAAGCCGTGCGCCTGGTACGCATCGCCGCCGAATACGCGGGCAATGGCAGCCGGGAAGGCGCCGATAACGGTGCCGGGTTGATTGAGCTGGACCAGCTCACGCCCCAGGAACTGTTCAGCCGCGCCTGGCAGGACAACTACGGCAGCGAGGTCGATGAGCAAACCCTCAAGGACTTTGCCGAGCTGCTGCAAGACGTGCAGATGGAGGACGAACAGCCATGAAGATCCTTGCCATCCGCCTGAAGAACCTCGCCTCACTGGCCGGTCCGTTTGAAATCGACTTCACCGCCGAGCCCCTTGCCAGTGCCGGACTGTTCGCCATTACCGGCCCGACCGGCGCGGGCAAGAGCACCCTGCTCGACGCGTTGTGCCTGGCGCTTTTCGGTGCCGTGCCGCGCCTGAACAATACCGGGCGCGACGCCAAGGTGCCGGACGTCGATGGTGAAATCGGCACCGGCGACCCACGCACCCTGCTACGTCGCGGCACTGGCGAAGGCTATGCGGAAGTGGATTTCGTCGGCATCGATGGCAGGCGTTATCGCGCGCGCTGGGAAGCCAATCGCGCCCGGGAAAAGGCCGGCGGCAAGCTGCAAGTCAGTCGCCAGAGCCTGCGCGACCTCGATCAGGATCAACTGCTGGCCAGCCAGAAAGGTGAATACAAGACCCAGCTCGAGGCCGCGCTGGGGCTGAATTTCGAGCAGTTCACCCGGGCCGTGCTGTTGGCGCAGAGCGAGTTCAGTGCCTTCCTCAAGGCCGATGACAACGACCGCAGCGAATTGTTGGAAAAACTCACCGACACCGCGCTCTACACTCGCCTGGGCCGCCGAGCGTTCGACAAGACCAAGGAAGCCCGCGAAGCGCACAAACTGCTGCAGGATCAGGCCAGCGGTGTCACGCCGCTGGCGCCTGAGGCGCGCGCCGAGCTCGATGAGCGCTTCCATGCCGCGCAACAACAGCTGAAATTGCAGCAGGCGCAGCTCAAGCAGCTCGAGCTGCAAGACGCCTGGCTCAAAGAACTGCGCCGTTTGCATGACGCGCAACTGGCCGCCGCCGAACAACTGCACAGTGCCAGACACACCTGGGAAAGCCTGGCTGGCGAGCGCTTGAAGCTGACACGCCTCGAACAGCTGGCCCCGCAGCGGCACCAGTTCGCCCGCAAGGCCGAGGTCGATTCGCTACTCACGCCCTTGGCAGAGCAGATTGCCCAGCATACCCGGCAACATGGCGAACTCAGCGAGCGTCAGGCGCTACTGGAACAGCAATTGGGTGCAACGCGGATCGCCCTGGGCGAGGCACAGCAACGACAAACCGAATGTGCGCCGCTGTTGCGCCAGGCTTTCGAGGAACAAAGCACCCTCGCCCGCCTGGCCAAGGACGTGACCCTGGGCGCCGAAGCCAGGCAGGCCGCCGAACAGGCCTGCACCCAAGGGCAGCAAGCGATTCAAACCTTGCACGAGCAACAGTCCCGGGCGACCGAACACTTGCAACGCATGGCGGCCGAGCTGGCCCAGAGCGCTCATCTGGCGCCGTTGAGCGATGCCTGGAATGCCTACCGTGATCGCCTGCAACAGCTGATGTTGATCGGCAATCGACTGAACAAGGGCCAGGCGGAACTGGCGAACCTCGAACAAAATGCCGAACGCACCGCACAAGCCTTCGCAGCGCAGAAACAGCAACTGGAGGTGCTGTTCAAAGAGGCTGGCGCCGAGCCGGATGCCGTCGCCGAGCAGATCGGTATCCTTGGCAGCCTGTTGCAGGACAACCGCAAGCAACTGCGTGCCATCGAAGATCTGACCCGGCTGTGGGACAGCCAACAGGACCTGGACAAGCGCGGCGCCGAGTTGCAACAACGCCAGGTCGCCGCGCAACAGGAACGTGAGCGCCTGACCCAGGACGGGGTAAAGGCCAAGGCTGAACTTGCCGTCGCCGAGCAGACCCTGACGGTCACTCGCGACCTGCTGGAACGCCAGCGCCTGGCCCGCAGCGCCAGCGTCGAGGAACTGCGCGCACAGCTGCAAGATGACCAGCCATGCCCGGTCTGCGGCAGCCAGGAACATCCTTATCATCAACCCGAAGCCTTGCTGCAAAGCTTGGGCCGCCATGATGAAAGCGAACAGGCCACCGCGCAAAAAGCCGTAGACCAGCTCAAGGAAAAGCTGACCGAACTGCGGGCGGAAGTGGGTGGACTGATCGCCCAGCAAAAAGAACTGCTGCAACAGCAGGATCAACTGGCGACCCAGCAACAAGCTCTCGCACCAAGCCTTCAAGCGCATCCGTTGGCCACCACACTGCTCAATCAGGATGCCGACAAACGCGGCGCCTGGCTCAGCCAGCAAAACAGGCAGTTGAACCAGAGCATCACCCAGGACGAACAACGGCAAACCGCCCTGCTCACCTTGCAACAGGATGCTGCGCGTCTGACCCAGCAATTGCGCCACGCCGAAACCGCGCATCAGAGCGCGGCCCAGCACCTGGACAATCAACGGCGTGAACTGGGCAATGATCGTCAGCGCTTGGACGAAGAACTCAGCGCATTCGCCAGCCTGCTGCCAGGCGATACCCTGGAAGCACTTCGCACTGAACCCGCCGCGACCTTCATGCAGCTTGATCGGCAGATCGCCGAGCGCCTGGCACAACTCGATCAGCAAAAGGAAGAGCTGGCCGAACAGCAACAACGTCAGCAACAGCTTGAGAAGGAACAGGATCGGCAGCAGACCCGCGTGCAGCAATTGCAAATCGCCGAGCAGCAGTTCAATGCGCTGGCCGCACAACAACAGGCCAGCCAGCAGGCGCTTGGACAATTGCTCGGCTCGCACGGCAGCGCCGAGCAGTGGCAGCAGCAGCTTGAGCAGGACGTTGAACAGGCGCGTAACGCCGAAACCACGACGGCCACGGAACTGCAAAACCTACTCACCCAACGGGTGCGAATCGCGGCCGAACTCAAGGCGCAGCAAGAGCGTTTGCACACACTGGAAAGCGAAAACCGCGAACTGAGCGGCAAAATCGCCGAATGGCGCGCCCGTCATCCAGAACTGGATGACGGTGGCCTTGAAGACCTGCTGCAGGTCGACGATGCCCATGTGAGCGAACTACGCCAACGCTTGCAGCACAGCGAAAAAGCCATCGAGCAGGCCAATGTCCTGCTCCAGGAACGCGACAAGCGTTTGCTCGATCACAAGGCGCAGCACATCGGCGACCTGGATGACGAGCAACTCGCCAACGCGCTCACTGAGTTGCAGAACCAGTTCACCGTCAGCGAACAACGTTGCGCCGAACTGCGTGCCGAACAGGCCGAGGATCAACGCCGGCAGAATGCCAATCAGGCCCTGGCGCAACAGATCGCCGACGCGTACACCGAGTACCAGCGCTGGGCTCGCTTGAACGCGCTGATCGGTTCGGCCACCGGCGACACCTTCCGCAAGATCGCCCAGGCCTACAACCTCGACCTGCTGGTGCACCACGCCAACGTGCAATTGCGCCAACTGGTGCGGCGCTACCGCCTCAAGCGCGGCGGCAGCATGCTGGGCTTGCTGGTGATGGACACCGAGATGGGCGACGAACTGCGCTCGGTGCATTCATTGTCTGGCGGCGAAACCTTCCTGGTGTCGCTGGCCCTGGCGTTGGGCCTGGCATCGATGGCCTCGAGCACGCTGAAGATCGAATCGCTGTTCATCGACGAAGGTTTCGGCAGCCTCGATCCGGAGTCCCTGCAATTGGCCATGGACGCCCTCGACGGCTTGCAGGCCCAGGGGCGCAAGGTCGCGGTGATTTCCCATGTGCAGGAAATGCACGAGCGGATTCCGGTGCAGATCCAGGTCCGCCGCCAAGGCAATGGCTTGAGCACCCTGGAGGTGAAATGACCACCCTCTACTCGTTCCGTCGTTGCCCTTACGCCATGCGGGCACGCATGGCGCTACGCTACAGCGAAGTGGCCGTGGACATTGTCGAAGTCAGCCTGAAGGCCAAACCCGCCGAGATGCTCGCATTGTCGAGCAAAGGCACGGTTCCGGTATTGAACATAGACGGCCAGGTCATCGATGAAAGCCTGGAGATTATGCGCTGGGCCCTGTCACAGTATGATCCGCAGGATTGGCTGCTCAAGGATGATCCGCAAGGGCAGCTCGCCATCGAGGCGTTGATCGAGGAGAACGATCAGGTCTTCAAGGTGCATCTGAACCGCTACAAGTACGCTGAACGCTATCCGCAACAGCCGATGGCTTTTTACCGCGCCGAGGGTGAGGTGTTCCTGCGTAGGCTGGATGAGTTGCTGGACGGTCGCGATTATCTGCTGGCCGACCACCCGACCCTGGCCGACGTGGCGCTGATGCCGTTCATACGGCAATTCGCCCATGTCGATCGCGAGTGGTTCGCGCAAACGCCCTATCGACGGCTGCAGGACTGGTTGCAGCGGTTTCTGGCGTCGGCGTTGTTTACATCGGTGATGGCGAAATAACCCGATCCTTGTAGGAGCGAGCATGCTCGCGATAAACCCGAGGGCGCCGCGGGGTATCAGGCACCCCACGTAATCGTTGACGACCATCGCGAGCGTGCTCGCCCCTACAGGAATCGGGGTTTCAGGCCAATACCTCGCACATGCCAATCACCGAGCAATCCACCTGGAACGGCCCGAAAAACCCGCTATCGGGCTCGTGTGGCGGGTTGCCCGCGAGCATCCCCATGGCCTTGGCTATCTCGATGTTGCGCGCGATGTTGTGGTTGGCCTCGATGGCCCGTGCCACCCCGCCTATTGACCCGTGCCCGATCCCCAGCAGGGAAAAGCCATTGGTTATGAATGCCAGGAAGGCGATAAGCAAAAGTTTGCAACGGTTCATGCTCCGGCCACTCCCGCCAGTTCGGCCGGATCGACCATCGCCTGTTGTGCGCGATGTTCAAACTGGATGCCAGGGTGCGCGACGTGAATCGGCGGCTCGACGGTTTGCCGCGACTGCGGCGAAAGACTGACAACCAGCACCATGACCAAATAGAGACCGATTGCTACGTAGGCGCCGTGTTTGGCAGAGGTGATGATGGTGCTGGCCATGATGAACTCCGTGGACATGTTTCAGAGTCCATAGAATCAATCAAAAAAGCAGCGGTAACCAACGAGTCTGATGCATAGCAAATATCAACTTCGTTGATCATTGAGCCAGTCTATCTCAGTCTTCAATAAAACTGATCATGCGCTCGCGCGCAGCGTCGGGTTCGCCGGGAATGGGGTCGGCAGCAGACAGGATCGGGGTCGAATAGAGGAACAACAGCACCACGGCAAGACGCATCGTCATTTTGGCAATCCTTTTCTTGAGAAGGAGGAGTCAAAAAATCAGCGTCAAATTTAGAGATATGGCCACCTGATATCAAGCATTACATCGATGGCTAAATGATATTGTCGCAAACGCGTTATGCAGGAGCGACATCACTTCAACGCCTTTCGCTGCCTGGGCTTCGATCGGCAAGTGACTTCGCTCCTGCATAAAAGGCTGCTGGTCGGGTCTTTCAGTGCTGGGTTTTGTGATCCAGGGCGGCGTAGAAGTTGGCGCTCTGTTGCAGGTATTTCTGGGTGTAACTCTGGGCGTGGGCTTTCTTGTCGCTGATTTCAACGTTGGCGCTGGCTGGCAGGGCCACGGTGGCGGAAATGGCGGAAGCGGCGATTACGGAGAAGAGATTGAAGTTCATGCGGATATTCCTCGAAGTCAGTTGGCTTGCTTGCCCGGTGGGGCCGTGAAGCAAACTTAACCCTCGAGGGTTATCAGCCTGAAATGCTTTGTGACACTTACAGATATCACCCTCATTGATAGAAGGATGCAGGCCCCATCAACCGGAGCCTGCGGCCTATTGACGCACCATGAATTTCAGGTCACTCGGTGCATCCATCGGCAGTTTTTGCACGGTTTTACCCAGCAAGCCGGTGATGGCATCGCGCTCGACGACGACAATCTGGTTACTTTTCTGATTGGCGATCAGTACGAACTTGCCGCTCGGATCGAGGCTGAACTCCCGTGGATGATCGCCCTCTACCGGGCGCCTTTGCAGTTCCTTGAGATGCCCCGTCGCCGGGTCGATGGCGAACACCAGCAGCTGGTTGGCCGTACCACGGTTGCTGACATACAGGAACTTGCCGTCCCTGGATGCGTGCAAGGCAGCGGCGGCCTTGTCCGAAACGGGCTGGCCGGCAGCCAGATCGACCAACTGGGTTTGCTCAAGCTTGCCGTCGCGGTAATCGAACACCGCCACTTGCGCGCTCATTTCCATGGTCAGCCAGGCGTGCTTGCCATCGGCACTGAACAGCAGATGGCGCGGCCCGCTACCGGGCGGCAGCTGCACGAACGACGGTGTTGCCGGGGTCAACGGCAAGTCAGGATTGGCCTTTGGGTCGAAGCGGTAGGCAAAGACCTTGTCCGCCCCCAGGTCGTTGGAAAACACGTATTGGCCGTCTGGCGACGGTATCGTCGCGTGCACGTGCGCCGACATCTGCCGCTCGGGGTTGACCCGGCTGGCCGGATGGCTACTCATCTGCACCACCGGCTTCAACGAGCCGTCCGCCGCCACCGGCAACACCGCCAAGGTGCCGCCCGGATCTTCAGCCACCGAGTAGTTGCTGACAAACAAGTGGCTCGCTTCAAGGCTCAGGCTCGAATGCGTTGGCTCGTTGCCCAGGCTCTGTACCTGATTGATCAGGGTCAGTACCAGGGTCTTGGGGTCGATGGCATAACTGCTGACCCGCCCGACCGGATCGGTCTGGCCCGGGCCATTTTCGTTGACCACGAACACCCGCTGCTGATCCCTGGACAGGGTCAGCCAGGACGGGTTTTCGCTCTGGATCACTTGCAGCGGCCTGGCGTCGATCTGCCCGGTCGCACTGTCGAAGTTAAGCCGGTAGATACCCTGGCTTTGCCCGGCGGTGTAGGAACCCACGAGCAATTGATAGTTATCGGCGGATGCCACCTGGACGCCCATCGCGCCGAGGCTGCCGGCGATCAGCAGTGGCCAGACGTTACGCATCCTGTTGATCATCATCGTCGTCGTTGTCGCCGCTGATGACGTCGCCGAGGCATACCAGACGGTGTTCGCCGACGTTATCGTGGATCAGCCAATTCTGCTCTGTGGTGTCAAAGGTCGCGGCCTGGATCTGTGCCGGGGTGAATTCCCAGTGCCTGGCCGCTCGACCGTCCATGCATTCGATGTGCAGGTTGTCGTCGACATCGAGGGCGAATTCGAAGGCGTGCAGCCCGTCGATTTCCACCATCCCGCAATGTTCGAGGGCGTTGAGCAAGGTATCTGTTACGGCAGTCATGGGAGTCAATCTTTGAATGGGAAAAACGCAATGATAGCTCATGCACCTGATGATCGACTGATCGTTCCCACGGTCCCCGTGGTAACGCCTGAACGGACGCTCCGCGTTCGGCTCTGGAAGGGACGCAGAGCGTCCCGGGCTGCATTCCCACGCAGAGCGTGGGAACGATCATGTCAAAGGGCATCGCGAGTCGGCTTGCCATCCACCAGGCGCTGGATACCCAGCGGGTTTGCGTTCTTCAGCACATCCGGCAGCAGGCTGTCGGGGTAGTTCTGGAAACACACCGGGCGCAGGAAACGGTCGATGGCCAAGGTCCCTACCGACGTGCCGCGCGCATCCGAGGTCGCGGGATACGGCCCGCCGTGCACCATCGAATCGCAGACCTCCACGCCGGTCGGATAACCATTGAGCAGGATTCGCCCGACCTTCTGCTCCAGCAACCCCGTCAGTTCGCTGAACTGCTCGAAATCGGCCTGCTCACCGATGATCGTCGCGGTCAATTGACCATGCAGACCGTTCAACGCGGCGCTCAGTTGCGCCTGATCCGCCACTTCGACGACCACTGTGGTCGGGCCGAAGACTTCCGCTTGCAGCACTTCATCAGCCTCGATCAGCAAGCTGGCATCGGCCTTGAACAATTGCGGTTGCGCCTGACGCCCTTGTTGCGGTTTACCCGCCAGGTGTTCGATACGGGGATGGTCAAGGAGCTTTTGCAAGCCCTGCGCATAGCTGCCCAGCGTCCCGGCGTTGAGCATGGTCTGCGCCGGTTGATCGGCCATCATGTCCGCCAGTGACTCGAGGAAAGCAGTGAACTGCGGCGAACGGATACCCATTACCAGGCCAGGATTGGTGCAAAACTGACCGCAGCCTTGCACCACCGAAGCCGACAGGCCGCGAGCGATGGTCTCCATGCGCACTTGCAGTGCCTGGGGCAGCACGATCACCGGATTGATGCTCGACATCTCGGCGAACACCGGGATCGGTTGTGGGCGTGCCGCTGCCATGTCGCACAGCGCCCGACCACCCGCGAGCGAACCGGTAAAGCCCACCGCCTGGATGGCCGGGTGCTTGACCAGCGCTTCACCGACTCCGCCGCCGTAGATCATGTTGAACACGCCGCCCGGCATCGCGGTTTTTTCTGCCGCACGGATGATCGCATCGGCCACCTGCTCGGCCGTGGCCATGTGGCCGCTGTGGGCCTTGAACACCACCGGGCAACCGGCAGCCAGGGCCGATGCCGTGTCGCCACCGGCGGTGGAAAACGCCAAGGGGAAGTTGCTGGCTCCGAACACTGCAACGGGGCCGAGACCGATACGGTATTGGCGCAGGTCGGGACGTGGCAAGGGCTGGCGCTCAGGTTGCGCCTGATCGATGCGCGCCCCGTAGAAATCGCCGCGCCGTAGCACATTGGCGAACAAGCGCATCTGCCCGCTGGTGCGGCCACGCTCACCGATGATCCGTGCGGCCGGCAATGCCGTTTCGCGGCACACCAGGCTGACAAACTCATCGCCCAGCGCATCCAGTTCGTTGGCGATGGCATCGAGAAATTCTGCGCGACGCTCCGCGCTCAGATTGCGATAAGCCGAATACGCCTGCGCGGCGGCCTTGGAGGCGGCATCGACTTCTTGCGGCGTGGCCTGGGTGAAATCGTGGGGCAACGCCTCGCCTGTCTCGGCGTCGACACTGTGCAATTTGACGCTGCCCAGCGCACTGCGCTGGCCGCCGATGTAGTTGTGGCCAAGAATTCGAAGCATGGGGAAATTCCTTAAAGAGTGCCGACAGTGCCGGGTTCGAACGCCGCATCGACCGCAACGATGCCATTGATTAACGGCGCGCCGAATTCGCCCTGGCTGATCTCGAACACATCGCCCGGTTGTGGGCGAATGCCGTCAGCGAAGGACAGGGTCGCGGTACCGAAGAAGTGAATGTGCACGTCCCCAGGACGCAGGAACTGGCTGTACTTGAAATGGTGGAATTCAAGGTTCGCCAGGCTGTGGCACATGTTGGCCTCACCACTGAGGAACTCGTTCTGCCACAGCACCTGGCCGTCGCGCAGGATGCGACTGGTGCCGGCCAGGTGTTGCGGCAGCTCGCCAACCCGCAGCTCCGGACCGTAGCTGCAACTGCGCAGTTTCGAATGGGCCAGGTACAGGTAGTTCTTGCGCTCCATCACGTGATCGGAAAACTCGTTGCCGACTGCAAAGCCGAGGCGATACGGCTTGCCGTCGTGACCGATGACATAAAGGCCGCTGAGTTCAGGCTCTTCACCGGCGTCTTCGGCAAACGGTGGCAAGGGGAATGGCTGGCCGGGGCGCACAACGATGCTGCCATCGCCCTTGTAGAACCATTCCGGCTGCACGCCCGCCTGACCGGCCGCAGGCTTGCCGCCTTCCACGCCCCATTTGAAGATGCGCATCGTATCGGTCATCGCGGCTTCGTCACCGGCCTGCTGGTGCATCTTGTCCCGGGCCGACGCGCTGCCCAGGTGAGTCAGGCCAGTGCCACTGACCAGCAGGTGCGCCGGATCCGGGTGATCCAGCGGTGGCAGGATGCGCAATTGCGCCAGCAGTTCGGCATAGTCGTGGCTGACACCCAAGCCCAGGCTCTGCACCTGTTGCTCAAGATTGACACCCGCTTCGATCGCTGCCAGCGCCAGGTCGCGAACCGTGCGTGCCTCACGAACTTCCAGGACCTGCGCCCCCTCGACCACGCCGACACGGCGCTCGCCGTTACTCAATTCGAACTGAACCAAACGCATGATTTTTCTCCTGTGACAAATCTCAAATCCAACGAAGGTCCCCGTGGGAGCGAGCCTGCTCGCGAAGAGGTCATCACATCCAACCTATCTGTTGGCTGACACTGCGCCTTCGCGAGCAGGCTCGCTCCCACAGGAGATCGTTGTGAATCCTCAAGTACGGGTAGCCCCACGCGCACTGGCGGCAAACTCATCCGCCGGCAACACATGCTTGCGCTCCAACTGGCGGTACACCACGCCGGTCAACACCAGGCCGAACACCATCACGCAGGACAGGAAATACAGCCCCGACGCCAGGTTGCCGGTGTATTCCTTGAGCGCGCCGATCACGAACGGGCCGATGTAGCCGCCGAGATTGCCTACCGAGTTGATCAGGGCAATCCCCGCCGCCGCACTCGCGCCGGCAAAGAAGCGCCCGGGCAAGGTCCAGAAAATCGCCGTGCAGGAAAACAGTGCGAACGCCACCAGGCACAGCGCCATCAATTGCAGTACCGGAAACGTCAGCCAGGCGCTGAGGAACAAGCCGATGGCGCCCAACACATACAGCACCGCCAAGTGACCATAACGATCATTCAATCGATCGGAGCTGCGCGGGATGATCAGCAGACCAACGATCCCGAAGACATAGGGCACCGATGACACGAACCCGGTCACCAGGTCGCTGCCGCCGAACTGCTTGATCAGGGTCGGCAGCCACAGGCCCAGGCCATAGATGCTGAGGGTCACTGGCAGGTAGAACAGCGCCAGCAGCAACACGCGTTTGTCCTTGAGCGCGTGCAGCGGGTTGCCGTGGCGGGTCTGGCCGTATGCCTGCAGGTCTTTTTGCAGTTCGCCGCTCAACCAGTCCTTTTCGGCCTGATCCATCCACTTCACCTGTTGCGGGCCATCCGGCAACCAGCGCAGTACCGGCCAGGTCAGCAGGATCGCCGGGGTGCCGATGACGATAAACAGCCACTGCCAGCCGTGCAGGCCAAGAACGCCATCCAGGCCCAACAGCCCGCCGGACACGGGCCCGGTGATCATCATCGCGATGGGTTGGGACAGGATGAACAACCCCAGGATCTTGCCGCGATGGCGCACCGGGAACCACTGGGTGATGTAGTACAGAACGCCAGGAAAGAACCCGGCTTCCGCCGCACCGAGCAAAAAGCGCATCAGGTAGAAGCTGTTCGGCCCCTGGACGAATGCCATGCCGATGGTAATGGCGCCCCAGGTGACCATGATCCGGGCGAACCAGCGTCGTGCGCCAAAACGGTCAAGCATCAGGTTGCTGGGGATTTCCAGGAGGAAATAGCCAATGAAGAACAGCCCTGCGCCCAACCCGTACGCCGCATCACCGAGACCGATGTCGGCGCCCATGTGCAGTTTGGCGAAGCCCACTGCGGAGCGATCCACGTAGGCGATCAGGTACAGCAGGATCAGGAAGGGAATCAGTTTCAGTGTGATGCGGCGGATCAGCCGCAATTCCTGGCTCATGAGATCGGTCTCCGATTGTTGTTTTTATAGAACCTCGGGGGACGCCTCTCACGGCTAACCGTCAGGGCCATCCCTCCGCTGAAAACGACTATATAGTAATACTATTTATCCAACAACACTTCCAAACAGGCGAATTTGCGCTTATGTTACGCCTCAGCTCGAACAATATAGTCATACAATAAGTGATAAGAAACCCACCCTGCGCTCCGCCCAATGGTTTGGCACCGCCGACAAGAACGGCTTCATGTACCGCAGCTGGATGAAGAATCAGGGCATCGCCGATCACCAGTTCCATGGCAAGCCAATCATCGGCATCTGCAACACCTGGTCGGAACTGACCCCGTGCAACGCGCACTTCCGCCAGATCGCGGAACACGTAAAGCGCGGAGTGATCGAGGCTGGAGGCTTCCCGGTGGAATTTCCGGTGTTCTCCAACGGTGAATCCAACTTGCGCCCGACCGCCATGCTGACCCGCAACCTGGCGAGCATGGACGTGGAGGAAGCCATTCGCGGCAACCCGATCGACGGCGTGGTACTGCTGACCGGCTGCGACAAGACCACCCCGGCATTGCTGATGGGCGCGGCCAGTTGCGACGTGCCAGCGATCGTCGTCACCGGCGGGCCGATGCTCAACGGCAAGCACAAAGGCAAGGACATCGGCTCGGGTACCGTGGTCTGGCAACTGAGCGAACAGGTCAAGGCCGGCACGATCACCCTCGACGACTTCCTCGCGGCCGAGGGCGGCATGTCGCGCTCGGCCGGCACCTGCAACACCATGGGCACCGCCTCGACCATGGCCTGCATGGCCGAGGCACTGGGCACCTCCCTGCCCCACAACGCGGCGATTCCCGCCGTGGATGCTCGTCGTTATGTGTTGGCGCACATGTCCGGCATGCGTGCCGTGGAGATGGTGCGCGAGGATTTGAAGCTGTCGAAGATCCTCACCAAGGAAGCCTTCGAAAATGCCATCCGGGTCAACGCCGCCATCGGCGGTTCGACCAACGCCGTGATTCACCTCAAGGCCATCGCCGGCCGCATCGGCGTGGAGCTGGACCTGGACGACTGGACCCGCATCGGTCGCGGCATGCCGACCATCGTCGACCTGCAACCGTCCGGGCGCTTCCTGATGGAGGAGTTCTACTATGCCGGTGGCTTGCCAGCGGTATTACGCCGCCTTGGCGAAGCCAACCTGATCCCGAATCCCGATGCCTTGACCGTCAACGGCAAATCCATCGGCGAAAACACCAAGGACGCGCCGATCTATGGCGAGGACGAGGTCATCCGCACCCTCGACAACCCGATTCGCGCCGACGGCGGGATCTGCGTATTGCGCGGCAACCTCGCGCCACTGGGCGCAGTGCTCAAGCCCTCCGCCGCCACACCCGAATTGATGCAGCATCGCGGGCGAGCCGTGGTGTTCGAGAACTTCGACATGTACAAGGCACGAATCAACGATCCGGAACTGGACGTGGATGCCAACTCGATCCTGGTCATGAAGAATTGCGGGCCGAAGGGTTATCCGGGCATGGCCGAAGTCGGCAACATGGGCTTGCCGGCCAAGCTGCTGGCCCAGGGCGTGACCGACATGGTGCGCATTTCCGATGCGCGCATGAGCGGTACCGCGTATGGCACCGTTGTCTTGCATGTCGCCCCGGAAGCAGCGGCTGGCGGTCCGTTGGCAGCCGTGAAGGAAGGCGACTGGATCGAACTCGACTGCGCCAGCGGTCGCCTGCACCTGGACATCCCGGATGCCGAACTGGCGGCGCGCATGGCCGACCTGCAGCCGCCACAGCAATTGTTGGTGGGCGGCTATCGCCAGTTGTACATCGACCATGTGTTGCAGGCGGATCAGGGTTGTGACTTTGACTTCCTGGTCGGTTGCCGAGGCGCCGAGGTACCCCGCCACTCCCACTGACTCCGTTGCCCTCCCCCTGATCGTTCCCACGCTCTGCGTGGGAACGATCACTTCAAGACTTTGCCGCGCCTGTTATCATGCGCGGCATCGCCATCGCACAGGACCGCGCCGTTCCCCATGGATTACCGCAAACCCTCCGACCGCAAAAGCATGCACTCGCGCATCGTCCAGGAACTGGGCATGCAGATCGTCTCGGGACGTTTCCTGCCGGACGACAAACTGCCCGCCGAAGCCCTGCTCTGTGAGGAGTATGCCGTCAGCCGGCCGGTGTTGCGCGAAGCCACCCGTGTTTTGGTCGCCAAGGGCCTGGTCTATTCCCGTCCGCGGGTCGGCACGGTGGTCAAGCCGCGCAAGGAATGGCACATGCTCGACCCGGACGTCCTGCATTGGCTGATGCAAAGCAGCCCGCAGAACCAGTTCTTCGACCTGCTGACCAGTGTGCGCAGCATCATCGAACCGGCCGCCGCCGCCCTCGCCGCGCAGTTCGCCACCGACGCGGACATTGCCGCCATCGGTGAAGCCTACCAGCGCATGGAGGCGGCACCGACGCCGGAAGCCTTGCTGCAACCGGACCTGGATTTCCACAGCCGTATAGCCGACGCCACCCACAACGACTTGCTGGCCAACCTGTGCAACATGCTGTCGGTAGCGATTGCCGAAGCGTTGAAGCATTCCAATCAGCGGCCAAACCTGCATGAGCTGGCGTTGCCGCGGCACAAGGCGATTCTCACGGCCATCGAAAACCGCGATGCGCTGGGTGCGCGGCATGCAACGCTGGTGCAGCTGGACGATGCGCGTAGTGCGCTGAATGTGGTGCTGGGTAGCGATCCCTCGTAAAGCAAAATCAAAAGATCGCAGCCTGCGGCAGCTCCTACAGATGTACATCATTCCCCTGTAGGAGCTGCCGCAGGCTGCGATCTTTTGATCTTCACGCACAAAAAAAAGCCGCAACCCTGAGGTTGCGGCTTTTTTGTTTCAACCAGGGATCAGTGAGCAAACAGCGAATTACCCTTCTGCCCCGCCAGCTTCTCCGGTTTTATCAGGAACCGCGCCAGTGCCGGCAGCAGCCACAACGCACCGAACATGTTCCACAGCAGCATGAAGGTCAGCATCAGGCCCATGTCAGCCTGGAACTTGATGGCCGAGAAGATCCAGGTGCACACGCCGATGGCCAGGCACAAGCCGGTGAACAGCACGGCCTTGCCGGTGGATTTCAGCGTCTGGTAGTACGCCTCTTGCAACGGCAGGCCGGCACGCAGGAAGCTTTCCAGGCGGCTGTAGATGTAGATGCCGTAGTCCACGCCAATCCCCACCCCTAGCGCCACCACCGGCAGGGTCGCGACCTTCACGCCGATGCCCATGAAGGCCATCAGGGCGTTGCCCAGCACCGACGTCAGCACCAGCGGCAACACGATGCACAAGGTCGCCGCCCAGGAACGGAAGGTGATCATGCACATGACCGCGACGCAGATGTACACCAGGATCAGGATGGTCAGTTCGGACTTCTTGATCACCTCGTTGGTGGCCGCTTCAATGCCCGCGTTACCGGCAGCCAGGATGAACTCCAGGTTCTCGGTGTTGTGTTCCTTGGCGAATTCCTGCACCGCATGCACCGCACGGTCCAGGGTTTCGGCCTTGTGATCGTTGAGGAACACCAGCACCGGTGCCAATGAACAGCTGTTGTTGTACAGGCCATCGGCGCGGGCGATGGAATTGTTCAACACGTCCGGGTTACGCGACAGGGTTTCCCATTTCAGGTTGCCCTCGTTCATGCCCTTGATCATCTGCTTGGACACGGTGACCAGCGAGATCGCCGACTGCACGCCCTCGGTGTTCTGCATCTTCCACATCAGCTCATCGATCGGCGCCATGGCTTCGTAGCGCGAGCAGCCTTCGGCCTTGGTCTTGACCATCACCACCAACACGTCGGAACTGGTGGAGTAGTTGCTGATGATGAAGTTGTTGTCCTTGTTATAGCGCGAGTCCGGACGCAATTCCGGCGCGCCCTGGTCGAGGTCTCCGATCTTCAGGTTCTGGCTGTACCAGAGGCCACCGCCAAAGGCGACCAGCGCCAGGAAAATCGAAACCGGTGCAACCTTCGCGCTGGCAAAATTCGACAACAGCCGCCAGAACGGATGCTCGCGGATCGCATCCTTCTTGCTGCGAGCCACGGCACGCTTGCTGATGCCGACGTAGGAAATCGCCACCGGCAACAGGATCAGGTTGGTGAACACAATCACTGCCACACCGATGGAAGCACCGATGGCCAGCTCGCGGATCACACCGATATCGATGATCAGCAGCGTGATGAAGCCCACCGCATCGGCGAGGATCGCGATCATCCCTGGCAAGAACAGCTGGCGGAAAGTGCGCCGCGCCGCCGTCAAGGCGTTTTCCGCCTCGCTGGATTGCAGGGCGATGCCGTTGATCTTCTGCACGCCGTGGGAAATACCGATGGCGAAGATCAGGAACGGGACCAGCATCGAGTAGGGATCGAGCCCGAAGCCGAAGAAGTGCATCAACCCCAACTGCCAGACCACCGCCACCAGGGTGGTACTCAATACCGCCACTGTGCTGCGCATGCAGTTGGTGAACCAGTACAGCAGGATCAGGGTGATGACGAAGGCAACACCGAAGAACATCACCACCATCACCAGGCCGTCGATCAGGTCGCCAACTTTCTTGGCGAAACCGACGATATGGATCTTCACGTTGGGGTTCTGTTTCTCGAACTTGTCGCGGATCTTATCTTCCAGCTCGTGGGAGAACTTGCGATAGTCCAATGCCAGCAACTTGCCCTGGTCCTGCGGGTCCGGGTAGGACTCCAGCAGCGGGATGTCGACGATGCTCGACTTGAAGTCGTTGGCCACCAGGCGCCCGACCTGCCCGGACTTGAGCACGTTGTTACGCAACAGGTCGAGGCTTTGCTGGGAGCCGTTGTAGCTCTGCGGGATCACTTCCCCCCCAGCAAAGCCCTCCTCCGTCACTTCGGTCCAGCGCACGCTCGGGCTCCACAGCGACTTGAGGCCGGAGCGGTCGACGCCAGAGATGTAGAACACCTCGTCGTTGATCTGGCGTAACGTCTCCATGTACTCCTTGGAGAAGATGTCGCCGTCGGTGGCTTCCACGGAAATGCGGACGGTGTTGCCCAGGTTCGCCAGGTCGTTACGGTGCTCCATCATCTTCTGGATGAACGGATGCTCGAGCGGGATCATTTTTTCGAAGCTGGTGGACGGGCGGATCAGCGTCGCCTGCCAGAACAGGAAAACACTGACCAGCAGGCAGATGAAAATCACTGCCGGGCGATTATTGAAGATCAGGCGCTCAAGAAACGTCGCCTTGTCCTGATGATGGGTGCTTAAGGATGTCATGACTACGCCTTCTTATTATTAACCCGGCTCATTTGCCCAGCTCAGCGCCATTTGGCGAAGTGGCGCGAACGCCGCCCTGTCCAGCCAGAATCAGATTGCCATTCCCTGCGGCGACGACCGATGAGAGCGAGATACGATCCCGACGGTTGAAGACGCTGAAGGTTTCACCGTTGTCGCTGCTGCTGATCACCGAACCGCCGTTGCCGACGATCACAATGGAACCATCGTCAAGCAATGTACCGCCGGACAGGCCGAATTCCAGATCACCGCGTTCAGCCTTGAGCTTGACCTGCTCCCAAGTGCTGCCGAAATCCGTGGAGCGGTAAAGATTGCCGCGCAGGCCATACGCCAACAGCGTATTGGGTTGCGCGGTGCCGATCACACCGAATAGCGAACCCTCGTACGGACCTTCGAGTTTTTCCCAGGTCTGGCCCCAATCGGCCGAGCGGAACATGCTGCCCTGCTCGCCAACGATAAACAGGCCGGCATCCTTGACCGCCGTGATGGCGTTGAGGTGGAACTGGTCTTCGTTGTCCAGGCGGTCGCTGACGTCTTCCCAGTTCTTGCCGCCGTCGGTGGTGGCCATCAACGCACCATACGCGCCTACGGCAAAACCGCTGTTGGCGTCCTGGAACCAGACGTCGAGCAGCGGCGATTCGCGTTTCAGATCTTCGAATTGCTTGGTCCAGGTGACACCACCGTCTTCGCTGGCGAGGATCTGCGCGTCATGCCCCACGGCCCAGCCGTGCTTGTCATCGACAAAGAACACTGAAGTCAGTAACTGGCGGGTCGGCACCTTGGCCTGGGTCCAGGTGGAACCCTGGTCGTCGGAATACAGAATGTGCCCGCGATCCCCGACCGCCACCAGGCGCTTGCCGGCGTGCACGACATCGAGCACCAGGCTTTTGCTGGCCTTGGCCGATTCAACGGAATAAACGACGTTGGACGCTGGCGCGTCAGCGGCCAGCACCGATGTTGACCACACGGCACAGCCCAACAGCGAGAGCGCTGTAGCCAGCAACGCGAATTTGCGCAATGCCGGCGGGCGGCAGATACCCACACCCATGACAGGCTCACTCATAGACCTTCCCCCTTTATTATTGTTAGGTCGTTCAACCTTTCAGGGCGCCGAAAGGGGTACTCACGGGACGTCCTGTTTCAAAAGCATAGTCTTGAAACCCGCAATCCAGAGCCCCTTCGGAAGCTGGCTTATCCTATCGGTGTTTTTCGACGGCTGACAATCGACGGCACGTTATGTTTTGTTAACCGCGGGTCGATGCGTCCCGGGTGAATGGTCGGGTATTACCGCGGGTGATCGTGTTATCCATGGACGGTCTATGCCGGTGTTTGGCTGATCCATGCAGTCCAGCAAATTGTATCGATGAGCGTTTTTTGTCAGAAGCCGACTTGTCGTTCCCCTATGGTGGCTCGCATTGACTCCCCATGGACAGCAAGAAATGATTCCTTCCCCAATTGGCGCCTCATCCAGCCGCCCTCTCGCAAACAACGACCGTCCGATAGTCCCTACACCCATTGCGAAAGCGGTGAATTTCGTTTGCCAGGGACAGGAGAAGTTTGTGGCACTCGAACCAGGGCGTGATTCGTCTGCGGCGGGACCGAAGCCAATCGGGGGTGGCCGTAAGAACAGAGTGGTCGCGATGCGAGAGCAAAAGCAGCAGCGCTTCGCAGGGCTAATGCAAGATCAGGAGAAGTTGCTGGGGCAACAGAAACAGATGCAAAAGCGCGTTGATATCACATACAACGTCATGCAGAGCAAAATGAACGATCCATCGTGCTCCGAACAGGAACGGGCACAGTTCAGACAACGTTACGCCGTCGTATTGGACGCTCAAAGCACAAGCTATGTCACGCTGCTGGACGTGACCACGGAATTGATTGGCTTGAGGGTTGCCCCTGACATTGCCCAATTAGGGTGCAAGCTGCAGGAAAATCTGATCAACAATGCTTATGCGCAAATCACCATTAAAGGCCTGGATCTCGAAGCAGCTAAATGCAAGTACACCCATTCCAATAGTGATGAGGTGCAGCTCGCTACAGCCCTGCTAACCGAAGGTACTGCCGTAGTGGATGGTTTTTTGGAATACATGGGTGAACTCTGCGAAATCTACGAAACGGTGCTCAAGTTCCAAACGGAGGTGGGGAGCCGTCTTCGCCAACTTCAAGGGATGTCGCACCAGGGGGCCGAGGCCTGGGAGCGATTGACCAGCAACAGGCCCGATAATGAAATTAGCGTGCTGGGTACCAAGGTCTGCCAACTGACCACCTTGACCTCTCTCGGCGCCAAGGAGCCTGGCAGCGACACGTCAGCAGCACTGCTTGACGTTAT
>LNAP01003338.1_pt1 | contig 27257 bp, 28 predicted proteins | sample 602601 | NCBI WGS metagenome assembly LNAP01 (sample SAMN02440304, study PRJNA202911) | soil metagenome | biome: Subtropical and temperate rainforests or woodlands; isolation source: soil samples (1 kg each in a 20% v/v slurry with milli Q water) were... ... | reverse complement strand
TCATAGCGATTCAATTCCGCCCGTCAGGGTCGTCTGTTCAGCGTAGTCGAGGTGTGTGACGAGCTGCGCACGCAGCCGGGCACTTACTTCGGCAAATTCTATTGGCCCGACCAAATCACGCAGCTGGGTCATGGCCAGCCCGGCATAACCACAGGGGTTGATGCGCTGGAAGGGTTGCAGGTCCATGTCCACGTTCAGGGCCAAGCCATGAAACGAGCGGCCATTGCGAATGCGCAGGCCCAGCGAGGCAATTTTCGCGCCGTCGACATACACGCCCGGCGCGTCGGCCTTGGCCTCGGCCTTTACGCCATAACTGGCGAGCAACTCGATCAGGCTCAGTTCGATACGGCTAACCAACTCACGTACGCCAAGGCTGGAGCGGCGTACATCCAGCAGTAGATAAGCAACCAATTGGCCGGGGCCGTGGTAGGTCACCTGGCCGCCACGGTCCACCTTGACCACCGGGATATCACCGGCAAACAACACGTGCTCAGCTTTACCGGCCTGGCCTTGGGTGAAAACGGGTGGATGCTCCAGCAGCCAGACTTCGTCGGCGGTGTCCGCCACCCGCGAGTCGGTGAAGTGCTGCATGGCATGCCAGGTCGGTTCGTAAGGCACCTGGCCGAGCTCGCGAAAGCCCAGGCGTTGGCTCATCACAGCACCATATGTACGCGGCCGGTGGCGCGCAGGTCGCTGTTGAGGTCTTGCAGTTGTTCGATGCCGGTGGCGGTGATCAGCAGCTGCACGGTTTGGTATTTACCGTTGCGGCTGTCGCGCAGCACCAGGGTGCTTTCGTCGAGATCAGGTGCGTGGCGTTTCAAAATCTCGATCACCAGCGCAGTAAAACCCTCGCCCGCATCGCCGATGACTTTGATCGGGTAGCGCTCGCAAGGGAACTCGATGGTTACGGATATGGCGTCGGTCATGGCGGTCTCGGCGGGCTTGTGGTCCGCAAGATCAGACGCCAGCCGGCCCTTTTGGGGCCCTGACTGACGTCTGCGGCTATCGGTTGAACAGTATCGGTGGCGTGTTAGTTGAACAGGCCGAAGAAGAATAGACGGATGCTATCCCACACGCGACGGAAGAAGCCACCTTCGTCGACCGTCTCAAGGGCGATCAGGTCGGCGCTGTGCACAACCTTATCGTCCAGCTTCACTTCAACTTTACCAATCACGTCGCCCTGCTTGATCGGAGCAACCAACTGCGGATTCATGGTCATGCTGGCGGCGAGCTTTTTCAGCTGACCGCGTGGCAGGGTCATGGTCAGGTCTTCAGCCAGGCCGGCTTTAATCTGACGGCTAGCGCCTTTCCACACAGTGCCCTGGGCCAGCTCAGCGCCCTTCTGGTAGAACGTCTGGGTTTCGAAGAAACGGAAACCGTAGGTCAGCAGTTTCTGCGTTTCGGCAGCACGGGCTTGTTCGCTGTTGGTGCCAAATACCACGGCGATCAGGCGCATGCCATCACGTACAGCCGAAGCCACCAGACAGTAGCCGGCTTCGTCGGTGTGGCCGGTTTTCAGGCCGTCGACGGTCTTGTCACGCCACAGCAGCAGGTTGCGGTTGGGCTGTTTGATGTTGTTCCAGAAGAACTCTTTCTGCGAATAGATGGCGTAGTGCGCAGGGTCTTCGTAGATGATCGCCCGAGCCAAACGCGCCATATCGTGCGCGGTGGAATAGTGCTCTGGGTTAGGCAGGCCGGTGGCATTCATAAAGTGGCTGCCGGTCATACCGAGTTTTTCAGCGGTGGTGTTCATCATGTCGGCGAAGGCGTCTTCGCTGCCGGCAATGTGCTCGGCGGTAGCGACGCTGGCGTCGTTGCCGGATTGAATGATGATGCCGTGCAGCAGGTCGCCCAGCGCAACCTCAGTGCCGACTTTGATAAACATGCGCGAACCACCGGTGCGCCAGGCGTGTTCGCTGACCATAACCTTGTCGGTCTCAGCGATCTGGCCGCGACGAATTTCCAGGGTGGCGATATAAGCGGTCATCAGCTTGGTCAGGCTGGCTGGCGGCAGGCGTTGGTCGCCATTGCTTTGCACCAGCACGTTGCCGCTGGCGGCATCCATCAGTACATAGGCCTTGGCGGCCAACTCCGGAGCAGCCGGCACGGCGGTTTCGGCAGCCCACGTGGCGGGCGCGGTGATCAGAAGGGCGAGTAGGCTCAGACGACGGGTAAAGGCGGTGATATTCATCAGTCTCTCAGGTTACTAATGGCAAACAGGCTCTAACGAGCAAGTCGGTCGAAGCCGGCTACTTTCAGCAGCTATTCCGGCTTCACTAATGTCGGCTGGCCTAAGTTGGCCAGCCGTACGCTGTTCTGCAGTTTCTCGGCTTCACCCTGCGTGTTTACCGGCCCCATCCGCACGCGGTGGAAGGTCTGCTGGTTGCGCACCACCGAGCTGATAAACACCGGGGCACTCACCATCGTGCTCAGCTTGTCCTTCAGGAGCTCTGCAGCGTCCGGATTGGCGAAGGCTGCGACTTGGAGATACAGGCCAGATTGCCCGAGTGAAGCGTTTTTTTTTGCGTCGATTTGCACCTGCGCGGGCACGACGTCGGCGGCGTGTTGCTCAGGCGGCGGGGTGTACTGCTCGATGGGCTGGGCCATGGTTTGCGCCATGCTCGGTTGCACCGGCTGCACGGCTGCGCCAGCACCATCGGCACCGGGCGACCTTGTTGCGCCCACCACTCGGTGGGGTCGATGCCTTCAACTTTTACCCGCGCGGTACCGACTTCGGCATAACCGAGCTTTTTCGCCGCGGCAAAAGACAAGTCGATGATGCGGTCGGAGTAGAACGGACCACGGTCGTTAACGCGCAGGATCACGCTTTTGCCGTTTTCCAGGTTGGTGACGCGTACATAGCTGGGCAGCGGCAGGGTTTTGTGCGCGGCGCTCATGCCGTACAGGTCGTACTTCTCGCCGTTGGCGGTGGCCTGGCCGTGGAACTTGGTGCCGTACCAGGACGCCGTGCCGGTAGCCAGGTAGCGCTTGGCATCGGGCATGGGGTAATAGGTTTTACCCAGCACGGTATAGGGGTTGGCTTTGTAGGCACCGTAGTGCGGCATCGGCACGGCGTCGGGCACCTTGGAAATATCCACATCCCACCACGGTGCGCCATCGCGGTGCGGGCGGGCGAAATCGCCGGGGCCGGAAATGGCGGTGCTTTGCGTGGGCTGCGGCGCACGGCTACTGGAGCAGCTGACCAGCAAGAGAGCCACGGCGGCAAAGGCGATGAGCTTGGACGGCATTACCTGCATTTACTTCGTGCCAGCAAATCGGAAAGTTGATGTACCGCCATGGCGTACATCGCGCTGCGATTGTAACGAGTGATGACATAAAAATTCGGTAAGCCTAACCAATATTCCGGCCCAGCTTCACCCTCCAGACGAAAGGCAGTCACCGGCACGTCATCACGCACCGCTTCATGACTCGCCCAGCCCATGGCGCGCAGCTCGCCGACGGTCTTCACCGGGTCGAGGCCTTGGGTTAAACCGTCTTCAGCTTGATCACCGCTGATTTGCGCGGTGCTGACCACCGCCTCACCGGTCACCCAGCCATGGCGTTTGAAATAGCTGGCGACGCTGCCGATGGCATCGTCCGGGTCGGTCCAGATATTGATATGGCCGTCGCCGTCAAAATCCACCGCATAGGCGCGAAAGCTGCTCGGCATAAATTGCGGCAGCCCCATGGCACCGGCGTAGGAGCCTTTCAGAGTCAGCGGATCAACTTGCTGTTCGCGGGCCAGGAGCAGGAACTGTTTAAGCTCCTTGCGGAAAAATTCGGCGCGCGGCGGGTAGTCGAAGCCCAGGGTCGATAACGCGTCGATCACCCGGTAGCTACCGGTGTTGCCGCCATAGGAGGTTTCCACGCCAATGATGGCGACGATCACTTGGGCCGGTACGCCGTACTCTTGCTCGGCACGGGTCAACGCGGCTTCGTGCTGACGCCAGAACTCGACACCTTGGTTAATGCGGCGGTCGGTAATAAAGATCGGGCGGTACTCAGCCCAGGTTTTAACCTTTTCCGCCGGACGGGAAATGGCGTCGAGAATCGACTGTTTGCGCTCCACTTCGCGGAACAGGCTCACCAGCTGCTCGCCGGCAAAACCATAATCGCGGGTCATTTCGGCAACGAATTCGGCAACCTGCGGCGACCCTTCGTAGTCAGCAGCGTGCACCTGCTGGGCAAAACCGCAGATACCAGCAAGGCTGGCCAAATGTGCCGTGCGCGTGGCCCAGCGACGCAAACCTAGCATTAAATCCCTCACCCCAATCAAACCTGAGCAATCCACTTACGGTGCGTGTGGATAGCCATTAAAAGCCCAAACCCTGACATCAGCGTCACCAGCGAAGTTCCGCCGTAGCTAATAAAAGGAAGCGGCACCCCAACCACCGGCGCCGATATTGACGAACACATAAACAAAGAAGGTCATCGTCAGACTGCCGGCGAGCAGCTTACCGAACAGCGTCTGCGCTTGGACAGTAATAACCAGGCCACGGGCAATCAGCAGTGCATAGATAAGCAGCAACAGGCAGATGCCGACCAGGCCGAACTCTTCGCCCAAAACGGCAATGATAAAGTCCGTATGGCTTTCCGGCAAAAAATCCAAGTGCGATTGCGTACCCAAAAGCCAGCCTTTGCCAAAAACCCCGCCGGAACCGATGGCCGCTTTCGATTGAATAATGTTCCAGCCGGTGCCCAGCGGATCACTCTCCGGGTCAAGGAAAGTCAGTACTCGCTGCTTCTGGTAATCGTGCATCACAAAGAACCACATACCGATCGCCACCGGCACTACAGCCGTTACCGCGCCTAGGATCCAGCGCCATTGCAGGCCGGCCATAAACAGCACGAAAGCGCCCGAGGCGAGAATCAGCAGCGAGGTGCCGAGGTCGGGTTGACGGATCACCAGCACGAACGGAATACCGATCAGCGCCAGGCTGATGGCGATGTGTTTTAGCCGTGGCGGCAAATTGTGTCGAGCCATGTACCAGGCAATGGTGGCCGGCATCAGGATCTTCATAAACTCGGCGGGCTGAAAGCGGATCACCCCAGGAATATTGATCCAGCGTGTGGCGCCCATGGCGTTGTGGCCCATTACATCCACCACCACCAGCAGGCCAACGCCAGCCAGATAACCCAGTGGCACCCAACGGGCCATAAAGCGCGGTTCGAACTGGGCGATCACGCACATGGCCACGGCGCCCAGGCCAAATGACGTGGCTTGTTTCAGCAGCAGGTCGACGTTTTTGCCGCTGGCCGAATACAGCACGAACAAGCTGCCGGCGGCGAGGATGGTCAGTAGCAGAAACAGCTGGCCGTCGATATGCAGGCGCTGCAGCAGGCTGGCGCGACGGCGCATCACATCTTCGTCGGAAATGCTGCGGTCGAAGTTATTACTCATGCAGGCCTACTCACGGTGAATCACCTCAACCGCTCCGGGTACAGGTGGCGCGTATTCGGGTTTCAACTGGCCATTCTCACCCAGCAACCAGGCGTCCATAACCGCCTTGGCGACGGGCGCCGCCACACTGGACCCGCCCTCGCCGTTCTCAATCATTACCGCCACGGCAATCTTCGGCGCGTCGGCCGGGGCGAAGGCGATAAACAGGGCGTGGTCGCGATGGCGCTCATCGAGTTTGGAGCGGTCGTATTTCTCACCCTGCTTAATCGCCACCACCTGCGCGGTACCGCTTTTGCCCGCGATGCGATAGGCCGCGGTATCACCGATCTTATGTGCGGTGCCACGCGGGTTGTGCATAACTTGCTGCATGCCGGCGCTCACTTGCGCCCAATCGCCGGGGTTGCGCAGCACGATATCGGGCATCGGGTTGGGGTCTACCGGCGCCACGCCATCAACGGTTTTCGCCAGGTGCGGGCGAATCCATTTGCCATGGTTGGCCACCAGCGCAGATACCTGGGCCAGCTGCAGCGGGGTGGTCTGCATATAACCCTGGCCAATACCGAGAATCAGCGTTTCGCCCGGGAACCATGCCTGGCGATAGCGCCCGCGCTTCCAATCGCGCGAAGGCATCAGGCCTGGCGACTCTTCGAACATATCCAAGGACACCTTCTGACCAATACCAAAACGGCTCAGGTAGCTGCCCAGACGGTCAATGCCGAGCTTGTGGGCCAGGTCATAAAAGTAGGTGTCGTTGGAACGCATGATCGCGGTCTGCAAATCCACCGAGCCATCACCCGTGCGGTTCCAATTGCGGTATTTGTGGTCGTAGTTGGGCAACTGATAGAAGCCGGGGTCGAACACCCGCGTGCTCGGCGTCACAACGCCGGCATCCAGCCCGGCAATCGCTACGGCCGGTTTGATCGTCGAACCCGGCGGATACAGGCCGCGCAGCACGCGGTTGAACAGCGGCCGATCCGGCGAATCGCGCAGCTCGGAATAGGCCTTGAAGCCAATGCCGGTAACAAACAAGTTAGGGTCAAAGCTAGGCTGACTGACCATTGCCAACACTTCGCCGGTGTTCGGGTCCAGCGCCACGATCGAGCCACGGCGCCCAGCCAGCGCAGCCTCGGCCGCCTCCTGCAAGCGAATATCCATGCTCAGCACGATATCGGCGCCGGGCACCGGGTCGGTACGCTTGAGTACCCGCAGTACGCGGCCACGGGCGTTGGTTTCAACCTCTTCGTAACCCACCTGACCATGCAGCTGCGGCTCGTAGAAGCGCTCGATACCGGTTTTGCCAATATGGTGGGTGCCGCTGTAATTAACCGGGTCGAGCACTTTCAGCTCGGCTTCGTTAATACGGCCGACATAGCCCACCGAATGCGCGAAGTGCTCCCCCTGCGGATAGTGCCGCACCAACTGCGCGACCACTTCCACACCGGGCAGGCGGAATTGGTTTACCGCAATCCGCGCGATCTGCTCTTCGCTCAGTTCAAACAGAATGGGCACCGGCTCAAACGGACGGCGGCCCTGGCGCATGCGCCGCTCAAATAGCGTGCGGTCTTCCTGACTGAGCTCCAGCACCTCGACAATCACGTCGAGCACCTGCTCCCAATCGCCGGCACGCTCGCGGGTCATGCTCAGGCTAAAGCTCGGTCGGTTATCCGCTACCACCACGCCATTGCGGTCGAAAATCAGCCCACGGGTGGGCGGCACCGGCTGCACATGCACGCGGTTGTTTTCCGAGAGGGTCGAGTGGTACTCGTACTGGATCACCTGCAGAAAATACAGGCGCGCGATCAGCACTATTATCATCAAAAAGATGACGACAGCCCCCACCACCACGCGATTGCGAACGAGGCGGGCGTCTTTCTCGTGGTCCTTGAGGCGGATCGGCTGCGGCATTACGAGACTTTATTTGTGATAAGGGTGCCCGGACAACACGGTCCAGGCGCGATAAATCTGTTCACCGATCAGAATTCGCACCAACGGGTGCGGCAATGTCAGTGGTGACAACGACCAACGTTGCTCACTACGTGCCACCACTTCCGGCGCCAGCCCTTCCGGGCCACCCACCATCAAATTGATGGTGCGCGCATCCAGGCGCCAGCGCTCCAGCTCCACCGCCAACTGCTCGGTGCTCCAGGGTTTGCCGGTGACTTCGAGCGTGACGATCTTCTCCCCCGGCTGCACCTTAGCCAGCATGGCTTCGCCTTCCTGACGGATCAGGCGCGCCACGTCGGCATTTTTGCCACGGGTATTCAGGGGGATTTCCACCAGTTCCAGCGGCAGCTCGGCGGGCAGACGTTTGGCATATTCCTGCCAACCGTCTTCCACCCAGCGCGGCATACGTGAACCGACAGCGATCAAGCGTATACGCAAGGGATGCCCTTACTCGGGATCGCTGTTGAACTGTTCCGGGCTGTTCTGGTTTTGCGCGCGGCTTTGCTCAGCGCCCTGCCACAGACGTTCCAGGTCGTAGAACTGGCGCGCGGTTGGCAGCATAACGTGAACGACGATGTCGCCCAGGTCGAGCAGCGCCCACTCACCGGTATCCAGGCCTTCGCTACCCAGTGGGCGCACGCCTTTCTCTTTAACCTTTTCCAGCACGTTATCCACCAGGGATTTAACGTGACGGTTGGAGGTACCGCTGGCGATCACCATAAAGTCGGTGATGCTGGTTTTGCCGCGTACATCGATGGTGGTGATGTCTTGGGCTTTGATGTCTCCAATTTGACCAGGTCTTCGCTCGGCATTACGGGCTTTTTCATAGCTAACTCATTTCTCGTGTCTAGTTCTGCGCGCGGTACAGTCCGTGCGCATTGATATAGGCCAGCACCGCGTCGGGCACCAGAAAACGTACCGACTTTCCGCTGGCCAGCAGATTCCGGATCTGGGTGGCAGACACCGCAAGCGGGGTCTGCCAGACAAAAGCAATTTGTCCGCTAGGGCCAACCATGGCCAGCGGGTCGCTGACACTGCGGGCCGCCAACACATCACGCAGCGCTTGCGGCGCTTCGCTGTCGGCATCCGGGCGTTGCAACACCAGAATGTGGCAGTGATCCAGCAGTTCTTCCCAGCGATGCCAGGTTGGCAGGCCACAAAAAGCGTCCCACCCCAGCAGTAAAAACAGTTGATCCTCAACCGCCAGTTCCGCGCGCAACGACTCCAAGGTGTCGATGCTATAAGACGGCCGCTCGCGCTTAAGCTCGCGGTCGTCCACGCTCAGCAAGGGCACCCCGGCGACGGCCTGTTCGACCATCGCCAGGCGGTCTTGCGCCGATACTTGCGGCGCATCGCGATGGGGCGGACGGGCATTGGGGATCATCCGCAACTCATCCAGGCCCAACTGTTCGGCAACTTCCAGGGCACTGCGCAAATGGCCGATATGCACCGGATTAAAGGTGCCGCCCAACACGCCAATGCGTTTGCCTACGGCTGTTAGCTCGGTGTTCAAGTACGGATATGACCGTCGCCAAACACCACATACTTCTCACTGGTCAGCCCTTCCAGGCCAACCGGGCCACGGGCGTGCAGTTTGTCGGTGGAAATACCGATCTCCGCGCCCAGGCCATATTCGAACCCATCGGCAAACCGCGTGGAGGCGTTGATCATCACCGAGGCGGAGTCCACTTCAGTGATAAAGCGCCGGCCCGAGGTGAAGTTTTCCGTAACGATGGAGTCGGTGTGCTGCGAGCCGTATTTATTAATGTGTTCGATGGCCTCATCCAGGCTGTCGACAATGCGGATCGACAGAATCGGCGCGGTGTACTCGGTGCGCCAATCTTCTTCGGTGGCTTCCAGCACATCGTTACCCAACAACGCGCGGGTACGTGGGCAACCACGCAGCTCAACCTTCTTGTCGCGATAAATAGCGGCCAGTGGCGGCAATACGCGCTCGGCGATATCGGCGTGCACCAGCAAGGTTTCCATGGTGTTGCACGGCGCATAGCGCTGAGTTTTGGCGTTGTCGGCAATGCGGATGGCTTTGTCGACATCAGCCGCCACGTCGATGTAGACGTGGCAGATGCCATCCAGGTGTTTGATCACCGGCACTTTGGCATCACGGCTGATGCGCTCGATCAGGCTTTTGCCGCCACGCGGCACAATCACATCCACATATTCGGGCATGGTGATCAGCGCGCCAACGGCAGCGCGGTCAGTGGTTTCCACCACTTGCACGGCGGCAGCGGGCAAATCGGCTTCGGCCAAGCCTTGCTGAATGCAGGCGGCGATAGCGCGGTTGGAGTTAATCGCTTCCGAGCCGCCACGCAGAATGGTGGCGTTGCCGGACTTAAGGCACAGGCTGGCGGCGTCGATGGTCACGTTCGGGCGCGACTCGTAAATGATGCCGATCACACCCAACGGCACGCGCATTTTGCCGACCTGAATGCCGGAAGGCAGGTAACGCATATCGCGGATTTCACCGATGGGGTCTGGCAGCGTGGCAACCTGACGCAATCCTTCGATCATCTCGTCGATGCGCGCCGGGGTCAGGGCCAGGCGGTCCAGCAGGGCGGGCTCCAGGCCATTGGCGCGGCCATTAGCGAGGTCTTGTTCGTTGGCGGCGCTGAGCTCGGCGCGGGCGGCGTCGAGCGCGGCGGCGGCGGCATGCAGGGCACGATTCTTCTGCGCGGTACTGGCGCGGCCCACCACACGGGAGGCTTCGCGGGCAGTGCGACCCAAGCGGGTCATATAGTCGAGCACGGTCGAGGGGGTCTGGCAGTCAGGAAAGCGGCTGATTATAGCGGCGTGGCGGGCCCACGCCCAGCGGCGTCTGGCGGGTGGTAAACAGGGCGTTACAACTAACCTGCCGGTAACACTAGCAAGCGCAGCAGCCGGGGCTTACCGGGAGACGGTGACACCAGCACGGCACTGCACCCCATACGCCCGCCCGAAGGTTAGGTAAACAAACCGGCCGCAGATGTCTACCTTGCAGACACAGCCAACCGCCCACCCCATGGACGGGCCAGAACAATAAAAACGTTTAATGGAGAAGCGGCCATGCGCTATCGCACCGACTACAGCCAGGCGTTGCTCGTTGAGCCCAGCCAACACCTGCAACTGGGCGACTGGCACCTGTACTACCAGGCCTACTCAACCCGCGCCGAAGACACCCGCCAGCCAGTGCTATTACTGGGCGGCGCCTTTCAATGCTTTCGCTCATTCGCCAGCGAAGTCGAAGAGCTGTTGGCCGATCACCCTGTGATTCTCCTCGACCTGCCCAGCCAAGGCGGCAATCTACAATTGGCCCCCGAGCTCAGTCTGGAAGCGCTGGCCGACCTGATTGCCGGTTTTGTCGAAGAACTGCAGCTGCCGCCGCTGATGCCCATTGGTTTGTCCTACGGCTCGGCCCTCGCCGCCCTGTTCGCCGCGCGCCACCCACAGCACTGCGCGCGCCTGCTGCTGGCCGGCATCACCGCATTTGGCCGGCGCGGCGCGCGGGTACTGCTGGAAGAAAGCCTGGCCTTACTGGCTGAAGGCCGTTGTGCCGAATTTGCCCACGGCGCGGTGACGGGGCTGCTGAACCCAACGCGCAGCCAGGAGACTGGCGTGGCCCCGGTCTTTCGCAAAGCCTTGCTGCGCCAGCTGCAGCGGCTTTCTGCCAGCGATATCGAACGCTACCGGCAAAACAGCAGACGCCTGCTCAACTTCGACGGCTTTCGCGAGCACCCCGTTTGCCCGACGCTAATACTGGCCGGCGAATACGACCACTTCACCCAACCTTGGGAGCACACGCAATTTGCCAGCGCCTGTGCAGCGGCCGAATGCGCACTTATCCACAATGCCGACCACCTCGCCCAATTCGAACAACGCGGCGCCTGCGCCAGCCTCTACAACCCCTTTTTACGCGGCGAGCCGCTGCCCCTAATCAGCCCCGGCAGCAGTCATTTACCGCGTAGCCAATGGCTGCAACTGGAAAAACGCCATGAGCCACGTAATGCGCCGCTGCACAGCCGGGCACGGCTGCAGCATGCGGAGCTAGGCGGGCTGAGCGTGGACGTCAGCGAGTTGGGCTTTTTTGGTGGGCTGCTGAACGGCGATCTGCCGAATGCGCTGCCGCAGCGGGGTTGGCAATTGCAGATGCTGGATATGCCGGCGCTGGCGATTTTGCCAGTGCGCTCAAATAGAACGGAGTTGGCTTGGGTGTTTGCACATACGGATGCCAGAGGCAGTACGGCGCTGGCAGAGCACCTCGTAGGAACGACCTCTGTCGCGAACCCTGCAAACGCAATTCTCGACCGAGGTTTGCAGGGCTCGCTAGCAAGCCAATGCGTTGGGTAGGTTGGGTTGAGCCTACGGCGAAGCCCAACCTACGTACCGGGGGACGCTTGCGAGCTAAACCGACGCCTCAATCACCCGCACCAACGTCGCCTGGGTAATCGCCGGCAAACCCTGGCTATGCACTGCCGGGTCTAGCACCTCGGTGCGGGCAAACCCACAGCGGGCAAACCCCGCAACAATCTCCTGCGCATTGCGGTAATGCAGCGGGTAGTTGCCCCGCGTCAGCGCCCCGACCAAGCCCACGCCCCAGCGCAATTGCCGATAGCGCGGATGCTCTTTCAAGTCCGGATACAGGTCCGTCAGGTAAGTGGCGCGGGGAAACAGGCTCAATTGCTGGGCCAGCCCGGTCCAAAACCCCTCGATCACCGGCCGCTCAAAGTAATTCACCAAACCCTCGGTAATCACCAGCACCGGCTCATTACGGTCCAGCCCGGCAAACAACGCCTGCAAGCTCTGCGCGTCCAAAATATCCACCGAGCGCACTTGGTGCCGGCCATTTAGCCAACCCTCACTGTGCAGCAGCAAACGCTTACGCACGGCCATGCCTGGCAGGTCCGCTTCGAGGTAACGCAGTTCTGGATAACGCAGGCAGAAACGCCGCCCGCGCGGCGACAACCCGCATGCAATCTCTACCACCTGGCGCACGCCACGCTGCTCAATGGCAGCCGTTACCCGCGCATCCAACAACAGGTGGCGCTGCAACAACAGGTGCTCGATATCCAGCCCAAACCCAACCCGCGCGCCCCAGGCAATCGGCGTCAGCAGGCCATGCACCCAACGCCCGAACGGCGTGGCAAAAGCGGCATCGCTGAGTTGATGGCGGTACCAAACGTACCCGGTGTAATGGGCGCTGGGGCTGATATGCGCGCTGTCGGCACGGCTACGGAGGGGCATGGCCAAAGCTCTTATTGTTATGATCGCCCGAGCCTAAGCCCTGCCCCGTTGCGATAACAGCCCATGCCGAATGAACCCACCCTTAGTTTGTCCAGTTGGACCTGTTCAACCTGGCCTGAGGGCCGCGCCCTGCCCGACCGCTTTTTTGACCGCGATGCACAAGTGCTGGCCCAGGCGCTGCTGGGCAAGGTGATTCGCCACTACGTCGACGGCCTGTGGCTGGCCGCGCGCATTATCGAAACCGAGGCGTATTACTTCGCTGAAAAAGGCAGCCACGCCTCCCTGGGCTACACCGAAAAGCGCCGTGCGCTGTTTCTCGATGGCGGGCACATTTATATGTACTACGCCCGTGGCGGCGACTCGCTGAACTTCAGCGCCCAGGGGCCAGGCAATGCTGTACTGATTAAATCAGCGTTCCCGTATACCGATGCCCACAGCGGCGCAGACAGCCTGGCCAAAATGCACCGCAACAATCCAATCGGCAAAGCCGGCCAGCCACGCCCGCTGGAAAAACTTTGCAATGGTCAAACCCTGCTCTGCCGCGCCCTCGGCCTTAAAGTGCCGACCTGGGACGGCCAGCGCTTCGACCCGCAACGTTTGTTTGTGGAAGACGTCGGCTACACCCCCGAGCAGATTATTCAAACCACACGCCTGGGAATTCCCGTCGGCCGTGATGAACATTTGCTCTACCGATTTGTCGATGCCTCTTACGCCCGCCACTGCACGCGCAATCCGCTGCGGCGTGGGCAAGTGGAAAATCAGGACTTCTATTTCGTGACCGCGCATCAGGAACTTGCACCATGACCGAGTGGCTAAACCAACTCACCGGCTGGCTTAGCGCCAACCCCCAATGGCTGGGCATCGCCATTTTTGTCGTCGCCTGCGTGGAGTGTTTGGCGATTGCCGGCATCATCGTGCCGGGCACTGTGCTGCTGTTTGCCATCGCCGTGCTGGCCGGTAGTGGCGCCCTGACCCTCGGTGAAACCCTGTTGCTGGGCTACACCGGCGGGCTGCTGGGCGATGCGCTGTCTTACGCCCTGGGCCGCCGCTTTCACCAGAATATCCGCCGCCTACCCGGCCTGCGCAGCCACCCGGAATGGCTGGCCGGTGCAGAAAACTATTTCCAACGTTACGGCGTTGTCAGCCTGTTGGTCGGGCGTTATATCGGCCCCTTGCGCCCGATGCTGCCGATGGTGGCGGGCATGCTCGATATGCCGTTGCCGCGTTTTATTGTGGTCAGCATGATTGCCGCCGCAGGCTGGTCGTTGGCCTATCTGCTGCCCGGCTGGGCCACCGGCGCCGCCATGCGGTTGCCGTTGCCGGAAGGCTTCTGGGGCCAGGCGGCGGTGGTCGCTGTGGGTGTGACGGTATTGGTCGGCGTCAGCCTGCAAGCCAGCCTGCGTCAGCAGCGCTGGGCCACGGCGATCATGGCTGGGCTGGGCATGACACTGCTGATCGCCATGCTGATTGGCTACCCACACCTGGCGCAGTTGGACCAGGGTCTGATGGCGTTGGTGCAGGAACAACGCCAGCCGGCGATGGACAGTTTTGTCACCATCGTCACCCGCCTGGGCGACTTCCATACCCAAGTCGTGATCGGCGTGATGCTGTGCTTGATGCTGCTGATCGCCCGCCAATACCGCGCCTTTTTATTTGCCACCGGCACTCTGCTGGGCTGCGCCGTGGCGAACCATTCGCTCAAATTGTTTTTCGCCCGCGCCCGTCCAGAAGTGCTGCTGGAGCCGTTGCATACCTACAGCATGCCCAGCGGCCACAGCTCGGCAGCATTCGCGTTTTTCCTCACCTTGGCAGTGCTGGCCGGCCGCGGCCAACCGGTGCGCATGCGCCTGACATGGTTACTGTTGGCAGTGATTCCGGCGCTGTCGATTGCCCTGTCGCGGGTGTACCTGGGGGTGCATTGGCCCACCGATATCATCGCTGGCGCGCTGCTGGCCGCCACCGCCTGCGCCATCAGCCTGACCATTTCGCAATGGCGCACGCCGTTGCCGGCTATGTCGCCACGGGTGTGGTGGTTAGTGTTGCCGGCGTGTTTGGCCGTGTTGGCGTTTTACGCCACATGGGCGTTGCCAAAGGCGCTGGAGATGTATCGGTATTAAACGACTGCTTCATAAATCTGGGTTCCCGCGAAGACGGGAATCCAGATTAGCCGAGGGCACACATAAGCAACGGGTGCGCCTAAGCCGTCATCTCGCCCTGCAGTTCGTCGAGCATGCTCTGGATTAAATCCAGCCGCTCCAAGGGGGCATCCACAGCCAGCAACGTGAGTTTCTGCGCGGGCTCAAACGGCAGCAGATAGGCGAGCTGGTAGCCCAGGCTCTGCTGCCCAGTGGCGACATTCGCCATGCCCAAATCCTCCACCATCGGGTGCTCTGCCAGGGCTTGCAGCAGCGCAGCCAGGTCGGCGTGTTCGGGTAGCAGCGGCAGGTCAGCAGGCTCGTCGCACCAGGTGATCTCAGCGCTGATCAGCTGGTCGCGTTGCACCTCGGCGCGCAGTACTTCGAAGCGCCGGGTGCCTTCAACGCGAATGCCCAGCAGGCCATTGTCGCGTTGCGTCCAGTCGCGGATGACTACCTCGCACCCCACGGGAGCGAACTTGCCAGCAGCCTCGCCGACCTCGCCACCTTCAAAAATGCACACCACGCCAAAGCCTTCACTGCGCTTCATGCAGGCGCTGATCATGTCCAGGTAACGGGCTTCGAAAATCTGCAGATCAAGCACGCAGCCGGGAAACAACACCACATTGAGGGGGAACAACGGCAGCATCTTTTTTCGCTCCTGGCCTGGCCGGCGGGTGAATGGGTTAGGGCTGTGACAACAGATCAACTAAAAAGCGCCACCACCAAGGGCAACGCCACTGCCGTGCCGACCCCCATCAGGCTCATGGCCAGGGCGGCAAAGGCGCCACACTCTTCACCTTCCTGCAGCGCCCGCGAGGTACCCACGGCGTGAGCGGTCATGCCCAGCGCCAGGCCCTGCGCGGCGGGGTGGTGCACGCCAATACGGCGCAGCAATTCCGGGCCCAGGATGGCGCCGATTACCCCGGTAATCAGCACAAATACCGCCGCCAATGCCGCGATGCCGCCAATCTGATCGGCCACCAACATGGCAATAGGCGAGGTCACCGACTTGGGCGCCATGCTCATCAGCATCATATGGTCAGCGCCAAACCACCAGGCCAGCAACACGCCCATGGCGGTGGCGACTACGCCGCCGATCAGCAGGGTCAACAAGGTCGGCCAGAGCAGCTGGCGAATGCGTTTGAGGTTAAGAAACAGCGGTACGGCAAGTGCCACCGTGGCGGGGCCGAGAAAGATGGTCAGGGCCTTGGCGCTGTCTTTGTATTCGTCATAACTGAGGCCGCATGCCAGCAGCACGCCGATCACCGCCAACATCGACACCAACACCGGCTGGAGGAAAAACCAGCGGGTTTTCTCGTAGGCCGCCAGGGCCAGTTGATAGGCACCGAGGGTCACGCCAACACCAAACAGGGGGTGATGAATTAGCGCCTGCCAGGCGCCCACAACATCAAACATCGTGCTCACCCCGCTTACGCTGCTGGCGGTCGATGAGTTTTTGCATCAGCCAGCCGGCGAACATCATTGACAGCAACACCGACAGCACCAGCGAACCGCCCACCGCCCAAAAGTCAGCGGCAATTGCCTTGGCGTAGACCATCACGCCGACAGCAGCGGGCACCAGCAGCAGCGGCAAATAACGCAGCAAGCTGGAGGAAGCCACGGAAATCGACTCAGCCACTTCGCCCTGCCAGATCAGATAAGCCAAAAGCAGCACCAGGCCAATGATCGGCCCCGGCAACATATGCAAAAACAGCACATTCAACACAGTGCCAAGCAGTTGGAAAACCACCAACCAAGTCAGGCCACGTAACAGCATGGAGTTCTCCAGTAACCGAGCGAGCGCACCGCAGCCCCCCCGAGCAAAATAGCGACGGTCATTATAAGCACGCTAAGCAAAACGCCCCAACGGCAGCGCTGCGCTGAGTGTATGCACTGCCATTCGCACAAACGATTCAGGGTTGACCGGCTCATGTGCGCGTGATGATCTAGGGTCAATGGACGCGTTAAACAAAAACAAAACCTGTCTCCCAAGGAGGACATATGCCATTGGTACCCGTCGCTGACCTGAAATCCTACATCGGCAAAGAACTTGGCCACTCCCAGTGGCTGACCATCGACCAGAACCGCATCAACCAATTCGCCGAATGCACTGGCGATCATCAATTTATCCACGTTGACCCAGAGAAGGCGGCCAAGACCCCTTTTGGCACCACCATCGCCCACGGCTTTCTTTCGCTGTCGCTGATTCCGGTGCTGATGGAAGACATCGCGCTCGCCCCTGAGGGCCTGAAGATGGCCGTCAACTACGGCCTGGACAGCGTGCGGTTTATCCAGCCGGTAAAGGTCAACTCGCGCGTGCGTGTGTCCGCCAGCGTGATTGACGTCACCGAGAAAAACCCAGGCCAGTGGCTACTGAAAGCCAAAGTCACCCTGGAAATTGACGGTCAGGCCAAACCGGCTTATATCGCTGAATCGTTGAGTTTGTACTTCGTCTGAAGTTAATCGCGGCACACAACGGGGCGCTTCGGCGCCCTGTTTTTTTTCTGGCTAAAAAAAGCTTCGCGAGCAAGCTTGCGACGTGTCGATCTGCCAAAGCCCATCACACGAAACCGCCGCTCTATCCTGCATACTCCGGCAACAGTTCCCAACACGGACGTTTCGCCATGCCCCGCCTCCCCCTCCTCGCTCCCCTGGCCTTGGCCATGCTGCTGGCCGCCTGCGGCAAAGGCGAACCCATCACCCCACCCAATGCGGTATTGCCCGACGGCGGCCGTTTTCGCGGTGAGGTGGTGGAGGGGCTACTGCAAGGCAAAGGCCGCATCGACTATCCCAACGGCAGTTGGTACGCCGGCCAATTCAAAGACGGCATGATGCAAGGCCACGGCGAGTTGCAGCACACCGACGGCACCCACTACATCGGCGAGTTTGTCGCCGGCGATTTCGACGGTCAGGGCAAGCTCACCTACAGCGAAGGCAGCAGCTACGAAGGGGGCTTCAAGGCCGGTGACAAGGACGGAGTGGGCACCTTAAAAATCAAAGGGGGCGACAGCTACCAGGGCGAGTTCAAAAACGACCTCTACCACGGCATCGGCAAACTGCAGCGGGCCGACGGCAGCAGCTTCGAAGGCAGCTTTAGCAAAGGCGAACCCCAGGGCTTCGGCACCACCACCGACGAGAACGGCAACCAACTCAGCGGCACGTTTAAAAATGGCAAGCTAAACGGCGAAGGCACCTATAAAGGTGAAGACGGCGACAGCTACGTCGGCCACTACAAAGACTCTAACTTCGACGGCAAGGGCCGCTACCAAAGCGCCGAGGGCGACATCTGGCTCGGCCAGTTCAGCGAAGGCAGCCTCAATGGTAAAGGCCAAATCAAGCGTGCCGACGGCAGCCACTATGAGGGCGAGTTCAAATACTGGCGCTACCAGGGCGAAGGCCTGCTGACCCTCGCCGATGGCAGCCGCTACCAAGGCCAATTTGCCCGCAATAACTACAACGGCAGTGGCACCCTTACGCTCGCCGACGGCAGCGTGCAAACCGGTACCTGGAAAAACGGTGCCTTAGTTCGCGACGCCCAAGGCAATGCCCTCCCCGACCCTCTGGAAGTCGGCCTACTGGAACAAGGCAAACTCCTCGACAAGGCCCTAAGCGCTGTTCCGCAATCCACCCCCGCCGTCGAGCTCTATAGCCTGACCCTGGCCGGTGACGGCAACCAAAGCGTGTTCCTGCGCGAAGCCGATTTCGTTAATAAGCTGCTCCGCGAACGCTTCGGCGCCCACGGCCAGATCACCCTGGTCAACCACCGCGACCATATGCTCGACCGGCCGCTGGCCACCCGCGAAAACCTGCGCCGCGCAATAAAAACCCTGGCCGAACGATCGGGGGCCGAAGATATGGTGTTCATCTACCTTACTAGCCACGGCTCGCGCGACCACCAACTGAGCCTGGTCCAGCCCGGCCTGCAACTGAGCAATATGCCGGCCAGCGAATTGGCGGAACTGCTTGTGCCACTAAAGAGTCACTACAAAGTGGTAGTGGTGTCGGCATGCTTCGCCGGTGGTTTCATCCCTGAGCTCAAGAATGACAAGACCTTGGTGATGGCCGCCGCGCGCAGTGACCGCACCTCGTTCGGCTGTTCCGACGAGGCCGATTTCACCTACTTCGGTCGCGCTTTGTTTGCCGAAGCGTTAAGCAACACCGATGACCTCGAACGCGCCTTCGAGCAAGCCAAGGTCAGCGTGGCCAAACGCGAGCAGGAAGACGACTTCGAACCATCGGAACCGCAAATCTGGGCGCCCAAGGGCGTACTTACACAATGGCGTAAGTTGCGCGAGAGCCAGGCCAAGCATGCATTGACCGCCAGCGTTGCGAACAAAGCCGGCGACACCAACTAAGCTGAGGGTGTTGGGACTTCAGGAGGGACTTCAGCCATGTATTTGACCCCGCAAAACATCCTGCTCACCGGCGCCACCGGTTTGACCGGTGAACACTTGCTCGACCGTCTGCTCAGCGAACCTACCGTGCAGCGCGTACTGGCACCAACGCGCCGCGCCCTGGCCGAGCACAGCCACCTGGACAATCCGCAGGGCGACCTGCTGACCCTGCTGCCGAACCTCGAAGGCAAGCAAGACATCGCCTTCTGCTGCCTGGGCACCACGATCAAACAGGCAGGCTCGCAGGAAGCCTTTCGCGCGGTGGATTACGACATGGTGCTGGCCGTCAGTCAGCGTGCCCGAGATCTGGGCGCGCGGCACTTTCTGCTGATCAGCGCCATGGGCGCCAACCCGAAATCATCGGTGTTCTACAACCGGGTAAAAGGCGAAGTGGAGCAGGCGCTGATCGCGCAGAACTGGCCACAGCTGACCATCGCCCGCCCTTCGCTGCTGATGGGTGACCGCGCGGAACCGCGCCTGGGCGAGCGCCTGATGGCGCCGATCATGCGCTGGATTCCGGGCAAGTACCGCGGCATTCAAGCCTGTACCCTGGCCCGCGCGTTGTGGCGTCTGGCCCTGGAAGAAGGCGAAGGCGTGCGCATTGTCGAATCGGATGAATTGCGCCGCCTCGGACGCTGATACCATCGCCGTCACTTCCCTTACCGGGCGGGCCTTTCCGAGCGGACCTTACCGACCGACGAGGGCCGCTCGTTGTTTATCCGCAAGAGAGCCGTTATGACCGCCACCCTGCTTACCGTCCTGCAAACCGCCGACATGCTGGAAATCAACGGCCTGTATGCCTGGCAGTTCGAACTGCACAGTGACCCGGCGCATACCGGCCCGGCGCTGCGCATCGAATGCATGGATGGGCGTGAACTGCGCAAATGGCAGTTCAGCCTTGAACAGATTGCGGCGGCGCAGCACAACGTGGCCAGCGACAGTTGGGCAATCAGCGACGACAAGGGCAGCCATGAACTCAAGGCGCTCGCAGGCATCAATGCCGGCAACGACGATGACACCCCGGACGACGACGTCGCCGATCTGTAATCGCTCCTACCCAAAAACCTGCCACCGGGGAATCAGCCTTGGGCCTCTACGACCGCCATATTCTCCCGCACCTGATCGACCTCGCCTGCGGCATGGGGGCGGTGATGAAAGCGCGTTCGCAGATCGTGCCGCAGGCCCATGGCCGCGTGTTGGAAATCGGCATTGGCAGCGGCCTTAATCTGGCGTTCTACGACCCAGCCAAGGTGCAGCAAATTGTTGGCGTTGACCCATCCGCCGATATGCAAGCGCTGGCCCGCGAGCGTGCCGCGAAGATCAACATTCCAGTGGAAATGATTGCCTTGGAACTGGGGCAAATACAGGCGCCCGCCGCGAGCTTTGACAGCATCGTATGCACCTTCACCCTGTGCACCATCCCGGACGCGGTAGCCGCGCTCAAAGAGATGCGCCGCGTGCTTAAAGCGGGTGGGCGGTTGTGGTTTTGTGAACATGGCATGTCCCCGGACCTGCCCGTGTTGCGCTGGCAAAACCGCCTGACGCCCCTCTGGAAACCGCTGGCCGGCGGCTGCCATTTAAACCGTGATATCCCCGAGCTGATTGCGGCAGGCGGCTTCAGAATTGGCGAATTGCAAAGTAGGTATTTGAAGGGGCCCAAACCGATGACCTATGTGTATTCGGGTTGGGCCGATTAAGCCTGAGGATGCCGGCTTGCTGGCGAACCTGTCGCCCTGCGAGCAAGCTCGCGCCTACAAGAGCGGCGCGCGGCTACAGGCCGCCACTGACGCCAAGGCTAAACCCCAGCGCGGCCGCCAACGACAGTGGCAGCAGCAAGGTGTCGAGCAACGCACTGGCCGGTAAATCCAACCCCGCGTATTTCGGCGCTTCGGCACCGAAGCGGTCAAGCGGACAACAGCCGCCATTCAAGCTGTACCAATCCAGCCGCGTGCCGGCATACACCACCGGCGCTCCAGGTTTGGCAGCGTTTAGCGTGCGGGTGGTGGCGCAGCCAACCAACTGCGCGGCGAGCAGCACCAGCAGCACCGCGCGGGTGGACTTACTCATTGCTGCTCAGGTGATGCTCACCCCAGCGCGGCAGCATGTCTTGCGGAATGCCGAGCACATTGAGAATGCGCGCGACGACAAAGTCGATAAGGTCGTCGATGGTTTGTGGCTGGTGATAAAAGCCGGGCGCGGCTGGCAAAATCACCGCACCGAGGTTGGAGAGCTTGAGCATATTTTCCAGATGGATGCTGGAGAACGGCGCCTCACGCGGCACCAGAATCAACTGCCGGCGCTCTTTCAACGCCACATCGGCGGCGCGCTCAATCAGGTTGTTGCAGGCCCCCGTGGCAATCGCCGACAACGTGCCGGTGGAACACGGCACCACCACCATCGCCCCCGGCGCGCCGGAGCCTGAGGCCGCTGGCGCCATCCAGTCTTCTTTGCCGTACACGCGAATTTGCCCAGGGGCAGCGCCGGTGTATTCGGTGAGGAACAGCTGCATGGACTGCGGCTTGGCCGGCAGGCTGACGTCGGTTTCGGTGGCCATCACCAACTGCGCCGCCTTGGAAATCAGAAAGTGCACTTCGCGCTCTTCCTGCACCAGGCAGTCGAGCAAGCGCAGGCCGTATTGCGCGCCGGAGGCGCCGGTCATGGCCAAGGTGACGCGTTCGGGTCCGCTCATCATTTACGCCTCCAACGCCGCAGCGAGTTTGCCGTGCAAGCCGCCAAAGCCACCATTACTCATCACCACCACCTGGGTGCCGGGCGTGGCTTGGGCTTTTACCGCGGCGATGATGGCTTCCAGTGAATCACAGACTTGCGAGGGCACCGTGCAACTGGCGGTAGTGGCGGCCAAGTCCCAACCGAGGTTAGGCGGCGCAAACCAATACACCTGGTCGGCCTGGGTGACCGAGTCCGGCAAGCCATCGCGGTGCGCGCCGAGTTTCATCGAGTTGGAGCGCGGTTCAATAATGGCGATCACTTGGGCATCACCCACGCGTTTACGCAGCCCGTCGAGGGTGGTGGCAATGGCCGTGGGGTGATGGGCGAAGTCGTCATAGATGGTGACGCCCTTCACTTCCGCGACCTTTTCCATGCGCCGCTTAACGTTCTTGAACGCACTCAAGGCTTCCACGCCCTGCGCCGGCACCACGCCCACATGGCGGGCGGCAGCCAAACAGACCAAGGCGTTGGCGACGTTGTGTTGGCCGGTCAGCGGCCAATCCACCACGCCTTGCGCTACGCCTTCAAAGCTCACTTCAAATTTAGAGCCGTCTTCACTCAGCAACGTGGCTTGCCACTGCGCGCCGGGGCCGCTGGTTTGCACCGGCGTCCAGCAGCCCATGTCGATCACCCGCTTAAGCGCGGTTTCGGCAGCCGGGTAAATCACTAAACCTTCACTGGGGATGGTGCGCACCAAGTGGTGGAACTGGCGCTCGATGGCGGCCAGGTCGGGGAAGATATCGGCGTGGTCGAACTCGAGGTTATTCAGAATTGCGGTGCGCGGGCGGTAGTGGACGAACTTCGAGCGCTTGTCGAAAAAGGCGCTGTCGTACTCATCGGCCTCCACCACAAAAAACGGCGTACCGCCCAAGCGCGCCGACACCGCGAAATTCTGCGGCACGCCACCAATCAAAAAGCCCGGGCTCATGCCGGCATGTTCCAACACCCAAGCGAGCATGCTGCTGGTGGTGGTTTTGCCATGGGTGCCGGCGACCGCCAAGACCCAGCGGCCCTGCAACACATGGTCGGCCAACCATTGCGGGCCAGACACATATGGCAGGCCCTTGTTCAGCACGTACTCCACCGCCGGGTTGCCACGCGACAACGCGTTGCCAACCACCACCAGATCGGGAGCGGGGTCGAGGTGTGCGGGGTCGTAGCCTTGCATCAGTTCGATGCCCTGGGCTTGCAGCTGGGTGCTCATGGGCGGGTAGACGTTGGCGTCCGAGCCGGTAACTCGGTGGCCCAACTCTTTGGCCAGCACCGCCAGCGAGCCCATGAACGTACCGCAAATACCCAGAACATGAATGTGCATAACCAACCTCAGAACCACCCGGAGAAACAGGCCGGCAGGTTACCGCAGGCGGAGGGATGGCGGGTAGTGATGGCTCGGGATCCAGAGCCTCCAAATGAGTACAGGGTTACGGCCGTTCGATCCCGTGCTTATGCAATTTGCGGTAAAGCGTATTGCGGCTGATCCCCAGCTGCTCGGCCGTGCGGCTCATATGCCAGTGCTGCTGTTCGAGGATGCTGAGTAAGGCGCTGCGCTCGGCGGCATCCAGCGGCTGCTCGACCACGGCAGTCAGTACGCGCTTGGGTTGGCGGATTTCCACCGGCAAATCGCCAAGGCTAATGCGCTCGCCATCACATAGCGCGGCCAAGGTACGCAGCACATTGCGCAACTGGCGCACGTTGCCGGGCCAGGCAAAGTCGAGCAGCGCTTGCCGCGCATCGGCATCCAGGCGCACGGTTTGCCCCTGACTTTCCTCGGATAACAAATGCTGCAGCAACTGCTCGCGGTCGCTGCGTTCGCGTAGCGGTGGCAACGCCAGTACCAGGCCGTTAAGACGGTAGTAAAGGTCTTCGCGGAAGCTGCCGTTGGCCACATGTTCGTTCAGGTCGCGGTGAGTGGCGCTGATCACCCGCACATTCACCGCCTGCGCCGTGCCACCGATGGGCACCACCTGGCGCTCTTCCAATACGCGCAACAAGCGCGTTTGCAGCGCCAGCGGCATATCGCCGATTTCATCGAGAAACAGCGTGCCGCCATCGGCCTGTTGCAGCTTGCCCTGCATGCCTTCTTTGCGCGCTCCGGTAAAACTGCCGCCGCGATAACCGAACAGCTCGCTTTCGATCAGGCTTTCGGGAATGGCTGCGCAATTCAGCGCAACAAAGGCATGGGCCGCGCGTGAGCTGGCTTGGTGAACGGCTTTGGCAAAGGCCTCCTTGCCGGTACCGGTTTCGCCGTTGATCAGCAGCGGCACATCGCGCTCAAACACCCGCAGGGCGCGGCGAAACTCGCTTTGCAGGGCGACATCGCCGAGGCACAGGCTGGCGGGAATATCGTTCGGCGCTTGTTTGCTGACCAGGCGGCTGACCGGATGCGGCTGACTGCGCGCCACGCCGCGCAGTTGGGCAAACAAGGCGCGGCCGTTGTGGGTGCGCAGCGGCCAACTGCTGGCCAGGCCGGCACGGCCAAACAGCTCATCCAGACGGCAATCAAAAAACGCTTCCAGCGGTTGGCCGATCAGGCTGGCGCGGTGGGTACCAAGCAGGTTCATGGCACTTTGGTTGACCGCGCTAATCCGCCCTTCGCCATCAAAGGCCAGCAAGCCTTCGCTAAACAGGCCGACGTATTCAGCATGCAAATGAAAGCGCAGCAAACAATGGCCTTCAAAGCGGCGCAGGAAGTAGCAGCTTTCAATCATCTTCGCCGACAGGTTGACCAGCGCCATGGTGTGAAACTGGCTTTGCCGCGAAACGTCCTGGCGCGCCGAGGACACATCCAACACCGCGAGCAAATCGCCCTGGCAGTCGAACACCGGGCTGGCCGAGCAGGTGAGCCCGGTATGCCGACCACGGAAATGTTCATCTTGATGAATGGTCAGCGCCTGCCGCTCCACCAAACAGGTGCCGATGCCGTTGGTGCCCTCACAGGCCTCGCTCCAATCGGCCCCCAGCCACAGGCCGGCGCGCTCGAAGGTTTTGCGTTCGGCATTGGCCGTCACGCTATTGAGGATGACCCCGCGAGCATCGGTGAGCAGCACCGCATGACCGGTGCCGGCCAGTTGCTGGTAGAGGCTGGTCATCTCGCCGCTGGCGATTTCCAACACCTGCTGCAATTGCTCGCGGCGCTCCAGCACGCGGGCCTGCTCAAGCACGGTGGGCGCCATGGTTTGCCCAGGGTCGAGGTGATAGTCCTTAAGGCAGCGCAACCAGGAACGGGCGATGGAAGGATCGGCGGCCGGGCCGTCGGCTTGCGCCTTGCCCTGGGCCAGCGTCATCACCTGTTGGGTGTGACGATTGAAATGGCTCTGCATTGTTATTGTTCTCCGCAGTGTTGCCCGGCTGCACGTAACGTGGTGAGCGGGCAGCGCAGAGCATAGCCTGCGCCAGCCGCCAGGGCTGTACCAAGAGTGGGACAAACTGTCACCCGCGTTGTTGCATAACCGCCCCTCAGTTGCCCAATGGCGCCAAGTCGCCACCGCCAATCCCCCGCCGTCCGTGGCTTTGCGTTTTTCCTCCTGCGTGGCGCAGGCCTTGCTCTACGCTTATTCCTACTCCCTACAAGCACAACAGCCAGGAGAACTTCACCATGCAATACGCACATCCGGGCACCAGCGGCGCCATCGTTTCGTTCAAAAGCCGCTACGGCAATTACATCAACGGTGAGTTCGTGGCCCCGGTAAAAGGCCAGTACTTCACCAATACCTCGCCGGTAAACGGCAAGGCCATCGCTGAATTCCCCCGTTCCACCGCCGAAGATATCGACAAAGCCTTGGACGCCGCACACGCCGCAGCAGACGCCTGGGGCAAAACCTCTGCGCAGGATCGCTCCCTGGTACTGCTGAAAATCGCTGACCGCATTGAAGCCAATCTGGAGCTGCTGGCGGTGACCGAAACCTGGGATAACGGCAAGGCCGTACGCGAAACCTTGAACGCCGATATTCCGCTAGCCGCTGACCACTTCCGCTACTTCGCCGGTTGCATCCGCGCCCAGGAAGGCAGCGCATCGGAGATCACCGAACACACAGTGGCGTACCACATCCATGAACCGCTGGGCGTGGTTGGGCAGATCATTCCGTGGAACTTCCCACTGTTAATGGCCGCGTGGAAACTGGCGCCAGCACTGGCCGCCGGTAACTGCGTGGTACTAAAGCCCGCCGAGCAAACCCCGCTAGGTATCGCGGTGCTCATGGAGCTGATCGGCGACCTGCTGCCACCGGGCGTACTCAATGTGGTGCAAGGCTTTGGCAAGGAAGCCGGCGAGGCACTGGCGACCAGCAAACGTATCGCCAAAATCGCCTTTACCGGCTCCACGCCAGTGGGCTCGCACATTATGAAATGCGCGGCAGAAAACATTATTCCGAGCACCGTGGAGCTGGGCGGCAAGTCGCCGAATATCTTCTTTGAAGACATCATGCAGGCCGAGCCAAGCTTTATTGAAAAGGCTGCCGAAGGCTTGGTGCTGGCGTTCTTTAACCAGGGCGAAGTGTGCACCTGCCCATCGCGGGCGCTGGTGCAAGAATCCATCTACCCGGCGTTTATGGCCGAGGTGATGAAGAAAATCACCCAGATCAAACGCGGCGACCCACTCGACACCGAGACCATGGTTGGCGCCCAGGCGAGCGAGCAGCAGTTCGACAAAATCCTTTCTTACCTGGAAATCGCCAAAGGCGAAGGCGCTGAGCTGCTAACAGGCGGCAAGGTTGAGCAGTTGTCTGGCGACTTGGCCAGCGGCTACTACATCCAGCCGACCCTGCTTAAGGGCAACAACAAAATGCGCGTGTTCCAGGAGGAGATCTTTGGCCCGGTGGTGAGCGTCACCACCTTTAAAGATGAAGCCGAAGCGCTGGCGATCGCCAACGACACCGAGTTTGGCCTGGGTGCTGGCTTGTGGACCCGTGATATCAACCGCGCGTATCGGGTTGGCCGGGCGATCAAGGCCGGGCGGGTGTGGACCAACTGCTACCACCTGTACCCGGCGCATGCGGCGTTTGGCGGGTACAAGAAGTCGGGCGTGGGGCGCGAGACGCACAAGATGATGCTGGATCATTACCAGCAGACGAAAAACTTGTTGGTTAGCTACGACATCAACCCGCTGGGGTTCTTTTAAACCGCAGCTCCTGCAACGTAGGTTGGGTTGAGCCGAAGGCGAAGCCCAACTTTTCACAGCCCAACAACGGTGCATACGCCTACCCACGTTGGGCTTCGCTGCGCTCAACCCAACCTACGAAAAACATCGACTAACCAGTCACTTTCACCCCCGCACCAAAAACGACCCCAACCCTCCCAATCGCGACCGTTTCCCAGCCGCTCGCAACATTTTGTTGCCACTGGCATGGCCGTTGCGTGAAGGCACCTGTCTTTCTGATCTGTTCAACACTCAGGGCGGGTAAATCAATGACTACAACA
>LNAP01005653.1_pt2 | contig 27270 bp, 21 predicted proteins | sample 602601 | NCBI WGS metagenome assembly LNAP01 (sample SAMN02440304, study PRJNA202911) | soil metagenome | biome: Subtropical and temperate rainforests or woodlands; isolation source: soil samples (1 kg each in a 20% v/v slurry with milli Q water) were... ... | reverse complement strand
GCCGATGGTAGTGTGGGGTTTCCCCATGTGAGAGTAGGTCATCGTCAAGATTAAATTCCAAAACCCCTATCTGCGCATGCAGGTAGGGGTTTTGTCTTTTGCCGAAAGAAAATCACACTGATTCGTGCACAAATTGGCACAGTTATTTTCGATTCAGGGCACTAGAATAGGCCCAACCTTTTCGGAGTCAGAGCGTTATATGCCAGATCCGGTTGACGCCTCAAGGCTGTCAGAATTACCGCTGAACGATTTGGTGGCGTGCCACGAGTGCGACTTGCTGATGCGCAAGCCCAAGCTCGATCATGGTGAGAAAGCCCTGTGTCCGCGATGTGGTTACGAGCTCTATGCTCATCGATACAACGTCGTACAGCGCAGTCTCGCCCTGGTTATCGCGGCATTGCTGTTGTACATCCCGGCGAACTTTTTACCCATCATGCAACTCAACCTGCTTGGGCAATCGTCGCAAGACACTGTCTGGAGCGGGGTTGTCGGGCTTTTCGATACAGGCATGCAAAGCGTTTCAGTCATTGTGTTCCTGTGCAGCATGGCGATTCCGCTGCTCAAGCTGCTCTGCCAACTGGTCGTGTTGCTGAGTATCCGATTTAACGTCGGACGTAGCTACGGCTTGCTGCTTTACCGTATTTACCACCATTTACGGGACTGGGGGATGCTTGAGGTTTACCTCATGGGCGTACTGGTCGCGATCGTCAAGCTGGCAGATATGGCAGCAATGACCATTGGTCTTGGCTTGGCGTGCTTCATTGGATTGTTGTTGGTCCAGGTCTGGCTGGAGGTAGTGATGTCTCCTCACCAGATCTGGCAGGCTTTATCAGGAGAGGATGCCCATGCGGGCGATTGATGCAGGCATTCTGATTTGCGCCGAATGCCATGAATTGAACAAGCAGGAAGCTGATGTCGACGATCAGGTCTGCACTCGGTGCGGCGCACTGGTGCATGCCCGCCGTCCCAACAGTGTGGCGCGGACCTGGGCGTTGCTGATCACCGCCGCCATTCTTTACATACCGGCCAATGTGCTGCCGATCATGACCGTGAGCTCCCTGGGCAAGGGTGATCCCAGCACCATCATGTCCGGAGTGATCCAACTGGTTCAGCACGGCATGATTCCCATTGCCGCAGTGGTATTTATCGCCAGCATTGTGGTGCCCACGTTCAAACTGGTGGGGATCGCCTTGCTGCTGTTTTCCGTACAGCGCCACCAGCCACTCTCGGCCCGCCAGCGCATATGGATGTACCGCTTTATCGAGTTCATCGGCCGCTGGTCGATGCTCGATATCTTTGTAATCGCCATCCTGGTGGCGCTCGTGAATTTTGGCCGGCTGGCCACCATTGAAGCTGATCTGGGCGCCATTGCGTTCGCCAGCGTGGTGATTCTGACGATGCTTGCCGCAGTAACTTTCGATCCCCGACTGATTTGGGATAACACGGAGTCGGACGACGACCATGACTGATCTGCCTACAGCTAAAATCCGACCGGCTTCGAACTGGTCGGCTATCTGGGTATTGCCCCTGATTGCCCTGATCATTGGTGGCTGGCTCGGCTGGCGTGCCTACACCGAAACCGGCATCGAGATTCAGGTTCGTTTCGAAAGCGGTGAAGGCATCCAGGCCAACAAGACCGAAGTCGTCTACAAAGGCATGCCGGTCGGCAAGGTGAAAACCCTCAAGCTTGATGATGAAGGCAGTTCCAAAGGGGTGATCGCGACCGTTGAGATGAACAAGGACGTGGAGCAATACCTGCGCACCAGCACGCGCTTCTGGCTGGTCAAACCGAGTGTGACGCTGGCCGGTATTACCGGGCTGGAGACGCTGGTCTCGGGTAACTATGTCGCAATCAGCCCGGGTGAGGGCGAGCCTGCCCGCAAGTTCAAGGCCCTGGCACAGGAGCCACCGCTGTCGGACGCCCAACCCGGCCTGCACCTCACGATCAAGGCTGATCGCCTGGGCTCGCTGAACCGTGGCAGCCCGGTGTTCTACAAGCAGATCAAGGTCGGGCAGATCAAGAGCTACGTGCTCTCCGAGGACCAGAGTACTGTCGAGCTCAAGGTCTTCATCGAGCCGACGTACGCCAAGCTCGTGCGCAAACACACGCGTTTCTGGAACGCCAGCGGCATCAGCATCGATGCCAACCTGTCCGGTGTAAAAGTTCGCAGTGAATCCCTGGCCAGTATTGTTGCTGGTGGTATTGCGTTTGCCACTCCTGAAAATCGCAAGGACAGCCCGCCTACCGATCCGAGCCTGCCGTTCCGCCTTTATGAGGACTTCGATGCGGCTGCCGCCGGGATCAAGGTCAAGGTCAAGCTAAGCGACTTCGAAGGCTTGCAGGCGGGCCGTACGCCGGTGATGTATAAAGGTATTCAGGTCGGCACCCTCAAGGCCCTCAAGGTCGATCCCGATTTGTCCGGCGCCAGCGCCGAGTTGACCCTGGACCCGCTGGCCGAGGATTACCTGGTCGATGGCACCCAGTTCTGGGTGGTCAAGCCGTCGATTTCCCTGGCGGGCATTACCGGCCTGGAAGCATTGGTCAAGGGTAACTACATCGCCGTGCGTCCTGGGGACAAAGGCGCCGCGCCGCAACGTGAGTTTGTCGCACGGCCCAAGGCGCCGCCGCTGGATTTGCGTGCACCGGGCCTGCACCTGGTGTTGTTCACCGATAACCTCGGTTCGCTGGAAGTGGGCAGCCCGGTACTCTACAAGCAGGTCAAGGTGGGTTCGGTACAGAGCTATCAGTTTTCGCGCAAAAAGAAACAGCTGGTGATCGGGGTCCATATCGAGAAGGAATACGAAGACCTGGTCAACGCTTCCACGCGGTTCTGGAACGCCAGTGGCATCACCTTGACCGGTGGCCTGACTGGCGGGATCCAGGTCAAGAGTGAATCGTTGCAAAGCCTGATGGCTGGCGGCATCGCCTTCGAAACACCGGAGGCCAAGGCACCCTTGCAGAAGCGCATCCCGCGTTTCCGCCTGTTCGCCAGCCATGAGCTAGCCAACCAGAAAGGCGCGGTGATCACCATCAAGGTTGACCGTGCCGATGGCCTGCGCACTGGCACGCCCATCCGCTTCAAGGGGCTGGATGTCGGCAAGATCGAAGACGTTGACCTGAGTGACGATCTGCAGTCGGTGCTGCTGACTGCGCGGATCGATGAAGTCCCGGAGCGCATCGCTCGTGTCGGCAGTCAGTTCTGGGTGGTCAAGCCCGAGTTGGGGCTGATCAAGACGTCGAACCTGGAAACATTGGTTACCGGGCAATACATCGAGGTGCAACCGGCAGCGAAGAACCTGGGCCCGCAGAAGAATTTCGTGGCGCTGGCCAATCCCCCGGAAACTGCCAAGCAGGAAGCTGGTTTGAGCCTGACGTTGAGCGCTCCTCGTCGTGGTTCGCTGAAGGCTGGGGTTCCGGTGACTTATCGAGAAATCACCGTGGGCAAGGTGACGGGTTATGAGTTGGGCCAGACGGCCGATCGTGTGTTGATCCGCATCCTGATCGAGCCCAAGTACGCGCCATTGGTCCGCAGCGGCACGCGGTTCTGGAACACCAGCGGTTTTGACTTTGATGTGGGTCTGTTCAGAGGGGCGACAGTGCGTACTGAATCGCTTGAGACGATGATCCAGGGCGGTGTCGCCTTTGCTACGCCGGATGGTGATCGCATGGGCACCCCCGCGCGACCGGAGCAGACATTCCCGCTGTTCGACAAGTTCGAAGAGGAATGGCTGACCTGGGCGCCGAAGATTCCGCTCGGCAAGTAGTGTATTGGCGGCTGTGATGCCGCCTTCGCGAGCAGGCTCGCTCCCACAGTGGTCAGCGTCGTTCACATATTTTGTGTACGCCACGGACTAAATGTGGGAGCGAGCCTGCTCGCGAAGAAGCTCTCCAAATAAAAAGGCCGCAATCCATTGGATCGCGGCCTTTTTATTACCTTCGATTCAAGTCTCAGACCGCATCCAGCTCCGGCTCATCCGCTTCAACGTTCACAGTCGCCTTCACCTCGTCGTGACGACGAATGTACTTCCAGTCATCCTCATCAATGTAGATGCCAGCCGGGCCGCTACCACCTTCCAGGTCGATGGCGACACTGGCGCAGACCTGTGGCTTCACACTGGCCAGGATGGGCACGAAGCCCAGTTGTAGACTGGTCTCCAGCAACGCCGCCTGGTTTTTCTCGTCGATGTCCGCCGCCTCGTCGAGGTAGTACGGCAAGCGCACACGTCCGGCCAGGTCGCGGTCCATCAAGTGCAGCAACAAATACATGTTGGTCAGCGCCTTGATGGTCATGGTGGTGCCGTTGGACGCGGCGCCGTCGATGTCGGTGTGGATAACCGGCGATCCGTTGACCTTGGTGATCTCGAACGCCAGTTCGAACAAGTCCTTGAGGCCGAGCTGGTTGTGGTTTGCCGCCACCAGCCGCGCCAGGTATTCCTTGGCCTCTTCGTTCTTGTTGTCCTGCTCGGCGCTCTGGCTCAGGTCGAAGACGGACAGGGTCTCGCCTTCTTCGTACTGGCCGGCGCTGTGGATGATCTGGTCGATGTGCTTGAGTGCTTCCTTGTTCGGCGCCAGTACGATGCGGAAGCTTTGCAGGTTGGACACCTGACGTTTGTTGATCTCGCGGTTGAACAGCGCCAACTGGTGCTCGAGGCTGTCGTAGTCGCTGCGGATGTTGCGCAGGGTCCGGGCGATGTCGGTAACAGCCGCACGCCGGGCCTTGCCGAGGGTCAGGGCTTCGTCGGTACGGTGTGCGTAGGCGTTGATCAGCAGTTGCAGGCGACGTTCCATATCGTCTTCGCTGTCGAACTTGGCCACGCCCTTGAGGCGCACCTGGGCGTACAGCGCCTCGATCTGGCCATCGGCACGCAACAGGCCTTGCCAGCTGTCCTGATAGTCGTTGAGCAACGGCAGCAGGTTGTCCATCGAATCGTCGACCGGATCCATGAACGGCGTGCCGAACGGCAGATCCGCCGGCAACAACTGACGGCGGCGCAGGGCGTCGTCGAGGGTGCGTTGCTTGGCTTCCATGTCACCGATCTGCCGGCCGACCAGTTGCAGCTTGGCGGACAGTTGCTGGACGCGTTCGGTGAAAGCATCGCTGGAGCGCTTCAATTCGTCCTGGGCGGCTTCCATCTGCGCCAGCTGCTCCAGCTTGTCGCCCTCTTCGGCGCTCAGGGTTTGCGCGCGACGGAAGTCTTCCAAGGCTTTCTGGGCATCCAGCACCTGCTGGTACAGCGCTTCGGTCTGGGTCTTGCTCGCGGCGCGGTCGGCGGCCACGGCTTGCTGGGTTTTCAGTTGCTTGAGTTCTTTTTCCAGACGCTCTTTCTGGTCGCGCAGCGCGGCGCGGTCCGCCAGGGCTTGCAGGGCCGGGGGCTCAATGTGCGAGATGTCGATGGACAGGCCCGGTACTTCGAAGCGCTCGCCTTTGAAACCGTCGAGGATCAGCTCTACGGATTTGACCCAGTCGCCGTTGTCGTCGAGGGTAATGCCGTGCTCGCCCAGCGGCAGGCTGAACAGTGCGCTGTTGAACAGGCGCATCAGGCGCTCGACGTCCTGCTGCGAGAATTCTTCGCGCAGGCGGGCGTAGCTGTTGTTGTCGGCGTGGTCGAGTTGTTGCTTGACCGACTTCAGGCGTTTTTCCAGCTCACGCAGGCGTTCTTCCAGGTCCTCGGCACTGAATTGCCGCGACTGCGCCAAGGCACCTGCCAGCTCATCGTGGGCGTCCTTGGCCGCGAGCAGTTGTTGCTCGAGCACCTTGACGTCTTCGACCAGGGCAAAACGATGCTTGAGCACCGCCAGTTCGCCGAGCCAGCGCTGGATGCCAGTGATTTCCCGCTCCAGGCGCATCAGCTCCTGGGTGCCGCCACGCTGGTCGTTCTGCAGGGCGTCCTGCTCGTGGCGATAGTGCTCGGCCTGGATGGTCAGCTCTTCCTTGCGGGCACTGGCGTAGTCCGACCAAGTGCCGAGCAGGGAGTCGAGCAGCGGCGAGAGGCGGTGCAGCTTGCCGCGCAGGATATCGCGCTGTTTCACGCCGTTGGCCAGGGCTTCGACCAGGGGACCGGCCGCCACCAGCGATTGGTAGTCCTGTTCCATGCGTCGTACGTCGCGGAAAGCTTCTTCGCACGCGGCGATGTAGTCGACGCTACCGGAACGCAGGCTGTGCTCGAAGGCGTCGAGGAACAGTTGCTTGAGCTTGGCCGCGGTGATTTCGCGCATGTGCAGCAGGTTGATGAACAGCGCGCGGAAGGTCTTCAGGCTCTGTTCGCTGGTAGAGCGCAGGGGGATCAGTGTCAGGTCCAGCGGGATCGAGGTGTGTCCACCGACCAGCAAGCGCCGCAATTCATCGGGCTTGAGTTCGTAGGCTTTGAGGCCTTCGCGCTCAAGGTTGCTGAACAACTCCTTCTGGCGCAGGCAGGTGTCGTTTTTCTGGTAGTGGGCCAGGTCCAGCCGGCCGGCGTAGGCAAAGAACTGGTGACCGAAGCCGCCACCCGGACCGCGTCCGACCACGCCGATCACGTGGGGGCCATGGGGCAGGTTCACCTCCACCAGGATGTAGCTGGTGTCGGAGGCGAAATAGAAGCGCCGGGATTGCTCCAGGCTGTACTTGCCGAAGCTCATGTCCGACATGCGTGCCAGGATCGGGAATTGCAGCGCATTGATCGAAGCGGATTTACCGAGGTTGTTCGCGCCGTAGACCGACAGCGGCTCTTCCAGCGGGAACAGGCCGAGGGTGTAGCCGGCGGTGTTCAAAAGGGCAAAGCGGCGGATGCCGTTCATGCGTCGAGCTCCTGTTCTTCGGCAATGGCGCGGGCCAGGGCGTCTTCTTCGCTTTCATCTGCAAACTCTGCCAAGTCGAGCGGGTCGTCGGTCTGCAGTAGTTTTTCATCGCTGTCTTCATCGATCAGCACCGGAGCCGGCAGCGGCAGTACGCTGTGCAGGCTGGCCGCCAGGTCACGGTCCTGTTGCACCGACAGGCACACATCGAGGAAACGGTGCATCGGCGGCAGGAAACGGTACACGCCGTTTTCTTCGCCGGCGAAGCCGAGTTGGGTCATGCGGCGCATGATTTTTTCTTCCAGCTCATCCTGGGTCTGCACTTCGGCCTGGATGAACAGGTCGCGGTACTTTTCCAGCAGCGATGGCAGTTCATCGCGACCCAGGCTGCCGCCGTCGAGCACGGCAACCGGGTCGCGGCCCTGATCGGCCAGGTGCTCGACAAGGATGAAGGTGAACAGCGCCAGACGCTGCGCGGTCTTATTCACCGCCGCGGCGGCCAGGTCCGGTACGAAATAGTAGAAACCACGGGTGTCGCAGACCAGTTCAAACCCCAGGGCCTTGAACAGCGTGCGGTACTGGTCCTGGAAGTTCGACAGCTGCGCATACAGCTCAGGATCGCGGCGGCTGACGTGGTAGCCCTTGAACAGCTCGCGAAAGATCGGTGCCAGTTGGGACAGTTCGGAAAGATCAAGATGCATGGGGGATGCTCGCAGAATTCTCGGTAGGGTCATCGCCGACCGAGAGCAGGGCGAAGGAGCGCAGGCTGACCTGGTGCTCGTGTGTGTGGTAGTCGCGACGTTCCAGGCGTTCGCGCTTGAAACGTTTTTCCCGGGACAGTCGCGAGAACCAGTACAGCGGCGCCGTCCGGCTCCTGCTCCAGCAGCCAGGTCATCAGGTCCGGCATCGGCAGGGCGTCTTCGCAGCGTTCGAGCATTTCCCGAACCGTGCGTGGCGCACGTGGAGCTTCGCCTTTCTGGGTTTTGTGGGCCTTGGGGAAGCGCGCCGGTTTCGGTTCGAAGCGGGCCAGGGCATAAACGTAGGCCTCGACCTGGCTGGCGCTGCCGAGGAAGGTGCTTTGCGGGCGTGTGAACAACGGCATTGCCGCCTGCGGCACGGCATCGATGCCTTTTCGGCGAATGGCGGACAGGGCCAGGGCCGCGCCACGGGTGACAGCGTTGTGGCGACGTGCCTCTTCACGCAGCGGCAGCAATAGTTCGCGCGCGTGACGCAGGGTCAACTGGGCGCTGGTCTGCATTTCAAGGATACGCGCGTGAGTGCGCAGCAACATGTCGTCATCGACCAGGTGGCCGAGGCGTTGCTGCTCGGAGAGCATCTTCAGCAGCACGGTTTCAACCTTGCGCACGCCTTGTTCGAAAGCGCCGTCGGCGTTCACCAGATCAATCATCGGCTCGACGTATTCGTCCCAGGTCGCCAGCACTTCAGCGTAACGCTGGCGCAATGGAATCTGTCGGTCGCTGGTTTTCGCCCTTTCGGCGACGGCCACCAGTGCTTGTTCGTCGTTATCGAGTTTTTTCAGTACATCGCGAACTCGCATGTCGAGCAGGCGAAGCTGGCGGGCCAGGTCGTTGCCGTCGCGGATGTCGAAGGCGTCCTGGATGTAGCCGGCCAGGCGCTCGAGATGGCGCAGATAGGCTTCGATTTCCAGGCACAGGCCCAAACGGTGTTCACGGCGCAGGTAGGCGAGGAAGTCGTGAATTTGCGCATTGAGCTCGAAACGGTTCGGGCTTTTCGCCACCGGAACCAGAATATCGAGGCGAATCCACACGTCCAGCAGGCTGGTGATGTCCTGCGGCGTACTGTCGAGTTGCTGGGCGGCCAGTTGCGTGCGCAGTTCGTTGAGGCTCAGGGTGCCTTGGTCGAAATGCTCGCACAGTGGCTCCAGAAGTGCCCAGTGTTCAGCGAGGGCGCGCAAGACGCGCTTGGGTTCGATCATCGGAATGGCCGGCTGGTTGGCGAATAAAAGCCGCGATTGTACTGCATCAGGCACGATGCGATTCACTCTCGGGACGGGCTGTCGCCATTTTTCACAAGTGGAAAGATTATCGGTGCAGTCTATCGATCAACAGCGGGCGATCTTGCGCGAAGGGCGGTAGAATCGGCGCACTTTAGTTATCCACAAGTGGCCGACCTTTGCTTATCGAGTCCCGTCGTCGCGCTTATTTGAACGCCATGCAGGTGGTCAACTGGTTGCCGCGCACCGAATTGCCCTTTGCCGCCCCGTCGCGGCCCGAGCTGCTGGAGCCGCCCGAAGCGCTGGTCGAGGCTCCCGTGGCGCCTGTGCCGGTGGTCGAGACGCCCGTCGTGCCTACGGTAAAACCCGCCGAGCGGGTGAAGGTCGAGGTGCCGCGGCCATCGCTGGCCAGCACGCGCACTGGCGCAAAACCTGCGGCCGAGGAGGCGCCGGTGGTCGCCAGGGTCGCGCCGGTGCCGCCGCCGCGCTTTGCCCTGCAACTGCTGCGAGCCGGCCGCTGCCTGCTGCTGGTGGAGTTACCCACAGGTGAATCCTTCCAGGCACGCGACCCTGCTTATCTGCTGCTCAAGGACATGCTGCGAGCCGCCGGTCTGCCGGACAGCCCGCAGATCATCGGCGAGCCGGTACGCTGGCCGCTGCTGGTGCGTGGGACTATGGACCAGGGCCCGGAGGCCGCCCGTGACTTTGTGCAAGGTTTCCTCTCGGTGCGCATGGAAGAAGTGCCATGCGCCTGCCTTTGGCTGATCGGCCTGCCCGCGGTGCGGTTTGCCGGTGAAGCGGACTCTGATGCGTTCAACCGCGAATTGCAGATTGAGGGCCTGGGCTCGGCGTGGGCGGTACCGGGCCTGGAATTGTTAATGGAAGAGCCACAGCGCAAGGCCGCCGTGTGGCAAGCCATGCGTCGGCTGATGGCGCGTTGGAAAGAATCGAATGAGTGACGCTGTATCGTTCCGCCCGATGACCGAGGCGGACCTGGAAACTGTTCTGAAGATCGAGTATGCGGCCTACAGCCATCCCTGGACCCGCGGGATTTTTCTCGATGGCCTGGGCAAGTATCAGATCTGGCTGATGTTCGAAGGTCAGCAGCAGGTGGGCCATGGGGTGGTGCAGATCATTCTTGACGAGGCGCATCTGCTCAACATCACCGTCAAGCCGGAAAACCAGGGCCGAGGCCTGGGTTTGACCTTGCTGGAACATTTGATGTCGATCGCCTACAAGGCCGATGCCCGGGAATGCTTCCTGGAAGTGCGCGACAGCAATACCGCGGCGTTCAAGCTGTATGAGCGTTACGGTTTCAACGAGATCGGACGTCGACGGGATTACTACCCGGCGGTGGGTGGGCGCGAAGATGCGGTGGTCATGGCCTGTACATTGGTGGATTGATCACCATCGTTTTGGTTGAACGCCGATTCCTGCGTAGTAGCTGCCGTAGGCTCGGGCCGCGTTCGGACGATCTTTGATTTTTAAGATCAAGATCAAAAGATCGTCCGAACGCGGCCCGAGCCTGCGGCAGCTCCTACAGATCAGCGTTTCTTGTCCAGCGGATCGCTCTGCGCCATCTCTGCCTCGTCCAACCCGTTGCCCCCACCAATCTCGTCTTCATCGACAATGCTCAAGTCCCAATCGGCCTGATCACCTTCACCCAATTCCTGGGCATCCCGCGCACCGTCCTCACGGATGAGTGTTTCCGAGGTCAGGTCATCATCGGTCGATTCATGATCATCGGTCGATGCACCCGTCATGCCGGCTTCACGCACGCGTTCTTCAGGTATCAGCTGCTTGCGTTCCTTGTGTGGCAATTCATCGCCGATTTTTGCGCTGGGTTCTTCCGTGTCGAAATCCAGCTCATGCACCGAGCCCATGCGATCTTCGTTATCATCGATGGGTTCCGGTTGCACCGCATCGTACGGACGTCGTGAATCAGTCATGGCAATTCCTCATACTGTTAGCCTTATAGAGTGGACCCACTGGGTTGCAGGGAATTCCACCGGCATGGAGCGCCATGAACGGGCAGCGGCGGGCATTTGCATAACGCGCGTGACCCCGACGGACGGTTGTCTGTCAAAGCAGCGCACCATTATCGAGGCTTCATTGCATGAACGAATTACAAGATCTGATTGATAACAACGAGCGCTGGGCCGACGCGATCACCAAAGAAGATCCTGACTTCTTCGCCAAGCTGGCTCGTCAACAAACGCCGGAGTACCTGTGGATCGGCTGTTCCGATGCGCGGGTGCCGGCCAACGAGATCGTCGGCATGCTGCCGGGCGATCTGTTCGTGCACCGCAACGTGGCCAACGTGGTGTTGCATACGGATCTCAACTGCCTGTCGGTGATCCAGTACGCGGTCGACGTACTCAAGGTCAAGCATATCCTCGTGACCGGCCACTATGGCTGTGGCGGCGTGCGCGCCTCGATGCAGGACCGTCAGTTCGGCCTGATCGACGGTTGGCTGCGTTCGATTCGCGATCTCTACTACGAGAAACGTGAAGAACTCGCCAAATTGGCCACCGAAGAGGAGCAGGTCGACCGCCTCTGCGAGCTCAACGTGATTCAGCAAGTGGCCAACGTCGCCCATACCAGCATTGTGCAAAATGCCTGGCACCGCGGGCAGAACCTGTCGATTCACGGTTGCATCTACGGCATCAAGGACGGTCGCTGGAAAAGCCTGAACACCACGATCAGCGGTTTCGAGCAATTGCCACCGCAGTATCGACTGCGTCCGGTCGAGAAGTTGTAAGCCTGCGCAGCAGACGCTTTGCCGACGCCAGTGTTGCAAAAACATCTGGTCGTCGGCGCTCTCCGTCAGTTGACTCGTCAGCCTATAGCGCGGGCGCGGGTATCGCCGGGGCTGGCGCTGGCACCTTGAGCAATTTGAGCTGGGCCTTGATCGATGCTGTCGCACATTTGCCCGCGGCCTGTCCCGGGGTCAGCTTGCGGATCGAGGTGTAGAACAGCGCACAGGTTTTATCGGCCTGGGCTACTTGCCATGTCTGGGTGCAGCTTTTCAGCTCGATATCGGGATTGGTGTCCGTTTCACGGCCCATGGCGGCCTGCCAGCAAGCGGCACTCAAATCCTGGCCCATGACTTTCAGGCCCGCAGTATCGGCTTGGGCCTGGGCGTCTTTGCCGGTGTAGCTGGCTGGATCGGCGGCGTACCAGATGTAGCTGGGATGGTTGGCGCCCAATAGCGGTACTTTTACTCCGTCGACCGGGCTGATTGTCACCAGGCTCAACACATTCACGGTTGGCCCGTATTGCTGCTTGATCCAATTGCGCACCGGTGCACCGAAGGCAACCGTTGGCAAGGCCGCGCCGCTGGAATGTACCGTCACCTGCTTGACCATGCTGGTCTGGTAGTCCTTGAAGTAGTCGTAGACGCCTTCCAGATCCTTGCCTGCGTTCGAAGGCGCGGCAATCGGGGCGATATCGATAATGGTTTGGTAGCCCGGTAGCTGCTCGGGTGTGACGCCATTGATGGTCAGCAGCGTGGCCCAGCGATCCGTGGTGGCCGACTTCAGGTAATCCTGGGCCTGGGTCAGCGAATAATCGGGTGGGAAGTGCAGCAGCTCGACGCTTCTGCGGTTTTCCAGGGCCATGCCCAGTGGCAGGAAAAAATGCCAGTTATAGGCCCACTTGCCGTCGGCATTCAGTTTGCTAGCACCGTCGTAGGCCAGGTCGCCGGCGTCAAGCAGCGCTGCCAGGGGTTTTTCATAGCTCCTGGGCACACCCGTGATTTCGGCATGGAGTTGATGGTTATCGGTTTTGACCAGAACCTTGGCATCGTTATAGCCATCGCGTTGTACGCTTTGCGTCAGGTAGTGCTCGACGGTCTGCTCCAGCGTCCAGTTGCGAAAGCAGATCACGTTGCAGTTGTTGGGATAGGCGAACAAACGTTTGACGCGTTCGGTGCTGCCCAGCTTCAGGGCGATATCGGCGTGGGCAGCGGTGCTTAGGGTAAAGGCCGCGAGGGTGAGGCCTGCGAGTCTTAACATGCTCAGATCCTTTTCAGCGTGGTCGCGATACGAAGATGCACGTCATACTGGATCAACACAATGATGCAGAAAACCAGGCCTCAAGCACTTTTTTTCGAAGCGTGCGATCCAGCCCGCGATCAGTGTTTGCGGGGGAGTGAGGTCAGGCGATCACAACAGGCGTAGCGCCAATTGGCTGCCGGCACGCAAGTACTCGACCTGTGCGGTAACCGCATCCTTGACGATAGCCTCACCGGTATCGCTCAGCCTGGCTTTTTTGGCATCGAGGACGGCGCTTTGCAGTAACTGCATGGCGACATCCATCGCTTTCTGAAAGGCCGTCACATTGTTGTGCTGGCCAAATTCGCGGACAACAGCGTCCATGCGGCGATCGGCATCGTCTCGCAGGGCCCTGTACTCAACCACCGAGACGTTACCGTCCTGGTAAATTTCATTGATCAACTCTTCCAGTGTCTTGGATATCGGTGTCATCGGATCTTCCTTGGGTTTTTGGTGATTGATACTCCGGGACAGGTTAATTCAAGGAGGCTGGTTGCGAGAGTCAGGGCTTGCCGTTGGATTGGGTGGGACAACGCTGCGCGTTTTGTAAGAAAAACGCGCAGTCTCAGGTCGCGCTGACCCTCGCTGTAGCCGCTTCCCTATGGCATCACCGGCGGCGTATACGCCAGCGTCGTTCCGAGTGCCCACAGCAGCACCAGCACCAGTGGTGTGTGCACCAGCAATTGCACGAACGAGAAGCCGATCAGGTCCCGCGCCTTCAATCCCAGCACGCCCAGCAGCGGCAGCATGTAGAACGGGTTGATCAGGTTGGGCAGCGCTTCGGCGGCGTTGTAGATCTGCACGGCCCAGCCCAGGTGGTAGTTCAAGTCGTTCGCCACTTGCATCACATACGGTGCTTCGATGATCCATTTACCGCCGCCGGACGGAATGAAGAAGCCGAGGATCGCCGAGTACACGCCCATCAGCAGGGCATAGGTGTCATGGGAGGCAATGCTCACGAAGAAGGTCGAGATGTGGTGGGCGAGGGTCTGCGCGTCGGCGCCCTTGACCGTGGTCATCAGTGCGGCGATCGAACCGTACAGTGGGAACTGGATCAGCACGCCGGTGGTGGTCGGCACCGCGCGGGCCACCGCGTCGAGGAAGCTGCGCGGGCGCCAGTGCAACAGGGCACCGAGCATGATGAACAGGAAGTTGTAGGTGTTGAGACCGGAAATCGCGCTGATCGCAGGTTTGGTGGAAAACTCATGGAACAGCCACCCAGCCGCCAGCAGCACCAACAGGATGGTCAGCAGCGGGCTGTGTTCCAGCCATTCTCCGGGACGGGTGCGTGGTTGCAGTGGTGGCAGGTTGAAACTCGGGTCGACGCCACAGGCCTGGGCGTCTCGCGCCGTGTGCGGGCCGGGGGCAGTGGCGTAGGCGATGATCAGCGAGATGACGATCAAGGCCAGCAACATGACGCCCGACTGCCAGAGAAAGATCGTTTGGGTGAACGGAATCACCCCGGTAATCGACAGGATCGACGGCGGCAGGCTGGCCGGGTTGGCCTGCAACTGCGCAGCAGACGAAGACAGGCCCAGGGCCCACACCGCGCCCAACCCCAGGTACGCGGCTGCACCCGCGGCGCGATAGTCCATCTTAAGGTCGGTACGGCGGGCAAGGGCGCGCACCAGCAAGCCGCCAAACACCAGTGACAAACCCCAGTTAAGCAGCGACGCGACCATGGAAATCAGGGCCACCCAGGCCACCGCGGAGCGCCCGTTTTTCGGCAACTTCGCCAGGCGATCGATCAGCTTCACCGCCGGTGGCGAGCTGGCGACCACATAACCGCCGATCACCACGAACGCCATTTGCATGGTGAACGGGATCAGGCTCCAGAAGCCGTCACCAAAGGCCATGGCCGCATCAGTCGGCTTGGCGCCCATGGCCATGGTGGCCACGGCGACAATGATCACCGCCAGGGCGGCAAATACCCAGGAGTCGGGGAACCAGCGTTCGGCAAAGCTTGAACAGCGCAGGGCAAAGCGGGCGGAGCGGGTATCTTCGATATCAGCGGCCACGGGACTACCTCGAATTATTATGTTTGTTGTGGTCTTCGGGGCAGCATAGGCCCCTCAGGACAGACGCCAACCTTAATTCAAACGAGTGTTTTTTGCGGCGCTGATTTAGGCCTATGGGACTTTGGTCTAACGGGTTGTCCGTCGGCGCGTTTGCGTAGACCATGGGCGCCTTGGTTTTTGCCTGTGCCAGAGTTCTTTTCATGACTGCCAATATAGATCCACGTCCGCTGCCATTCAGCCGCTCGGACTACAAGACCCTGGGGCTCGCGGCTCTCGGTGGCGCGCTGGAAATCTACGACTTCATCATCTTCGTATTTTTCGCCCTGACCTTGAGCCAGCTGTTTTTCCCGCCCGAAATGCCTGAGTGGCTGCGGCTTCTGCAAAGCTTTGGCATCTTCGTCACCGGGTACCTGGCGCGGCCCCTGGGTGGGATCCTGATGGCGCATTTCGCCGACAGTCTGGGTCGCAAGAAGGTGTTCAGCCTGAGCATCCTGATGATGGCGCTGCCGTGCCTGCTGATCGGAATCATGCCGACCTACGCGCAGATCGGCTATTTCGCGCCACTGCTGCTGTTGGCCCTGCGCGTCCTCCAGGGCGCGGCGGTGGGTGGCGAGGTGCCGAGCGCCTGGGTATTCGTAGCGGAACACGCGCCAGTCGGCCATCGCGGCTACGCCCTGGGCTTCCTGCAGGCGGGGCTGACCTTTGGTTATTTGCTTGGCGCCCTGACGGCAACCTTCCTGGCGCAGACTTTTACTCCAGCGGAAATCCTCGATCACGCCTGGCGTTATCCTTTCCTGCTGGGCGGGGTGTTTGGCGTGATTGGCGTCTGGTTGCGGCGCTGGCTCAGCGAAACGCCGGTGTTCATGGCCATGCAAGCCCGGCGCGAGGCAGCCATCGAGTTGCCGTTACGGGCAGTCCTGCGTGAACATCGCCTGGCCCTGCTGCCAGCGATGATTCTCACCTGCGTGCTGACATCAGCGGTGGTGGTGTTCGTGGTCATCACCCCGACCATGATGCAAAAAACCTTCGGCATGACCGCCAGCCACACCTTCGCCCTGAGCGCATTGGGCATCGTGTTTCTGAACATTGGCTGCGTGCTCGCCGGTCTGCTGGTCGATCGCATCGGCGCCTGGCGTACCGTCATGCTTTATAGCCTGTTGCTGCCACTGGGTATCGGCGTGCTCTACACCTGCCTGATCAGCGGTGGCAACTGGGTCGGCCTGGCCTACGCGGTGGCTGGACTGAGTTGCGGAGTAGTGGGCGCGGTGCCATCGGTGATGGTCAGCCTGTTCCCGGCGCGGATTCGCGTCTCGGGTATTTCCTTCACCTACAACATCGCCTACGCCGCCTGGGCGAGCATCACGCCCTTGCTGTTGATCGGCCTGATGCCATGGAGCCCCTGGATCTGCGTGATTTTTTGCGCGGTGATGGGGGCGGTGGGTGTGGGCAGTGCGGCGTATTTCGGCTCGCGGGCACCGGGAGTCGCCGGTTGCCCAGCCGCCGGTACAGCGTGATAGGCAGGGACGATTGGCGCGGTTTCATTATATTTGTAGGACAATCCTCAAGCGCTCTTCAGAAAATCCCTGCAAGGCCGATGGCTAGGCTCTAAGTCGCTTTCTATTCCAGTCCATCGGTGCGTCCCATGTTCAATAAACGCTTGAAGCAGGAGCTGTCGGCTCTTCGCGAAGAACTCTCCAGCCTGCAGCAAGTGAAGGAAAGCCTGGAAAGCGAGATGCTCGTGCTGACCCTCGATATTGACGGGAGGGTGCAGTCGGTCAACCAGAACTTCCTCGGCGAGATGCACTACAAGAGCAACGAGCTGATCGGCCGGCACATCGAAGAGATCGTTCCGGATCATGTGAAAAACGACGAATTCCAACTACGTTTCAAGACCGCACTGAGTCGGGGCGAGCACTTTGCCGGTGCCGTGCGTCTGTTGCGTGGCACTGGCCAGGAAGCCTGGTTGCGTTCAATTGTGCAGCCCGTGCGCACGGCGGACGGGCGGATCAAGCATTTTTCGATTTTCTCCAGCGACCTGACCCGCACCATCGAGGCCTCCCGTGAGCATGAAAACCTGATCGGTGCACTGGTGCGTTCGACAGCGGTGATCGAGTTCGACCTCAATGGCAATGTGCTGACCGCCAACGAGCGCTTTCTCAGTGGCATGGGCTACAGCCTGGCGCAGATCAAGGGCAAGCATCACCGTACTTTTTGCTTTCCCGAGGACTACAACAGCGCCGAATACCAGGCGTTCTGGCGCCGTCTGAACACCGGAGAGTTCGTGGCCGAACGTTTCAAGCGCGTCGACAGCCACGGTCGTACAGTCTGGCTGGAGGCCTCCTACAACCCGGTGACCGATGCCAACAATAAACTCTACAAAGTGGTGAAATTCGCCACGGTGATCACCGATCAGGTCAACCAGGAGCAAGCGGTGGCCGAAGCGGCCAACATTGCCTACGGCACCTCGCAGCAAACCGATCAAAGCGCCCAGCGCGGCAACGCCGTGGTGACGCAGGCGGTGGATGTGATGCGTGACCTGGCCAGGCACATGCAAACCGCTGTCGATGGCATCGAAGCCTTGAATGAGCAATCACTGGTAATTGGCACCATCGTCAAGACCATCAGCGGGATTGCCGAACAAACCAACCTGCTGGCGCTCAATGCGGCCATCGAAGCGGCCCGTGCCGGTGAGCAGGGACGAGGTTTTGCCGTGGTGGCGGACGAGGTTCGGCAACTGGCTTCGCGCACCAGCCAGGCCACCGACGAGATTGTCCTCGTGGTGCGGCAAAACCAGGACATGGCGCGCAACGCCGTGGCCCTGATGGCCGACGGCAAGCTCCAGGCGGAACAGGGCCTGGCGCTGGCGGCGGAAGCAGGCTCGGTGATCGTCGAGATCCAGGATGGCGCGCAGAAAGTGGTCAATGCAGTGGGGCAGTTTGCCAATCAGTTGGCGAGCTGACTCCCTGCGAGCCGCTGGACGGCAGGACCTTGCAGTCGTAACGTGGCGGCTACCCAGGTTGCAAGCCATCCACGATGAGGTCAGGCAATGAGTAAACTGCGTGTGGGCGTTATTTTCGGGGGCCGCTCGACCGAGCACGAGGTGTCGCTGCAGTCGGCGAAAAACATTGTCGATGCACTGGATCGCTCGCGCTTCGAGCCGGTGTTGATCGGCATCGACAAGCAAGGCCATTGGCACCTCAACGACCCCTCGAACTTCCTGCTGAACCAGGAAAATCCGGCCCTGATCGCGCTCAATCAATCCAATCGCGAATTGGCCGTGGTTCCAGGCAAGGCCCACCAGCAATTGGTGGAAACCGCCGGTGCCGATCTGTTGGGTCACGTCGACGTGATATTCCCCATCGTCCACGGCACCCTTGGCGAAGACGGTTGCCTGCAGGGATTGCTGCGCATGGCCGACTTGCCGTTTGTCGGTTCCGATGTGCTGGGTTCGGCGGTCTGCATGGACAAGGACATCAGCAAGCGCCTGTTGCGTGATGCCGGCCTGGCCGTCACGCCGTTCGTCACCCTGACCCGCGCCAGCGCCGCGCGCACAGGCTTTGCCGAGGTCAGCGGCAAGCTCGGCCTGCCGCTGTTCGTCAAGCCGGCCAACCAGGGTTCTTCCGTCGGTGTGAGCAAGGTGAGCGACGAAGCCGAATATGCGGCGGCAGTCGAGCTGGCTTTGAGCTTCGATGAAAAAGTGCTGATCGAGTCGGCGGTCAAGGGCCGAGAGATCGAATGTCAACGAAGACGCCATCGCCAGCGGCTGTGGCGAGATCGTGGTGCACAGTGGCTTCTATTCCTACGACAGCAAGTACATCGACGACAAAGCTGCTGAAGTCGTGGTGCCGGCCAATATCAGCGTCGAGTCCAGCGAACGCATTCGCGCGATGGCGGTCGAGGCGTTCCAGCTGCTCGGCTGTTCCGGGCTGGCGCGCGTCGATGTATTTTTGACTGACAGTGGCGAAGTCCTGATCAATGAAATCAACTCCCTGCCAGGCTTCACCCGCATCAGCATGTACCCGAAACTGTGGCAGGCAGCGGGGATGACCTACAGTGAACTGGTCACGCGGCTGATCGAATTGGCGCTGGAAAAACACCAGGCTCGACGGGCGTTGAAAATCAGTCGTTGAGGAAAATGGGCCTGCCTTCGCCCAGGCAGGCCCCTTCACGCTGCAAGCGACTCAATCCCCCAACGTTTCCCCCTCCCGCCGAGGATCAGCCCCACCGGCCAGCGACGCCTTCCCCTGTGCATCCTTGACCCGGACAATCGCCTGGGTGCCGCTGGTCATGTCGATTTCGTTGACGCTGTGGCCCTTGTCCTTGAGTGCCTGGATTAGCGCCGGGCTGAACTGGCCGCTCTCCAGTTCGGTCGGGCCATTTCGGCTGCCGAAGTTGGGCAGGTTGATGGCTGCCTGTGTATCGAGGTTCCAGTCGAGCAGGCCGACGGTGGTTTTGGCCACGTATTCGATGATTTGCGAGCCGCCGGGAGAGCCGAGGCTGGCGACGAATTCGCCACTCTGGCGGTCGAAGATCAGCGTTGGGGCCATGGACGAGCGCGGACGCTTGCCGGGTTCGACGCGGTTGGCGACTTTCTGGCCGTTCTCTTCGGGAATGAACGAGAAGTCGGTCATCTCGTTGTTGAGCAGGAAGCCCTGGACCATCACATGCGAGCCGAAAGCGGATTCGATGGTGGTGGTCATCGACACCGCGCCGCCCTGGTCATCGACCGCCACCACTTGCGAGGTGGAGATGCGCAGGGGGGAGCGGTCTGGCGCGTAGGCGACCTGGATGCCCGGTGGCGTGCCGGGCTTGGCCGTGTCCATGCTGTGCTCGCCGACCAGCGCCGCCCGGCTGGCCAGGTAAGCCGGGTCGATCAAGCCCTTGACGGGCACTGGCACGAAGTCCGAGTCGGCCACGTACTGCGCGCGATCGGCATAGGCCAGGCGCTCGGCTTCGCTGATCAGGTGCACGGCCTCGGCGGTTGGTTCGAGGCCAGCGGCTGTGCTGGCTTTCACCGGTTGCATCGGCGCCAGGGCCCAACGCTTGTCGCTTGTCTCCAGGGCTTGCAGCGTGCCGAGGATCTGCGCCATGGCGATCCCGCCCGATGAGGGGGGCGGCATGCCACAGACCTGCCAGCGCTTGTAGTCGGTGCACAAAGGCGCGCGTTCCTTGGCGCTGTAGTTGACCAGGTCGCTCAGCGACAGGCTGCCCGGGTTGGCGTGACCCTGGACCTTGGCCACGATCTCTTGTGCGATAGGCCCTTTGTACAAGGCATCCGGTCCTTCCTTGGCGATGCGTTGCAAGGCGGCAGCCAAGGGCGGATTCTTCAACAGGGTGCCGCTGGCTTTCGGGCTGCCATCGGCATTCAGGAAGTAGGCCGTCATTTCCGCAGAGCGCTTTATGGACGAATCCGCAGCGATCAACCGATGCAGGCGAGGCGAGATGACAAAGCCTTGATCGGCCAATTCGATGGCGGGCTCGAACAGCTGCGCCCATGGCAAACGACCGTGTTTGCGATGGGCCAGCTCAAGGGCTCGCAACACCCCGGGAGTTCCCACCGAGCGCCCGCCAATCTGTGCCTGGGTGAAGGGCATCGGCTGGCCATCGGCCTGCAGGAACAGTTTCTCGGTGGCACCGGCCGGTGCGGTTTCGCGCCCGTCGTAGGCGCGCACGGATTGGCCATCCCAGAGCACGATCAACGCGCCGCCACCGATGCCCGAGGACTGCGGTTCGACCAGCGTCAGAACCGCTTGCATGGCAATGGCGGCATCGATGGCCGAACCGCCCCGACGCAGCATCTCGCGCCCGGCTTCGGCTGCCAATGGGTTGGCGGCTGCGGCCATGTGGCGTGAAGCGTGTCGGGTCTGCAGGTCGGTACGATAACCGGACGCGTTTTCCGGTGCCGTGGGCAGCGTCGGGGCGGACGCGTTGTGGCAGGCACCAAGGGTCAGCGCGGTGATGATCAGCGCCAGGGCTGGCAGGCGCGCGCGACTCGAATGGGAGGCTGGGAACATGGGGGCACTCCGTCCGTGGGATAAATATACCGGGGACTGTATCGGTGACCTCGCAGTGACGCAAACCAGCTCCCGTGGTCGCTCTTCATCAATCGACGGATTTTCTGTAGGGTCATTGCCAGCGATCACCCCACAAGACCCACAAGAGGCAGCCATGCACAGCGAGTTTCCAGCCCAGCCCAGCTACCGTTCCCAGCGCGAACAATTCCTGGCGGCGGCAACCGCGGCCGGTGCGACGCTGAGCGAGTATCCCCATCCTCTCAAGGGGCCATCCGGCGAGGCCTTGGGCACCGATGTGGCGGTGCTCGGCGATCCTGGCGCCAAACGCCTGCTGATCGCGCTGAGCGGTACTCACGGGGTCGAGGGCTTCTATGGCTCGGGTTGCCAGATCAAGTGGCTGCAGGAGCTCGGTAAGCGCTCGTTGCCGACGGATGTCGCCGTGGTGATGATTCATGCGATCAATCCCTGGGGCATGGCGTGGCTGCGTCGGGTCAATGAAGACAACATCGACCTGAACCGCAATCACCTGGACTTCGATCGTGCGCTGCCGGATAACCAGGCTTATGACGCGCTGCATGAAATTTATGCCTGCACGCAGTTGCGCGGGCCTGAGCGAGATCGGGCCGATGCCTTGCTGGATGAGCAAATCCGCCTCCACGGATGGCCCGCGGTCATGTCGATTGTCGAAGGTGGCCAGCATGCGCACCCGGACGGATTGTTCTACGGTGGGGTGGCCCCCAGTTGGTCGAATCGCACATTGCAGCAGATTATGCAAAAGCACGTGGCCCATGCTGACGTCGCCCTGTGTTTCGACTTGCACACCGGGGCCGGGGAGTATGGGCATCCGATGTTGTTGACGATCACCGAAGCGGCTTATCCGGCGCTGGCCGATGCCCAGGCAATTTACGGTCCGTGGCTCTACACGTTGCACACCGGCGCCGACACCCTGAGCGAAACCGGTGTTGCAGCCACTGCGACCGGCTACACCTCGCAGGCGTTGCTCAATGCGCTGCCGCAGGTGCGGTTGATGCCGTTCGTGATCGAGTGCGGGACTTATCCGGGGCCGGACGTCCATCGACATCTGCGCGATGACCACTGGTTGCATCTGCACGGTAATGTCCACGATGCGCAGGGGCGAGAGATCAAGTTGAATCTGCTTGAACAGTTCTATCCGGCCGATAGCGATTGGCAGGCCATGGTCTGGCTGCGTACCTGGCAGATCTGGGAGCGGGCGTTGTCGGCGCTACCGGCGATTCGTTGCTGATGATGACGATGATGGTGTAGGAGCGAGCATGCTCGCGATGGACTCAAATGCACCGCGGGGGAACCTGACTCCCCGCGTTATCGTTCAAGTCCATCGCGAGCATGCTCGCTCCTACAAGGGAGCAGCCATTTTCTTGAGGCATAAAAAAACGGCTTACCTTTCGGTAAGCCGTTTTTAGCACTTGGTGGCTACACAGGGACTTGAACCCCGGACCCCAGCATTATGAATGCTATGCTCTAACCAACTGAGCTATGTAGCCAAGATGGCGCGCATTATTCACCGGTAATGCAGATGCGTCAAGCGTAAATTTAAAATATTTCTCTACACTTTCAACCGCTTATCTTCCTGAGCCGAAAAAACGGGGCGGAGGAGGGTATCGATCGAGTGGAAATCTGCCCAATACCGAGGTCGTTAGCAGGCTAAGGGGATGGCGCTGCCGCAACGAAAAATGGCACATTGACGCACCTGCCCGTGTGCACCCCTCTGTTTTTCGGAAATTTCATGGCTATCAGCAACGTTCAGCCCGCCACTGCGGCGGCGTCCGCGCCTTCACAAAGCAGCCCTCTGGTCATGCGCATCATCGGCGCGGTGGCACTGGCGCACCTGATCAACGACCTGATTCAATCGGTGCTGCCGTCGATCTACCCGATGCTCAAGGCCAACTATGGCCTGACGTTCACCCAGGTCGGCCTGATCACCCTGACCTTCCAGCTGACCGCTTCGCTGCTGCAACCCTGGGTCGGCTACCACACTGACCGCCATCCCAAGCCCTGGCTGTTGCCAGCCGGTACGGTCTGCACTTTGATCGGCATCGTGATGATGTCGGTGGTCGGCAGCTTCCCGCTGATTCTGCTGGCGGCGGGCTTGATCGGCATTGGCTCCTCGACCTTTCACCCGGAAGCTTCTCGCGTGGCGCGGCTGGCCTCGGGGGGGCGGTTTGGCCTGGCACAATCGACCTTCCAGGTCGGGGGCAACGCGGGCTCGGCGTTCGGTCCGTTGCTGGCGGCGGCGATCATCATCCCTTACGGCCAAGGGAATGTGGCCTGGTTCGGCTTGTTCGCGGTGTTTGCACTGTTCGTGCTGTACCGGATCAGTCGCTGGTACGCCAACCACTTGAACCTGTTCAAGCTCAAGCAGGGCCAGGCAGCGACCCACGGCCTGTCCAAGGGGCGGGTGACCAGCGCGCTGGTGGTGCTCGGGCTGCTGGTGTTCTCCAAATACTTCTACATGTCCAGCCTCACCAGTTATTTCACCTTCTACCTGATAGAGAAGTTCGACCTGTCGGTGGCCAGTTCGCAGCTGCACCTGTTCCTGTTTCTCGGTGCGGTGGCCGCGGGGACCTTCTTCGGCGGGCCCATCGGCGACAAAATCGGGCGCAAGGCGGTGATCTGGTTCTCGATCCTGGGCGTTGCGCCGTTCACATTGCTGCTGCCGCATGTGGACCTGTTCTGGACCACTGTCCTGAGTGTAGTCATCGGCTTCATCCTCGCCTCAGCCTTCTCGGCCATCGTGGTGTACGCCCAGGAGTTGGTGCCAGGCAATGTCGGGATGATTGCCGGGGTGTTCTTCGGCCTGATGTTCGGCTTCGGTGGGATTGGCGCGGCGCTGCTGGGCCACCTGGCGGACATACACGGCATCGAATACGTGTACTTCCTGTGTTCATTCCTGCCGTTATTGGGTGTATTGGCGATTTTCCTGCCACGCGCCAAAAAGGCCTGATCACCTGCCACTAAGCCGTTAGCGCGAGCTTGCACAAGACTTCCGGCTGAAAAGCCGGATAATGGCGGCCATTCGTTTGCTCGCTATTGTGGTATCCCGCATGGAAATCAAGGTCAATTTTCTCGACAACCTTCGACTTGAAGCCAAGTTCGATGACTTCACCGTGGTGGCCGACCAGCCTATCCGCTATAAGGGCGATGGCTCGGCACCGGGTCCGTTCGACTACTTCCTGGCTTCGTCGGCGTTGTGTGCGGCTTACTTTGTGAAGTTGTACTGCGACACTCGCAATATCCCTACCGAAAACATCCGACTGTCGCAGAACAACATCGTCGACCCGGAAAACCGCTACAACCAGATTTTCAAGATTCAGGTCGAGTTGCCGGCAGATATCTCCGACAAAGACCGTCAGGGCATCTTGCGCTCCATCGACCGCTGCACCGTCAAAAAGGTGGTGCAGGCCGGGCCTGAGTTCGTGATTGAAGAGGTGGAGAACCTGGATGCCGACGCCCAGGCGTTGCTGATGCCGGCTTCCATTTCAGGTTCAGGGGCGGGCACCTACATCGTGGGCAAAGACCTGCCGCTGGAACAGACCATTGCCAACATGTCGGGCATTCTGGCCGACCTGGGCATGAAGATCGAAATCGCTTCGTGGCGCAATATCGTGCCCAATGTATGGTCGCTGCATATCCGCGATGCGCACTCGCCTATGTGCTTTACCAATGGCAAGGGCGCGACCAAAGAGGGCGCGTTGGCGTCGGCCTTGGGCGAGTTCATCGAGCGGTTGAACTGTAACTTCTTCTACAACGATCAGTTCTGGGGAGAGGACATCGCCAATGCGGCGTTTGTACACTACCCGAACGAACGCTGGTTCCAGCCTGGCCCTAAAGATGAACTGCCGCCGGAGATTCTCGACGCCTACTGCCTGCGGGTTTACAACCGCGATGGCGAGTTGCGTGGCTCGCATCTGATCGACACCAACTCGGGCAACGAAGAGCGCGGCATCTGTTCGCTGCCGTATGTACGCCAGTCAGACGGCGAGGTGGTGTATTTCCCCTCCAACCTGATCGAAAACCTGTACCTGAGCAATGGCATGAGCGCCGGTAATACGCTGGCCGAAGCGCAGGTGCAGTGCTTGTCGGAAATCTTCGAGCGCGCGGTAAAGCGCGAAATCATCGAAGGTGAATTTGCCCTGCCGGATGTGCCGGCCGACGTGCTGGCGAAATACCCCGCGATACTGGCCGGTATCCAGGCGCTGGAAGAGCAGGGGTTCCCTGTGTTGGTGAAGGATGCGTCCCTGGGGGGCGAGTTCCCGGTAATGTGCGTCACCTTGATGAACCCGCGTACCGGTGGTGTATTCGCCTCGTTCGGCGCGCACCCGAGCCTGGAAGTGGCGCTGGAACGCAGCCTGACGGAGTTGTTGCAGGGCCGCAGCTTCGAAGGCCTCAATGACTTGCCCCTGCCGACCTTTGAAGGCCATGCGGTGACTGAGCCTAACAACTTCGTCGAGCACTTCATCGATTCGAGCGGCGTGGTGTCGTGGCGCTTCTTCAGTGCCCAGTCCGATTACGAATTCGTGGAGTGGGACTTCTCCGGCCAGGGTGAAAACTCCAATGCCGAGGAAGCCGCGACCTTGTTCGGCATTCTCGAAGGCATGGGCAAAGAAGTGTACATGGCGGTGTATGAGCACATCGGCGCGACGGCCTGCCGCATTCTGGTGCCGGACTACTCGGAAATTTATCCGGTTGACGACCTGATCTGGGATAACACCAACAAAGCGCTGTTTTTCCGTGAGGACATCCTCAATCTGCACAGCCTGGACAAGGCCGGCCTGAAGTCACTGCTCAAGCGTCTGGAAGACAGCGAGCTGGATGACTACACCGACATCACCACCTTGATCGGCATCGAATTCGACGACAATACCGTCTGGGGTCAGTTGACGATCCTGGAGTTGAAGTTGTTGCTCAATCTCGTCTTGCAGAAATTTGAAGAGGCCAAGGAGCTGGTGGAAATGTTCCTCCAGTACAACGACAACACGGTCGAGCGCGGCTTGTTCTACCAGGCCGTGAACGTGGTGCTGGAGATGGAACTGGACGAGGACCTGGAGCTGGCCGATTACGAGGCCAACTTCCGCCGGATGTTCGGCAACGAGCGCATGGACGCCGCGATCGGCTCCGTGAACGGCAGCGTGCGCTTCTTCGGCTTGACGCCTACCAGCATGAAGCTGGAGGGCCTCGACAGGCATCTGCGACTGATCGAGAGCTACAAGAAACTGCACGCGGCGCGCGCGAAGGTGACGGGCTAACCCCGTTTAAAGCGCCCACAAAAAAAGCACCCCAGGGTGCTTTTTTTGTTAATGGTTGCGAACGTCAGACGTTGAAGCGGAAGTGCATCACGTCGCCGTCCTTGACGATGTAATCCTTGCCTTCCAGGCGCCATTTGCCTGCTTCCTTGGTACCGGCTTCACCCTTGTACTGGATGAAGTCGTTGTAGGCGATCACTTCGGCGCGGATGAAGCCCTTTTCGAAGTCGGTATGGATCACGCCTGCAGCTTGTGGTGCGGTAGCACCGACTCGCACGGTCCAGGCGCGGACTTCTTCGACACCGGCGGTGAAGTAAGTCTGCAGGTGCAGCATTTCGTAGCCGGCGCGGATCACGCGGTTCAGGCCAGGCTCTTCGAGACCCAGGGCTTCGAGGAACATGTCTTTCTCTTCACCGTCATCGAGCTCGGCGATTTCCGCTTCGATCTTGTTGCACACCGGAACAACCATGGCGCCTTCTTCTTCGGCGATGGCCTTGACCACGTCCAGGTGCGGGTTGTTCTCGAAACCGTCTTCAGCGACGTTGGCGATGTACATGACCGGCTTGGTGGTCAGCAGGTGGAAGCCCTTGATCACCGCCTTCTCGTCGGTGCCCATGTTCTTCATCAGGCTGCGCGCCGGCTTGCCTTCGGTGAAGTGAGCGATCAGTTGCTCCAGCAGGCCTTTCTGGACCACTGCGTCCTTGTCGCCGCCCTTGGCGTTGCGCGCGACTTTCTGCAGTTGCTTCTCGCAGCTGTCGAGGTCGGCGAAGATCAGTTCCAGGTCGATGATTTCGATATCGCGTTTCGGGTCGACGCTGTTGGAGACGTGAATCACGTTCTCGTCTTCGAAGCAGCGGACCACGTGGGCGATGGCATCGGTTTCACGGATGTTGGCCAAAAACTTGTTGCCCAGGCCTTCACCTTTCGACGCGCCGGCCACGAGACCTGCGATGTCGACGAATTCCATGGTGGTCGGCAGGATGCGCTTTGGATTGACGATTTCCGCCAGGGCCTGCAGGCGCGGATCCGGCATCGGCACGATACCGCTGTTGGGCTCGATGGTGCAGAAGGGGAAGTTCTCGGCCGCGATACCGGATTTGGTCAGGGCGTTGAACAGGGTGGACTTGCCGACGTTAGGCAGGCCGACGATG
>LNAP01001262.1_pt1 | contig 27275 bp, 28 predicted proteins | sample 602601 | NCBI WGS metagenome assembly LNAP01 (sample SAMN02440304, study PRJNA202911) | soil metagenome | biome: Subtropical and temperate rainforests or woodlands; isolation source: soil samples (1 kg each in a 20% v/v slurry with milli Q water) were... ... | reverse complement strand
TTCAAACTGCGTAAGACCGAACCGCTGCTGGAACGCACCTTCCGCGCTCCGGGCTACCCGATCGTGCCGGGCATCGCGCTGGTGCTGGCGGTGGTGTGCTTGGTGGCCATGGCCTGGTTCAACGCGCTGATCGGCATGATCTTCCTCGGCTTCATGGTGGTCGGCTTCATCTACTTCCAGATGACCGCGCAAGACCGTGCCGACGCACCGGCTGATGCGATGTTGACCGGGCTCTGATCTACTGGAGGCAGAACGGGCCTACACTGAACTAGTAAGAAAGCCCGTCACTCAAAGCAGTTATTCCCGTGGGAAAACTCTCCCACGGTAATCTGCCTCAAGGAGAGCCTTATGCCGTGGTATGCATGGTTGATATTAGTGGTCGCCATCGGGTCGATCGTCGGTGGACTGATGATGCTGCGTGACAGCGCCAACAAAGTGGAACTCACCGACGAACAACGCAAGCGCGTGGCCGAGCGCAACGCCCAGGCGGATGCCAAGGATGCGCAGGACCGCTAGGACCGTTTACTCCCAATCCGCCTTGGCAATATGCAAACCGTGCTGCCCGTTATAGGCAGCACGCTCCGGCTGGCTCCAGCCTTCCAGCAATGCCTCCTCCAGCTTATAGATCTCGACCCCCAACGGACGACACACCGTCAGCGGGTCCTGCGCCTCCGGCCCCCACATCGGCAACGACAGATCGCCACCCGGGCACGTCGACAGCGCGCACAACACATCAATCTCGGCAAAAAACTCCAGGTAATCGCCCTTCTGCGCAGGGCACGCCTTCATGAAATACATGTCATCGTGATTGAGGCCGGTGCACTGGAAAATATTCAGCACGTCATGCACGTCGAATTCCGTCAGCCCATGGGGCAATACCGCACGGGTCAGGTTCGAGTGGCAATGGTGGTGAAAGTCTTCACCAGTGAGCATGCGATTCACATAGGGGTCACAACGCGTACCCAGTAAATCGTGGAGGCGCCCGCCGTGTTCATCAATGCCGTAACGGGCCAGGCTGTCATCGGTAATGGTTACAAGCGGACGCAAAAACGGCAGGTTCGACCACAGGCGGTCATGGGTGCTGACATGGGCACCCTGCAGTTGACGGGTGCGTGCGGCCCACAAGCGTTCGCGAGGGTCGTTGGCATTCCAGATATTAAAGTCTCCCACCTGCGGACCGACCGGGGTGGTCACACGGAACACGTGCCCGGCCGGAACCTTCCAAGCCCTGCCCGTACGAATCGGCACCTCAAACTGCTCAATCAACGTGCGTTGGTCTTTTTGATCGCGAATACGGCTGTAAAACGCCGTGTCGACCTGCAACGCCGAGCCTTTGCTGACCTGATAAGCGGCTGGATAGTCTTTGTACATGATGCGAGTCCTCAATCAGGGATGGTCAAACAGGGCCAACGACAGACGTTCCGAGTCATCCAGGTACAGGCTCATAGCCTCCCCCGCCGCCGGTTTGTCTTTTTTGCAAAGTAGTTGGTAAATCTCACGATCACGCTCCAGCCAAGGCGACTGAAAGCGTTGCTCGTCGGGTGCTGCGCAAAACACCAGGCGCAGCTGCGCGATGACCTGAGCGAAAAACTCATCGAACAACGGGCTGCACATCAATCCGACAATCTGCTGGTGGAACACAAGGCTGTGGGTCGCCACCGCACGCCAATCTTCGCGCTCACGGGCCAAGGTGGTGGCGTCGATAGCGTTCTGCATGCGCTCGGACTGGTCTGCGGTGAGCGCACGACTCTGGGCAATGGCCTGCAACTCAAGGGTGCGACGGACCACAAACAGATCACGCACCTCCTCCCGCTCCAGGCGCCGGACCATTACCCCCTTGTTACGTACGTAACGGGTCAACCCCTCCTGCCCCAGACGGTGCAAGGCTTCGCGGATGGTATTGCGCGAGGCGTTATAGGCCTTCACCAGATCCACCTCGACCAATGCCGTGCCCGGCAATAGCCGCCCGCCGATGATGTCGGCACGCAGCTCCAAGGCAATCTGGTCCGCTAAAGACAGACTGAGCGTCATCACTTCCTCACGATTATTGAACAATCCCACGTGTAGGAGTAATCACTTTTCATGCCAATGTTTCAACTCAGTGCCAAGGGTGTAAAAAGGTCCAATTTGGTTAAAATGCCTGCATGCAAACGAGGCCGCCCTATGCGCTATTCACAAGATCACAAAGCCCAGACGCACCAGCGCATCATCATCAAGGAAGCCTCCGTGCGCTTTCGCCGCGACGGCATCGGCGCAACCGGCTTGCAGCCCTTGATGAAGGCACTGAACCTGACGCATGGTGGGTTCTACTCGCATTTCAGGTCCAAGGACGAACTGGTGGAAAAAGCCCTGCAGGCTGCGGCGGCAGAGCTGGATACCCACTGCGACACGCTATTCAGCCAGGAACAGCCACTGGACGCGTTTATCGATAACTATCTGTTGGAATGGCACCAGAGTTCGCCCAGCGAGGGGTGCCCATTACCCACCATGTCCTCCGAACTCGGTTTGAAAGGGCTGCACAGCGCGACGACGGACGCAATACTCGGCGCTCGGCTCAAGCAGATTGAAACGGCGCTGGGGAATGGCCACGGCGATGAACAGAGCCTGGTGATGATGTCGACGCTGGTGGAGGCACTGGTATTGGCCCGCAGTGTCCAAGATGCACAATTGGCGGTGCGAATCCTGGACGTAGTGCGCGAGAGTTTGAAAACAAAGGTGGCAGCGGACCAAAAGGCCGGTCAGTGACCGGCCTGCCCTACGGCTGCTTTAATTGAGTACCAGCCTATCGCGGTTCTTTTCCAGCAACGCCTTGCCGATCCCCTTCACTTCCAACAACTCGTCTATCGCCGTGAACGGTCCGTTGCTTTCACGGTAGGCGACAATCGCCTTCGCCTTGGCCGCGCCGATGCCGAAGAGGTCGCTACACAGGGTTTCAGCGTCGGCGGCGTTCAGGTTGACCTTGGCGGATTGCTCAGCCTTGGACATCTGGGCGGTGATCGGGGCTGGGGCTTCGGGTTTGATGGAGAGGGCTGCGGTGGTGGTGACGGAGAGAGTGGTGAGGAAGGCGAAGATTAGGGAGGTGAGATAGGTGTTTTGCATTTTGACGCTCCATGACATGCGTAAGAGAAAAGCAGCTTTCCGAAGCTGCTTTTCTAACTTAGGTGATGTTGGAGATTCGTCAAAAATGCTTGAGTAACAGGGTGTTAAATCAGGGTTCCAGACGGCGCTGCTGGTAGATCCAATCGACGATTTCGCCGTCGGGGGAATAGCCGCTGACGGTGTCGCGCAGGAGTTGGCGGACACGGGTGTAGTCGTCCTCATCCACCGCGGCCAGTAGTTCGGTCAGCTTGCCCTTGAGCACATCCCAAGAAAGATAATCTTCGTTAGCGCTCATGATCATCGGGTGCTGGGTGGCCACGACATTGTCACCAATGAGTAACTCCTCGTAAAGTTTTTCGCCAGGGCGTAGGCCGGTGAATTCGATTGCAATGTCCCCCTGCGGGTTTTTGTCGGAGCGCACGCTCAGGCCGGAGAGGTGGATCATCTTTTCGGCGAGCTCGACGATTTTTACGGGTTCACCCATGTCGAGCACAAATACGTCACCGCCCTGCCCCATTGAGCCCGCTTGAATGACCAGTTGTGCAGCCTCGGGAATGGTCATGAAGTAGCGAGTGATTTTTGGATGGGTAACCGTGATGGGCCCCCCCGATTTGATTTGCTTGTGAAAGAGTGGGATCACTGATCCGGAGGAGCCCAGTACATTACCGAAGCGGACCATGGTGAAACGGGTTTTGTTGACGTGGGAGATGTTGGTTCTCTCGCCGAACAGCACAGGCGCCAACTCACGACTAAGACCTTGAAGGGTCAGTTCGGCAAGGCGCTTGGTACTGCCCATTACATTCGTAGGCCGCACGGCCTTGTCGGTTGATATAAGTACGAAATTAGATACTCCGGCCTGGAGTGCAGCCTGGGCAGTATTCAAAGTACCTATCACGTTGTTCAACACACCTTCAGCGATGTTGTGTTCAACCATGGGCACATGCTTGTAAGCCGCCGCATGATAGACAGTATCTACGTGCCACGTTTTCATCACATCCAGGAGTTTACTTTGGTTTCGCACCGACCCCAGAATCGGCAGTATTCGGACAGACAGTGATTCACGGGAGCTTCGCTGTTCAAGCTCGGACATAATGCTGTAGAGATTGAACTCGCTGTGTTCCAAAAGTAACAATGTAGTCGGTTTCAATGCGAGAATCTGTCGACAAAGCTCGGAACCAATGGAACCACCAGCCCCTGTCACGAGCACGCTCTGCCGTGTGATGCAATGCTCCAACAGTTCAGCTTGTGCTGGTACGGCGTCTCGCCCCAGCAAGTCCGCGATATCCACTTCCTGAATGTCATCGACCTTTACCCGACCGCTGGCAAGGTCCATGAAGCCGGGCACGCTGCGTACATGTAGCGGAAAACTTTCCAGAAACCCCAGAATCTCCCTGCGCCGGCCTCTGTTGGACGAGGGTATGGCCAACAGGATTTCTTGCGCACCTGTGGCGTCGATCATCCGCTGAATATGTTTAGGCTTGTACACCTGCAGACCGGAAATGACCCGATCAGAAATACCGTCGTCATCGTCGATAAAAGCAACGGGGCGCATGACCCGTCCCATACGCAAGGCCGCAACTAACTGGTTACCGGCAGAACCTGCACCGTAAATCGCCACACGCGGCAGGCCGTCCTCCCTATTAGTGAAAGGCACGTGCTGAGCCGCCGTAAACCAATCGCCAAAAAAGTACTGCCGCATGCCCAGCCGCAGGCCTCCGACCATGACTAGGCTCAACCACCAGTAGTTGAAAATGATTGAGCGAGGTACGACCGTCTGGTGATTACTGTATAGATAAACCACCACACCCAATATCAAAGCCGAAAGGCTGACGGCTTTGATTATGACAATCAAGGCGTCATTGCCGAAGTAACGCATAACGGCTCGGTACATGCCAAAACGAATAAAGAGTGGGATAGACACGACTGGCGCGCTCAAAAACAGCCAAAAGTGCTGGGTCACAGGGTTGATCATATCGTCCACCCCTAGACGAACGACAAACGCCATCCACAACGCCAGCCAGACCAGAAACACGTCTGTAATAACTTGCAGAAACCGCTTCCTTCGCCGAGAAAGTCCTACCAGATACGACCGGATGCTACTTAAAAACCCTTCAGACACCTCTGCCGCTCCTATACGTGTCGCCACTCTGTAATGCGTAACTTACTTAAACTTCCGACGGGTGAACGCTTCTTGCACGCCCTTGCTGTAAATCACCGTCACGTTTCAATTGCGCCTGCTTTGAACTTTACAGCGAGAACCACCAGCGGCACATAGGCAACAACCAATCCAAGCAGACCGTTCAACCCTAGTACACCTACACCGATTGCGATGGGCGTCAACCAAAGCAGATTGATTGATAGGACAGAAAGCGTCACCGGCAGATGTCGACCGACCTTACGCGCCGCAAATTGGTAGGCATGACTGCGATGTGCTTCATAAACCTTGTCGCCTCGCATCAGTCGACGGATCAGCGTGAACGTCGCATCGGTGATGAAAACGCCTAGAAGAATCAGCCATACCCAGAGCAAATTTGCGTTTTGCCATGCCGCCGCCAAAGACAATCCGCCCAAGACGAATCCGAGAAATCCGCTCCCCGCATCGCCCATGAATATCCTCGCAGCGGGAACATTCCAGTAGAGAAAGCCGAGTACTGCCATGCTTAACAGCAGCGGCGCCCAGATAAGCATCGGGTATCCACCTAGTCCATAGACCAGGCAGGCACCCAAGCACACGCATATCGCTTCGACACTGGCCAAACCATCAATTCCATCCATGAAATTGTAAAGATTCAGCACCCACACCAGATAAAAGACAGCAAGGATGTGGCCCAACCAACCGAGATCGACGGTCCCCCCCGGCAAACTGATAGGGGGTAACCCGCCGATGCAGACGAGTGCCCATATCGCGGCACTGAAGTGGCCCAACAAGCGCCACCTTGCAGCTATGTGGCCATGATCGTCGAGAAAACCCAGCACTGCGACCGCTGCGCCCCCAACCATGAGCGCCCAGGTGACGGATTGCGATGTCGCGCCACTCATAAGCAGTATCGGCAGCGCCAAAAGAAAACTCAGCACGATCGCAACACCGCCTCCCCTTGGCGTAGGAACCAAGTGAGAGCTGCGTGCATTAGGTATATCAATCAAACTGCGGGACAGCGCATAACGCCGTAAAAACAAGGTCAACAAAAATGCAAGGGCTGCGACAACGAGCGCCAGCCACAGTAAGTGGTTCATCAATGACTCCAATTCCGGCTCCAGGTCTAACGAACCTACTACTTCAAATGCCCCTGAAAACGCTCAGCAGTTTTACGCAAAGCCGCCTCCACGGTAGTGGGGGGGGCCCACCCAAGAAGATCACGTGTCTTTTTTATATCAACCTGCAAAGAACCGCATAAACGCTGGCCAACTCCTTTGCGCCCAACCAACACCAAGGCCCACTTCAAAAGTGCCACAGGCACTGGGATCAGCCTAGCCGGCCTGGCAAGCGCCCCACCGATACGCGTCAATAATTCGGTCGTAGACATGTCTTCACCATCACTGACCAGGAATGTCTGATTGGCAGCCGCGGGATGGTGAAGGCACGTAACAATCAGATCAACCAGATTATCCAGCGCTACCAGACTGCGCCGATTGTGAATACTTCCCAGCGGCAGAATCACGCGCCTGTTCAGCCACACCATCATGCTTTGAAAGTTCGCCTTGACACCCGGCCCGTAGACGAGGACGGGGCGAATAATAACGACCTCCATACCCGTTTCCTGGGAGAGCAGTCGCAGCTGCTGTTCAGCCTCCATTTTGGAAACACCATAGGGATCGCAAGGAGCCGGCCTATCATCTGCCCTATAGGCCTCTCCCGGCAACGTTCCCTCACCGTTAACCTTGATAGAACTGATAAAAATGAAGCGCTTTACACCCGCCTGCGCGGCTTGCGTGGCCAGATTCAAAGTGCCTTGTACGTTGACTTTACGATATTCCGCCAGCGGATCACCCGTCCCATCGGACATCACGTGAACCCGCGCAGCACAGTGAACAAGCACATCGACCCCAGCCAGAGGAAGGTTTTCCCCTGCCAGGTAGTTTTCGCCTGCACGCACCGGTATCGCTGCTCCCGGCAGTGCGACTCCATCGCGACGGACAAGCGCCAAAACCTGGCAATCTCCAGCCTTGACCAGAGACTCTACTACCGCGACCCCGACGAAGCCTGTCACTCCAGTCACGAAGATTTTTTTCTTATGACTCAATCCGCACTCTCCAGCCGCCTGTACACATACAAATTTCGCTTCATAACTTTCTCAGCAGCGAACGAACACACATCGAGGTTGCGCCCTGTCGCGGTAATTAGGTTTGACACCTTCAATCCTCCCACGCCCCTAGCGGGCCCATTTTTTGCGGAATAGACAAGTGAAAGTATTCAGGTAAGCGCATTATTTTGGCAGGACCGGCCAGAATGGAACAGCACAACGTAAGCCAGGCAAATCAAGGAGGCTCACGCATCTCGACGACAGAGCCGAGACCGTGCTTGAAGAGACTAGCCATCCGCTCAGCCACTTACATCAAACCCAACCAGCCAGGAAGTGGACTCACTAGCAAACATTGGAAGAACAATTTGCCGCTCTAATTCCGGCTGCGCCAAGGCCTGCTCCGAATGTTGGCAATTGGCCCGAGAATAAATCTGTAGCGCGTGACGAAAATACGCACTCCAAGAGAGGGTCACGTCCGTGCATGCTGATACGAGCCCGAGCAGCGAAATCCGCATCGGCTAATGGCCTGCGCTCCAGTTGGAAACGCCCCGTTGTTCAGCCCATCGGCCATTTCAGGCTTGAACATTGGCGCAGGAATTTTCGCCTGCTACCTAGCCATACTTGAACACCGCCACGGCAGTCCGTGCAGGCAGGCAAGTTCAATCTTTTACATGTATTTTCAAGAACCTGCACCAAACCAAGGGCTATTTAATGGATCAGTGCCATGTTAAAGTTCCACAATCTGCAAATCCATCTGTAACGCGCGCGTATCACAAGCTACTGCCGCCGCCATCAGATCGATTGAGCGGTTTTCATAGGCGTTAACAGGTAAGGTTCCCATGAAGGCGGTAATTTTGGCGGGCGGTCTAGGCACGCGTATCTCTGAAGAGTCTCATCTGCGCCCCAAGCCGATGATCGAGATCGGCGGCAAGCCGATTCTGTGGCATATCATGAAAATTTACTCTTATTACGGAATCAATGACTTCGTGATTTGCTGTGGCTACAAGGGATATGTCATCAAGGAATACTTTGCCAACTATTTTCTGCACATGTCAGACGTTACCTTCGACATGTCTAATAACACAATGGAAGTTCACCAACGCTACGTAGAGCCTTGGCGAGTAACGCTGGTCAATACCGGTGAAGAAACCATGACCGGTGGGCGCCTAAAGCGCGTTCGAGAACATCTGGGTGATGACCCCTTTTGCTTTACCTATGGCGACGGTGTTGCCGACGTCAATATCCGCCACCTGATCGACTTCCACAAAAAGCATGGCAAGCTGGCTACTGTCACAGCCATCCAACCTCCTGGCCGCTATGGAGCACTGAACATACAGGGTAACCAGGTTGGAAGTTTCCAGGAAAAGCCCGCCGGTGATGGTGCATGGATCAACGGTGGCTATTTTGTCCTGGACCCCAAAGTGATTGATTACATTGAGGGGGATCAATCCATCTGGGAGGCAGAGCCGCTGATGCGCCTTGCGCGCGAAGGCAACCTCATGTCCTACGAACACCGCGGTTTCTGGCAGGCAATGGACACACTTCGCGATAAAAGTCATCTCGAGGACCTTTGGGCCCAGGGCAATCCACCTTGGAAACATTGGGCATGAAGTTATTCGGTGATGTTTATCGCGGGCGCCATGTCCTGCTCACTGGGCACACAGGATTCAAAGGCAGTTGGCTAGCAGCCTGGCTTTCTGAAATGGGCGCAAAAGTGACTGGCTTTGGTCTGGATCCCGAGACCTCACCGGACCACTGGAGCTTGCTATCGACCCAGTCGACGGATTTGCGTGGTGACATTCGCGATACCGCATGTTTGCGCGCAGCGTTCGACCAGGCCCAGCCCGAAATCGTATTCCATTTGGCGGCCCAGACGCTTGTCCGGCGTTCGTACCGCGACCCTCTGGAAAGCTGGTCGACTAATGTGATGGGGACTGCCAATGTCCTGGAAGCCTGCCGCACGACGCCTAGTGTGCAGGCGGTAGTGGTGATCACCACGGACAAGGTCTACGCCAACAAAGAGTGGCCGTGGGGCTATCGCGAGAATGACCCCTTGGGCGGCCACGACCCCTACAGCGCCTCTAAAGCCGCCAGCGAATTGGTCGTAGAAAGTTATAGAAAGTCATTCTGGTATGGCGCCGAAGCACCATTGATCGCGTCAGCACGCGCTGGAAACGTAATCGGGGGAGGAGATTGGTCAGAGGACCGCCTGGTGCCCGACCTAGTCAGGTCGGTAGCACAGGGTAAATCCCTGGAGATTCGCTCTGCGCAGTCCACTCGCCCTTGGCAACACGTTCTGGAGTGCCTGTCTGGCTACCTGTTACTGGGCCAGCGACTTCTACAAGCCGACAAAACTGCAGCAACTGCCTGGAACTTTGGCCCGGCGACGCAAGACAATCGCACGGTTGCCCAAGTGCTGTCCGGCCTGCAAACGTTTTGGCCGGATCTGGCCTGGCACACCACTGCTACACCGCAGCCACATGAAGCCAACTTGCTGTACCTCGACTGCGCCCTGGCGAGAAGCGCATTGGGTTGGCAGCCGGTATGGAGCCTGGAACAGGGCCTGGAGATGACGGCAGATTGGTATCGCCACCAGGCTTCAACTGGCCAAGCGATCACAGGTGAACAGCTGTCCCTTTATATAGAAGCCGCCTCCCGTGCAGACTGCATCTGGACCCTGACATGAAGATCATCAATACAACCATCTCTGGCGCAGTGGTCATAGAGAGCCCGACTTTTAAGGATCATCGCGGTGCATTCAGTCGCTTGTTCTGCGAGAACAGCCTCGCGCAAGTCATTGGTTCAGAAAAAATCGTCCAAATAAACCACTCCCGCACGACAGCTGTAGGCTCCGTTCGAGGCCTTCATTTCCAGTATGCCCCACATGCAGAAATGAAGCTCGTTCGCTGCCTCAAAGGAAGGGTTTGGGACGTAGTCGTCGACCTGCGTGCAGGCTCCACGACTTTTCTACAGTGGCACGCAGAGGAACTTAGCCCGGAATCCGGCCGCATGCTGGTCATTCCTCAAGGCTGCGCTCATGGCTTTCAGGTGCTGGAAGCGGACAGTGAGCTACTTTACCTGCACACAGCGTTTTACGAGCCCGGAGCCGAAGGAGCGGTGCGACATGATGACCCCCGTCTGGCAATTACCTGGCCGCTCCCCGTTACCGATCTCTCAGTGCGAGATCAGAATCACGCCTTGCTTTCCAACGAATTCGCCGGACTTCATGTATGAACTGCCGCCACTGCTTCAAGCCGCTGCAACACACATTTCTTGACCTGGGGTTTGCTCCACCTTCCAACGCGTACTTGAGCGAGTCGGAGTTGAGCGCACCGGAAATCTACTTTCCACTCAAATTGAAAGTGTGTGACAGTTGCTGGCTTGTCCAGACCGAGGATTACGCTCAGGCCGACCTGTTTTTCTCCAAGGACTACGCCTACTTCTCTTCCACCTCAACGGGCTGGCTAGCGCACGCGGCAGCCTATTCGAAGAGCATGATCGAGCGCTTGGCACTTGGGAGTGACAGCTTCGTTATTGAAGTCGCCTCCAATGACGGCTACCTGTTGAAAAACTTTGTGGCTGCCGGCGTTCCTTGCCTTGGTATTGAACCAACCGCAAGTACTGCAGCAGCAGCAGAACAGCTGGGCATTCCGGTTTTGCGCGAGTTCTTTGGTCAAGCGTTGGGTAATCGGCTGGCCGAAGAGGGACGCCAAGCAGACCTTATAGCCGGCAATAATGTCTTCGCCCATGTTCCGAATATCAACGACTTCACCTTGGGGCTCAAAGCAGCTCTAAAGTCGAGCGGAACCATTACCCTCGAATTCCCGCACCTCAAGCAACTGATTGAACATACGCAGTTCGATACGGTTTACCACGAACACTTTTCCTACCTCTCACTGTATACGGTAGAACGGATTTTCGCTTCCGCAGGCCTGCGCGTCTACGACGTTGAAGAGTTGCCGACCCACGGCGGAAGCCTGAGGATTTTTGGCTGTCATCTGCAAGACGAGCGAGAAAACAGCTCGAATGTCGAGCGCGTACTCACCGACGAACAGCTATTTGGTCTGCAGTCCCTGAGCGTTTATCGCGACTTTCAACAACGAGCTGATGAAGTCAAGAACGGCCTGATCAGCTTCCTGATCGAACAGAAGCGTGCGGGTAAGCAGGTCGTTGCTTATGGAGCAGCCGCCAAGGGCAACACTTTGCTGAACTACGCGGGCATCAAGCCTGATCTGTTGAGCTACGTATGCGACGCGGCACCGTCAAAACAAGGCAAGTTCCTGCCTGGCAGCCATATCCCGATTTATGCACCGCACAAACTGATGCAAACCCAACCAGATGTCGTCGTTGTACTGCCTTGGAACATAGCCCAAGAAGTATTGGAGCAGAACTGCGATATCCGAGAAAACGGCACTGAGTTTGTCGTAGCTGTACCGGCAATGCGGAGCTTGTCGTGAAGGTACTCGTAACGGGCGCCAGCGGGTTTATAGGGCGCCATGTCGTGGCTCGACTGCTCGCTCAGGGCCATACCGTAACAGCCGTTGCTCGTAACGCAGAACGCGCCAGTGCCTTGAACTGGCCGGAGTCCGTGCGCTTCATACCCTGCGATATCCATGATCCACTCTTGGATACAACGGTGTTCGGCGATATCGATGCGGTCATTCACCTTGCCTGGCCCGGCCTTCCCCATTACAAAGCGCTCTATCATTTTGAACGGACACTCCCAGCGGACTATCAGTTCTTGAAGACGCTGGTCAGCACAGGCTACAAGCATCTTCTGGTCGCCGGCACATGCTTCGAATACGGTATGCAGGCTGGCAGCCTTGAGGAAACGATGGGCACCGCCCCCAACAATGCATACGCCTTGGCCAAAGACACGTTACGCCGCAATCTCCAGACACTAAGCGCCGAGTCGCCATTCAAATTGCAGTGGGCACGCCTGTTTTATACGTATGGCGAAGGACAGAACCCTGGGAGCCTTCTGGCATTGCTTGATCGTGCATTATTAGCGGGTGATGCAGAGTTCCCTATGTCGCAAGGTGAGCAATTGAGAGATTACCTACCTGTGGAAGCTGTCGCCCAGCGCCTCGTCGCACTGGTTGAACGCCCTGACTGCGAGGGCATCTTTAACATATGCAGCGGAACACCCATCTCGGTGCGGCGCCTGGTTGAAGAACACGTAACAAAAAGGGGAGGCTCGATCAAGCTAAAACTGGGGTACTACCCCTACTCTCCTCTTGAACCGCTTGCGTTTTGGGGCTCGCCAGCAAAGCTGGGGGAGCGACTGGGGCTTGCTGGAAGCGAAACAGACAATGAACCTCGTTAACTTCAGCCGCAACGAATTAGTAAACTATACGACGTCACAATTGAGCACGTTTTTCCCCGACGGAAAAAGCGCGCCGATAAAAAGCACGATTGAGCAACACATTGACGAAACGTTGAGCCGCTTGAGGGTTTGTGTAAATGCCGTAAAGACCTGGGAGAAGGACACTTTTAACTATTTGCACTCCTCCCAATACTGCACCTACCTCTACTTTTTAGCCAATTCGATCTGGCGCAACACGCACGAAATCGATATCGCGACAAAACTATTCCTGCTGAATAAAATGCTGAACGGCATTGATATGTTTTACGAAATAAAAATGCCAAATATTTTTTTTATCGGACATTCAACCGGTATCGTCTTGGCAAAAGCAGAATACAGCAATTACTTTGTCATTTATCAGAACTCGACAGTGGGAAAAAATCACGGCGTCGCCCCCAAACTTGGCGAGTGCGTGATCATGTATCCTAACTCAGCAATTATTGGCAGAAGTACTATTGGGGATCATTCGATAATCGCCCAAGGGGTAAGCGTCTTAAATAATAACCCGCCAGGGAACTGCATGATATTCAATGGCAAAGGTGGAACGCTGACGTTCAAACCGCAAAAGCGGAATATAATTGAAGACTTCTTTCGATTCGAGTGATTTTCTGAATGCATCGGTCTATTCCTGACGAATGCATTGAGGGCTAAGAAACATGAGTGGTTTGTTAAAAAATATATCTGCCAACTTTGTGGGGCAAGGCTGGATCGCCTTGATGGGCATCTGCTTTGTTCCCTTATACCTTAAGTTTATCGGTATTGAAGGCTATGGACTGGTTGGATTTTTTGTAATCCTCTCCTCTGCGATGGCAATGTTTGATGGGGGATTTGGTGCTGTAGCCACCCGAGAGGCTTCAATCTACGAAAATGCCAGCGAAATAGAAAAACCAAATATAATTCTCCTCTTGAAAAGTATCGAATGGTTGTTCTGGGGCATGGCGATAACGATCGGTATAGCTGTCATTTTCTTGGCGCCGTTAATATCGAACTATTGGCTCGCTGTACATCCAGACAAGATCGAGTCAGTGACCCATTCCTTAAGAATAATGGGCGTAGCGCTGCTTTTGCAGTTCCCAATTGCCTTCTATTACGGCGGCCTGATTGGACTTCAAAGGCAAGTCACACTAAATATCGTGAGCTCAGCTTTTGCCACCATTCGCTCGGCTGGTGCCGTGTTGGTGTTGTGGCTAGTTTCGCCGACTGTTGAATGTTTTTTTATCTGGCAATGCACAATCAGTCTTGCGACAGTACTGACTTTACGCCTAAAGTTAATCGAGGGGCTTCCTGGCTGGAGCGAGTCCAAACCATTCTCGTTGGAGTCAATTAGACGCTTGGGGGGCTTCGCGGCAGGCGTAGGAACCACCAATATTCTTGCCTTTTTATTGATGCAAATTGACAAAGTCATTTTATCCAAAATTTTACCGCTCAAAGATTTTGGATTTTACATGCTAGCCTGGACAATCGGAACAGTTTCATTTCGACTGATATCTCCGGTATTTAATGCCTACTACCCCAAAATAATCTCACTGGTAGCCTCTAAAAACACCACTGACACCTTCCGTGTATACATTCAAGCGAGCCAACTACTATCGATGTTGGTCATCCCGTTTTCACTCTGGATTGCGTTATATAGCGAAAAACTGCTCTTACTCTGGACTCGGGATCAAAACATTGCGTCGATGGCAAGTGCCCCCCTGCTGATCTTGGCGCTCGGGACCATGGTGCACTCCTTCATGCACATACCCTATGCTTTGCAGCTAGCTCATGGCTGGACGCGATTCAGCGTTTGGCAGAATGCTACAGCCGCTGTTTTCATGGTACCGCTGACCTATTACCTAGCAACACACTACGGATTGAGTGGAAGCGCCTGGCCTTGGTTGATTTTGAACCTGGGATACGTAGTGGTATGTTCGCCCATAATTTTTTTCAAGCTGAAAGTGAAGCCTGCCGAAAAATGGTATGCTGAGGCGATAATCATACCAACCGTAATCGCTCTAACTTCATTATACTTACTAAAGTTACTATTTGAGACCTTAAACTTCAGCAACTTTTTCACAATGATACTATCCCTCTGGATCAGCTGTTTTCTTGTCGCACTTCGCTTATTTTCGTTTCATTTTAGCACTCGGAGGATCCAGTGGAGAAATACACTGTAATAATACCAGTTCGCGACAGTGCCGAGACAATACGGTACACACTCGAAACCTGCCTTCGTCAGAACTATGAGAACTTTGAAATCGTCATCAGCGACAACTTCAGCTCTGATGAGACGCGCGAGATCGTAGCGTCCATTGCAGACCATCGCGTTAAATATATAAATACAGGGCGCCGGGTCAGCATGTCTGAAAACTTCGACTTTGCACTATCGCACGTCAAAGACGGCTACATTATGTTTATCGGCGGCGATGATGGTTTAATGCCCGGAGCCATCGATTATGTGAACGAAATCGTCGTCCGAACTGGAGTGAAAGCAGTCTCGGGACGCTGGTCCCATTATATCTGGCCAAACTTTCCTGACGAAACTCTTTGTGGAAGCATCAAAGTCTGCGGCTTTGGCCACAACACGCACCTAAAGGGAGGCGTTGAACTACGAAACCCTGCTGAGTGGCTTCGCAAGACTCTCAACTTTGAGACCCAGTACGTTTACGAACTGGCAAACTTATATTATGGCTTCGTTCACAGAAGCATAATTGATAAATCCGTAAGAGAGGGAATTTACTTCAGGTCCGTGACTCCCGATGCCTATGCAGCATTTGCAACCACAGCAAACTTGGATAGCTACGCCTTTTCCTACAGGCCATTCTGCATTTGTGGCGCTTCCGGAAAGAGCAACGGCGCATCTGCATTTCATGAAAAATCGAACACCGACGAATCTCAAAAGTTCACAACTGAAAACACTCTGCCCATCCACAAGAATGTTGTCTATTGTCCTTCTATGGAGGTCATTATCGTGGAGGCATTTTCTCAATTTTCAGATGCTTTCCCAGAAAGAAAAACAGGACTTGGCGTCGACTATGAGCTCATGCTGAGAAAGGCGCTCGCGAGCACAAACGCCAAAACCAGGGAAGAAGTACTGCGCGCAGCTAAACAAATGGCGACACACCACAAGCTGATACTTAGCCCCCAAATCGCATCACCAAAAGAAGACTTATTCTCGAAAGTCAGGAAAGCATTGCCTCACTTAAAAGTCTTGGCGTCAGGCTTTTCGGGGTATATAGGTATCAAGAAGTCCACTGACATATACGTAAATGATATCAGCGAAGCCAGTACAATCCTGGGTCTTTTTGTTCAAATAAACAATGGCGTTAAATTCGAAACAGTGCAAACTCAATTTTTTAGCCGAATGAAATCGTATTTATCACGAACCGGAAAATAAAATGCGCATTGCCTTCGATCACCAAATTTTCTGCCTGCAAAATTACGGGGGTATCTCTCGTTATTTTTCACGCATTGCTGAACAGATGCTGTTGGCGAACAATGAAGTTGGCGTCTTCGCCCCGCTCCATCGCAATGTTTATTTAAACGCCATGCCCGAAGGCATCGTTCACGGGCGAGGGGTCGAAACTTACCCGCCTAGAACGACAAGGCTCGCGCTGATCTTTAATCATCTGTTGGGCCAGCAGGCAATGCGGGGCTGGCAACCTCAAGTGGTTCACGAAACCTATTTTTCCCGATTCAGTACAGCCCCTAAAGGATGTCCGATTGTCCTGACCGTCTATGACATGATTCATGAACTGTTTGCCGAAAACTTTTCACCCAAAGACCAGACAACCCTCTTGAAGCGACGTGCCGTGGAGCGTGCTGACCACGTCATCTGCATTTCAGAGAGTACTCGCCTGGATCTCATGAATTTGTTTGATGTGCCCGCGAGCAAATTGTCGGTCGTGCACCTGGGGTTCGAACAATTCAAATCGGCTTCAGAACAAGCGGGTACGCCACCGACCAAGCCCTATCTGCTCTATGTCGGAAGCCGCCACGGCTACAAAAACTTTACCGGTTTGCTCAGTGCGATAGCAAACTCGACTCGGTTAAAAGCTGACTTCGATATCGTCGCGTTTGGAGGGGGTGCCTTTTCCGGCAGCGAACTGGACCTGATCAAAAAACTCGGCTTTGGCGCAGACCAGGTGCGCCAGATCGGGGGTGATGATACGGTCCTCGGGCAACTTTACGAAGGTGCAAAAGCCTTTGTCTACCCCTCTCTCTACGAGGGGTTTGGCCTACCGCCGCTGGAGGCCATGGCGCACTGCTGCCCCGTCATAAGCAGCGGGACCAGCTCCATGCCTGAGGTCATCGGCGATGCCGGAATTCTTTTCGATCCGGCCAATGGCGACGAAATGGCCGGAGCGATCGAAAGAGTGGTTTACTCTGACAGCGAAGTTGCAAGACTGGTTAGGCTGGGTCGTGAGCGCCTCAATCACTTTTCGTGGCAACGCTGTACACAGGAAACACTATCGATCTACCAGACCTTGCAAAGGTAACGCTTTGAAACATTCAGAAAAAACAGCCCTTATTTGCGGCGTAAGCGGTCAGGACGGAGCTTACCTTGCAAAGCTGCTGCTCGATAAAGGCTACTCCGTCTGGGGGACTTCGCGGGATGCGCAAGGCTCAACATTCGCCAACCTGAAGCGTCTGGATATTTCCTCAAAGGTGAAATTGCTGTCGATGGTGCCAGAGGACTTTCGCAGCGTGTTCATGGCGCTCAAACGCAGCCAGCCCGATGAAGTCTACTTTCTGGCCGGGCAGTCGTCTGTTGGACTGTCATTCGAACAACCCGCCGAAACGATCCAGAGTATTACTTTAGGCACGTTGAATATGCTCGAAGCGTGCCGCATGACCGAACGACCGATTCGCTTTTACCAAGCAGGGTCCAGCGAATGCTTCGGTGACACCAATGGAGAACCCGCTCGCGAGAACACGAACTTCCACCCTCGCAGCCCTTATGCAGTCGCCAAATCCTCTGCTTTCTGGCTGGTCGATAATTATCGCGAGGCTTATAATCTCTTCGCTTGTACCGGCATCTTGTTCAACCACGAATCCGCGTTACGCCCTCCCAGGTTTGTGACACAAAAAATTGTGACAACGGCCAAACGTATTGCTGCGGGTTCCGGCGAGCGATTGACGCTTGGGCGTCTGGATATCGCACGAGATTGGGGCTCGGCTCCAGAGTACGTCGATGCCATGTGGAGGATGCTGCAGTGCGAGGAACCGAATGATTTCGTGATTGCTACTGGACAGACTCACACACTGGAAGCATTTGTCGGTGAAACATTCACTCAGCTAGGTCTGGACTGGCAGGAGCATGTCGACCAGTCAACAGAGTTCTTCCGCCCCACTGACCTATTGATCAGCCGCGCAGACCCGGCCAAGGCCGAACGCGTTCTGGGATGGAAAGCCCGATCAACCATGACTGATGTCATTACCAGCATGCTGAACGCAATTTAACTACATATTCAAAGAATTCTAGGACGTAGACATGACCCTGAAAAAAGCGCTGATTACCGGGATCACCGGCCAGGACGGCTCCTATCTGGCCGAGTTACTGCTCGAAAAAGGCTACGAGGTCCACGGTATCAAGCGGCGTGCATCGTCCTTCAACACCCAGCGGGTCGATCACATTTACCAGGATCCGCATGTCGATAACCAACGCTTTATCCTTCATTACGGTGACCTGTCCGACTCGTCCAACCTGACTCGCATCATTCAGGAAGTCCAACCGGACGAGGTTTACAACCTGGGCGCGCAGTCCCATGTTGCCGTAAGCTTCGAATCGCCGGAATACACTGCCGATGTGGACGCTATGGGCACCCTGCGCATTCTCGAGGCTATTCGACTGCTGGGCCTGGAAAAAAAGACCCGCTTCTACCAGGCTTCCACCTCTGAACTCTATGGCCTGGTTCAGGAAACCCCTCAAAAAGAAACCACACCCTTCTATCCGCGCTCGCCGTACGCAGTGGCAAAGCTCTACGCCTATTGGATCGTGGTCAACTACCGCGAAGCCTATGGCATGCATGCCTGCAACGGTATTTTGTTCAACCACGAATCGCCACGGCGTGGCGAGACGTTCGTGACCCGCAAGATTACCCGTGGCTTGGCAAACATTGCCCAGGGCCTGGAACAATGCCTGTACATGGGCAATATGGATGCACTGCGCGACTGGGGGCACGCCAAGGACTACGTCCGCATGCAGTGGATGATGCTCCAGCAAGACGTCCCTGAAGATTTCGTGATCGCGACAGGCGTGCAGTATTCTGTACGTGACTTCATTTGCTGGTCTGCTGCTGAACTAGGCCTGACTCTACGCTTTGAAGGGACCGGCGTGGAAGAACGCGGCATCATCGAGTCCATCGTCGGTGACAAGGCTTCCGCATTGAAAATAGGCGACACCGTAGTACGTGTCGACCCTCGCTACTTCCGTCCTGCAGAAGTTGAAACGCTGCTAGGTGACCCAACCAAAGCGAAAACCAAGCTGGGCTGGGTGCCAGAAATCACCGCGCAGGAAATGTGCGCAGAAATGGTTCGTGAAGACCTGAAAGTCGCACAGCGTCATGCGCTGTTGAAGAACCACGGGTATGACCTGCCGGTGTCGCTGGAGAACTAGGATGTCACGTCAATCGAGCGAGTGTGTTTTTGTTGCTGGCTACAAGGGAATGGTCGGGGCAGCCATTGTCCGCCGGCTGCAAGCATTGGGTTACACAAATATTGTCACCCGAAACAGGGCTCAATTGGACCTGCTGGATCAACACTCGGTAACAGCGTTTTTTGCTGAGAACAAGATTGAGCAGGTCTATATGGCGGCCGCCAAGGTAGGTGGCATCCATGCCAATAACACTTACCCAGCAGAGTTCATCTACGAAAACCTGATGATGCAAGCAAACATTGTCCACGCTGCACACAAGCATGATGTGCAGAAGATGCTGTTTCTCGGGTCATCTTGTATCTACCCGGTCAAAGTCCAGCAGCCCATGGCTGAAGAGGCTTTGCTGACGGGTGTACTTGAGCCGACCAATGAGCCCTACGCGATTGCAAAAATCGCCGGGATCAAGCTGTGCGAAAGTTACAACCGTCAATACGGTCGTGATTATCGCAGTGCCATGCCCACCAATCTGTATGGCCCAAATGACAACTTCCATCCGGAAAACTCCCACGTCATTCCAGCCCTCCTGCGTCGCTTCCACGTTGCAGTGGAACAGAACGTCGAAGAAGTCGTGATCTGGGGCAGTGGCTCGCCAATGCGTGAATTCCTGCATGTCGACGATATGGCCAGCGCGTCGGTTCATATCATGGAGTTGAGCCCAGAGCAGTATGGAGCCCATACCCTGCCAATGCTCTCTCATATCAACGTCGGAACCGGTGAAGATTGCACTATCCGGGAACTGGCGGAAACCATTGCCAAGGTCACTGGATTCAAAGGCCGCCTGAGCTTTGATGCGAGCAAACCGGATGGAGCGCCGAGAAAGCTGATGGACGTTTCCCGCCTTGATCAATTGGGCTGGCGCCCTTCGATCAGTCTCGAAGACGGACTACGCGACGCCTACGCCTGGTTTGCCGAGAATGCCTTGCACGCTCGCTCGCGTTAGTGACGAGATCGTAAAACGATGGCTCCTTCGGGAGCCGTCGTCGTACGCCCTACTTACTCAAGTCCTCCTTTTCTGCAGGAAGCAACCTCATCCCATCGGGTCTACTCCCGGTTGAGGCTTAGTCGGTACCTATGATCAGACACTTAATAAACATCATATTATCCCTCCTCCCGCCATCCCGAATGTTCACCGTCCGGTCGGTCCTGTTGCGCCGGGCTGGTATCGAGATGCACCCAGACGTCAAGTTTTGTGGGCGCGGCTGGATCTACGGTCGAGGTCGCCTGATCATTGGTGAGGGAACATGGTTGAGCCCGGGCGTGATCTTTCATACCCATCAAGAAGCTGATATCAAAATCGGCTCGCGTTGCGACCTGGGGCATGGGGTTGAGTTTATTGTCGGCAGCCACGAACCTGGATCACAGGAACGACGCGCGGGCAAAGGAACGGCGCGACCGATCAGGGTAGGTGACGGCTGTTGGCTTGGAGCCAAGAGCATTATCCTCGGCGGGGTCACAATTGGTGAGGGCGCAATAGTAGCCGCCGGCGCAGTAGTGATTCGGGACGTTCCGGCCAATACGCTGGTTGCAGGCGTACCGGCTGTCGTGAAGAGACAACTGCCATGAAGCGCCCACTAGTCCTGATCGTGTGCAACGCATTGGATGACGAGACCCGACTTGAGAGAGGGATAGTCAGTGACAGCCCGGCCGCCTCTCGCAAAGTGCTCATGTTATGCCAGGCGCTACGCGAAGCGGGCGCTCGTCCTTGCATCGTTAGCCTGGGGCGAGGACGCGCCAACGGATCTTTCAGCTACTTCCCTCGAACCGTCAAGCGAGTGGGGGGCATCCCCGTGGTGTACGCGCCCTTTTCACACGTCCGTTTTTTTTCCCAGTTTCTTTCGCTGTTCTTCCTGATTGGTGCACTGCTCCGACTTTCCTCCAGCCAGAAGAAGGCGGTCATTTTTTATAACCGAATGAGCGCTTACTTGCCATTGCTGGTGACTGCATCGCTTAGCGGCTACAAGCGGTTCCTTGACCTTGAGGATGGAGAAGTCGCGGGACAGAACAGTGGAGCACTGAAAGCCCTGCTGGGGCGTTCGATCACAGGGTTATATGACCGTCTTTGCCCGGACGGAGCGCTGCTTGCCTGCAGTGCCTTGGCGGGCATGACAGGCATTCGTCCTGTCCATTGCTATTACGGCTCAACCTCCACCAAGACCTTTCAAAGAAAACCGAACACAAGTCCCCGGTCTGTCTTGATGGCAGGAACGCTGAATGCAGATACGGGTGCGGAACTGTTGATCGAAACAATTCGTCTGCTTCGCCAGGAACCAAGTGAATGGGTGCGTAAGCTGCACTTTGAAGTAACGGGCAAAGGCGAATCACTCGAAGCGCTGCTGGCGTTGGCAAACGAAGACGATATGCCAACAATAACCGTGCATGGGCGCACCACCGACGCTCAGTATGCCGAGGTACTCAGTCGTTGCAGCGTAGGGTTGGCACTGAAGCCGGTAGGCGGACCGTTGGCAGACACGACCTTTCCGTCCAAGGTGATCGAATTCGCTGAGGCAGGCTTGCTGGTTCTGAGTACGGATATCAGCGATGTACGCGAGGTACTCGGGTCAGGTGCACTCTACCTGACCCACAATGACCCGAAAAAATTGGCGGGGCTGCTCAAACGTATCATCGAAGCCCCCGAAGAAATGCTGGCATGTGCCCTCCAGGGCCAGCAAGCCGTGGTTGCTCGATGCGCGCCACAACTGGCCGGCCAGGCGGTATTCGACTTTCTGTTTAGGGGGCGGCAATGATAAAGCCCCCCCTGTTTATTACATGGCAACCCGTACTGACGGATCATCAAGCATTTACGTATGAAGCGTTGTCTCAAAAAGCGCAGACTCCGCTTCTGGCCTACGTATTGACGATGGAAGATGCGACTCGTCGCGCTCAGGGCTGGCAAGATACGCAAGTCAAGTCGATAGAACGCCGACTCATTCCGGAACGTGGCGGAATGCTGTATTGCTATCGAAAAATGCGTGAACATCGAAAGGACGTGCACCTGTTTGGCAGCGCATTCCAGAACCTGAAAATGCTCTATTGCCTGTTCCTGGCTGTTCTACTGCGCGTCGAGTTCTACATTATCTCCGAGCCTTACTCCCCCATTGCTCAAGGGTACTTTAGTGACAAACTGCGAGCACGTGAAAGGTTTAAGGCAGCTTTACGACCTTTTCTTTATAGGGTCTATATGAGTCTGCTCAAATACCCCATGTCTGGTGTATTCGCAATCTCCTCAAAAGCGCTTGAGCAATATTCAACTTCAGGAGTAGCGCCCACTAAGCTATTTCCTTTTGGTTACTTCGTCCCGACCACTGAGCCACATATTCCAAGATCAAAAAACAGAAACACAGGTACGGAAACCTTGAAAATCGTTTTTGTCGGGGCTTTGATCGAACGCAAGGGTATTGACCTTATAGTAGACGCTGTTGCCCATTCCAAAGCGCCTGTCAGCCTGGATATCTACGGCCCTGGCGATCCCGCGCAATTTGCCATCGATAACGAGAGGATCTCTTTTCGAGGAACAATTCCGTTCGGCATGACACAAAAAGTAGTCTCCAGCTATGACGTCCTCGTCCTGCCCAGCCGATACGACGGCTGGGGGGTGGTAGTGAATGAGGCATTGTGCGCCGGTGTTCCGGTCATCTGCAGTGATCAGGTAGGCGCTCGTGTCCTGGTCGAACGTTTTGGCGCCGGAGAAGTGTTCGACTCCAATAATCCCCACGCGCTGGCGTCGATCATTAACACGCTGTGCAGCGACCCTATGCGCTTGCTCACGATGCGTGCTGCGACGCAGGAAGCGGCGGTAGCCATTCAACCTGATGTCGCAGCCGCATACATGCTGGCGGTTCTTCGCGCCACCCCTCAAAACAAAGCTGCCACTGCCTCTCCCTGGTATCCGGAAAAACCATTGCCATGAGCCAAGATTCTGTCCGCCTTCACCTGACCAACATTGCCGGGCTTGGCGCAGTGCAATTGATCAAGTCATTGTTGCCGGCGCTGGAACAGAACAAGCCCGTGCGCGTTAGTGAGATTTACCTGCCTAACAGAGGGGATCTGTCCTCCTATCAAAGTGCAGACAAGTCGATAACGATCACCCACTACAGACGCTACCTTCCCAATGCGTTATCACGACTGGCCGAGTGTGTTTTTTTAGGTCGACGCTTTAGTGGAAAACGCCCGCTATTGGTAATGGGTGACCTGCCAATTCGTTGCAATACTCGACAAACAGTGTTTGTCCAGACGCCCCACCTTCTGCGCCCGGAAAAGTTCTCCTGGCGCATAGCAAAAATAAAAACGGCACTGCTCAGGTGGGTGTTTCGGTCAAACCTCAAGTATGCACAAGCGTTTATCGTTCAAACGTCATTGATGCGTGACGCTCTCATCGAGTCATACCCATCTTTGCACTCGCGTGTACATGTGGTTGCGCAACCCGTTCCCGCATGGCTGCTGAACGCTGGGCTGCAACGAACAGGACGTGTCACCGCCGCTGGCGAACCGTTACATTTAATCTATCCAGCAGCGGGGTACCCGCACAAAAATCACAAACTGCTTGCCACTATCCATGCCAATACAGCGAAGCAGTGGCCTGTTGCACACTTGGACATCACTCTCGACGAAAAAAGCAATCCGGCCCCTGACCTTCCTTGGTTACGTTGCCTGGGTACACTCCGCGCACCGCAGATGATTGAAGCGTACAACAGAGTGGATGCGCTACTGTTTCTATCGACCGACGAAAGTTACGGTTTTCCGCTTGTGGAAGCGATGTTTGCAGGCCTCCCCATCATCTGTCCCGACCTGCCATATGCCAGAGTTTTATGCGGTGACGACGCGATATACTTTCGAGCCGATTGCGCAGACTCGCTGAACGATGCGGTAAACGAACTACATCAAAAGCTTTCAAGCGGCTACTGGCCTGATTGGACCGAACAGCTGAAAGCCATTCCCAAGGATTGGGAGACCGTCGCGAAGACCATGCTGGATATCGCCGTTCAGCCACCTGCTGACGCGTCCAAAGAATTGAATGCAAGGAAAGATTAAATGTTGATTCCGGTAATTATGGCCGGCGGTTCTGGCTCTCGTCTCTGGCCACTTTCGCGTCAGCTCAACCCCAAGCAGTTTCTCTGCCTGGTCGACAGCGAACTGTCCATGTTGCAGGCTACCATCAAGCGCCTTGAGGGCCTCGATGTCTCCGTACCCCGGCTCATATGCAATGAAGAGCATCGTTTTCTAGCGGCCGAGCAACTTCGCCGCCTGGGCCTGGAAAGCGCCAACATCCTATTGGAGCCAGTGGGACGCAATACCGCTCCGGCGGTTGCGCTGGCAGCTCTCCAAGCCTGTGCTGATGAGCCGGATTCCCTATTGCTGGTACTGGCGGCCGATCACCTGATCCAGGACGTGGCCGCATTTCAAGACTGCGTCCGCCGCGCACTGCCCTTGGCTCTTGCCGGGAAGCTGGTCACCTTCGGCATCGTCGCAAACCAGCCAGAAACCGGATACGGCTATATTGAAAAAGGTGAGAGTGTCGAAGACAGCGCCTTTCGAGTCGCTCGTTTTGTAGAAAAACCTGATGAAAAGACGGCCAAAGCTTATCTGTCCACTGGAAACTATCTGTGGAACAGCGGCATGTTCATGTTCCGCGCCAGCCGTTATTTGGAAGAATTGGAAAAATTCCGTCCCGACATTCTCACCGCCTGCCGTGACGCCATTGCAGTGGGCACGCAAGACATGCATTTTACCCGCGTAGGTAAAGAGGCTTTTGCAGGCTGCCCGGCAGAGTCAATCGACTATGCGGTAATGGAAAAAACCGCTGACGCAGTAGTGATACCACTGGACGCAGGCTGGAGCGATATCGGCTCGTGGGCCGCATTGTGGGAAGTCGGTGCCAAGGATGCCCAAGGCAATGTCTGTCATGGCGACGTCCTTGTCGAGCAGACCAATAATACGTTTGTGCACTCCCACAGCCGCCTGGTGAGCACCGTTGGCGTTGACGACTTAGTTATTGTGGAAACAAAGGATGCAGTCCTGGTTGCCCATAAAAGCCAAGTACAGAACGTGAAGAAAATTGTCGATCGCTTGAAAACCGAGGGCCGCAGTGAGTCATTGGATCATCGTGAGGTCTATCGACCTTGGGGCATGTATGATTCGATTGATAATGGCACCCGTTATCAGGTCAAGCGGATTACCGTCAATCCGGGTGCAAAGCTGTCATTACAAATGCATCATCACCGCGCCGAACACTGGATTGTGGTAAGCGGTACCGCCAGGGTGACCAATGGTGAAAAAACGTATCTAGTTACGGAAAATCAATCAACGTACATCCCTATTGGCCAAGTCCACACTCTGGAAAACCCTGGGGTTATCCCCCTGGAACTGATTGAAGTGCAGTCCGGATCCTACTTGGGTGAAGACGACATCGTGCGCTTTGAAGACTTGTATGGTCGTACGTAAGAGGTTGTCTTGAAGTTATCAATTATTACGGTCAGCTTTAACAGTGCAAGTACCATCCGAGACACGATCGAGTCAGTTCTTTCACAAGACTACGCCGACATCGAATACATCGTGGTGGACGGCGGCTCGAAAGATGGTACGCAGGCGATTGTCGAGTCTTACGGGGAGCGCATTAGCCACTTCGTCAGCGAGCCAGACAAGGGCATTTACGATGCCATGAACAAAGGTGTTTCTCTAGCTAGCGGAGCAGTGGTCGGAATCTTGAACTCCGACGACTTTTATGAAAAGACCACCTGCGTTTCTTCTGTAATGAAAGCATTTGAACATCGCCCAGAAAGCGATGTGGTGTTTGGTGACGTAGTATTTGTAAATGCCGCCGACCTGCAAAAAGTGACACGCTTCTATCGTGGCAATCGCTTCGCGCCATGGAAGTTGCGTTTCGGCTGGATGCCGCCACATCCGGCGACGTTCATTCGCAAATCAGCGTACGAGACCGTAGGCTTGTATTCATTGAAGTATAGGATTTCAGCTGACTATGAGTTTTTTGTCAGGCTTTTCATGGTGCACAAGCTCAGGTATTCATATCTTGATCAAGTGCTGGTACGCATGCGCTCGGGCGGCGCAAGTACCGCGGGAATCAGAAGCAGCTTGAAGCTCAATCTGGAAATCGTTGACGCATGCCGCTCGAATGGGGTCTACACCAACATATTCATTCTTTTGTTGAAACTGCCGTTAAAACTCTACGAATTGCGCAAGCGACCGACAGATGCATCCTGATTTCACGGAGCTGCCGGACCAGGATGGGAGAGGCGTCAACAACGCACCTGATACGCTGAACAGCCTAGCGGCTTCATCACACCCACTCTGAGTAACAGCATGGGCTCGTCAGCGTGGGGAGGCCCTATGCTCCTTGCTTACGACGCCCAGCACGCCCGAACAGTGCTCCCAGTACCGGACCAATCAGCATTCCCACGATCAACGCTAGCGTGACGAACACTGCAACCGGGAACTGCGCCGAACTCCAGCCCAGAAACGACAAGGAAACAGCCTGCTGGTTCTCCAAGACAAACGCGAGGACCACCAAGACTACCAACAAAACAGCCAACACCAGCAAAATACGTTTCGCACTCAGCATAACCGACTCCTACCTCATACCACTCAGACGTCAGTTTCTTCGTCTTCGTTCACCCGATCACGCAATTCCTTGCCTGGCTTGAAGTGAGGTACAAACTTTCCATCCAGGCTGACGGACTGACCTGTCTTGGGATTACGGCCCACTCGAGGGGCACGGTAGTGCAACGAAAAGCTCCCAAACCCTCGGATCTCAATCCGATCACCGGTCGCCAGGCACTGGGACATTTGCTCGAGCATGGTCTTGATAGCCAGCTCCACATCTTTGGATGAGAGCAGCCCTTGATGGGTGACAATTCGTTCGATCAACTCCGACTTCGTCATATTTTTCCCTTCTTTTTCAAGCAGCTAGGAAAAGCGCTTC